>Ga0209747_1001556_pt1 | contig 12156 bp, 8 predicted proteins | sample BarGraNGADG00311_FD_184498 | JGI IMG/M metagenome (GOLD analysis project Ga0209747, IMG submission 184498) | Arctic peat soil microbial communities from Barrow, Alaska - Barrow Graham LP Ref core NGADG0011-311 (SPAdes) (version 2) | ecosystem: Environmental > Terrestrial > Soil > Wetlands > Peat ... | reverse complement strand
AGCGTTGAATGAGAAGGCCGATTTGAGGGAGTCACGCATGGACAACTCGGTAAGCGAAGAGCTTGGTGAGAAGATCCTCGCCGCCTCGAAGATCATGGTAAACGTCCTGGCCGAATCCCTCATGCATGCGGGGGTGCAGGGCTTGTCCGCCCCCCAGTTCAGGATTCTTGACATGATCTACCATGGCACGAGCAAACCCGCAGACATTGCCCGGATGCTTGATGTAAGCCCTCCGGCGATATCCTGGCTACTCGGGAAACTCGAAGAGGGGGGATACATGGAGCGGAGTCTTCTGAAGCAGGACAGGCGCAGGGTCGGTCTCGAGCTCACCGGCATGGGCAAAGATGTTGTAAGGAGGGTTAATGCTTACAGGAGGAAGCTGTTGAACGAGGTCCTTTCCGCCCTTGATGATGAGACAGTCAGCCACCTGGAAGATTCACTTGGAGCGTTTGCGGACGCTTACCTTGCCAGAAAAAAGGGACACCTGAAGGCCAGTGCTTAAAGATATCATTCCGCGAGACCCTAACTTCATAGCGATGGCGATCGGTCTGGCGCTCCTCCTCGGCTGGGGCGCCGGGCTCCTCTGCAGGAAGATCAAGGTCCCGATGGTTGTCGGCTATCTCGTTATGGGCATCATCCTCGGTCAATCGCTGCTCGGCGTGTTTAACAACAAGAACATTCCCGGGCTTTATATCTTTACCTACATCGGCCTCGCCTGCATCGGTTTCGACATAGGTGGTGAGCTTGCTTTCCACAAGATGCGCAATCTGGGCAAGCCGATAATCTGGATCTCTATCCTTGAGACAGTTGCTGCAAGTGCACTTGTGACAATCGCTATCTATCTCTATACCAGGAAGCTATACATCGCGCTGATCTTCGGCGCCCTGGCATCGGCCACCGCTCCGGCGGCGACCGTGGACGTGCTGCGTGAGTACCAGGCTTCCGGACCCCTCACCACCACGACCTTCGCGGTGGTGGGGATAGATGACGCATACGCGGTGATGATCTACGCTTTCGCGAGCTTTCTCGCGAAGGTTCTAATCTCTAACAAAAACGTACACGTTGCCGAGGCCATCCTCAGGCCGGTCGGGGAGATACTGGCGGCACTCGGCATTGGCCTGGTCATCGGTCTCATCTTCCTTTTCTTAACGCGCAATTACACCGCAAAACGTGGTTTGCTCGTGCTGACCTGGGGGGTGATCCTCGCCACCACCGGGCTCGCGAACTGGCTCCATCTTTCTCTGATACTCGCCAACATGGCCCTAGGCCTGACAATAGTAAACTTGACCAGATGGAAGCGAGAAGATGTCTTTGAGCTGCTACGCTCAACTACCCCACCGCTGTTCGTGATCTTTTTCGTACTCGTCGGCGCCCAGTTACAGGCTGGCAAACTGGTCAGCCTGGGCATGATCGGCCTTCTCTACATAGTCTTCAGGACGGCGGGAAAGATGTCCGGAGCTTATCTCGGCGGAATAATTTCGGATGCACCTCAGGGAGTCCGCAAATACCTCGGGCTGTGCCTGTTTTCTCAAGCGGGTGTGGCGATTGGGCTCTCCATTCAGACCATGATAACCTTCGGAGGCGGAAAGTACGGCAGTGCGGGCACCGAACTCGGCGTTATGGCGATCAGCGTGATCGCCGCCACTTCGCTCTTCTTCCAGATAATCGGCCCGCCCAGTACCCGCATCGCCGTAATCAAGGCCGGGGAAGCAAATATCTAGGAGGCAAAGAGCGTGGAGCAGGAATTTAAACGGCCTTACCTCTCCGGCAGAGTAGAGGACGTGATGACCGAGAATCCTCTAACGGTTTTGGAAAGCCAGCCAATCTCGGACCTTGTCGACCTCTTCCTGGCCCACCACTATCACGGTGTTCCCGTCGTAAATGAGAATAACACGCTTGTAGGTATAGTCAGGGATTCGGAGATACTGTCGATGTTCGCAACCAGGGATCCGTTCGTAGGTGAGTACCGAATAGTAAAAGACATCATGCATATTCCCCCACTGGTGATCGGTCCATCAGAGACGATCCAGCGGGCGGCGATGAAGATGTTCGCCGACGGCACCCGTTTCCTTGTGGTGGTTGGTGAAAAAGGCTCAATCCTCGGGGTAGTAACACGAATCGACCTGATCAGGGGCATAAGGTGGAAAGACAGCGACCTCTAGGATAAGACGCTACGCACCTCCATCGTTTTGCCTACAATGACGGTGGACTGCTGGCAGTTGGCTTCGACCGTGTGCGCCAGGTTTTCAGGATATTCGGAGGTGATCCAGGATGATGCGGATAGACTACGCAACCGACTCACTGGTTATCGAGGAAGAACTCCCGAGGGTCTTCAACTTCGTGTCCAGGGGCGCTCAGTACGACAGGTGGCACTTCGATTATCATCTCGCCGCCGAGGTTCTGGACATGAAAGAGGAACTGATCGGTTCGGTTTTCTCGATAGAGGAACTGATCGGCGGCTTCTACCTGAAGCATGTCGGGAGGGTAGTGGAGTTCGAACGCAACCGCCGGTTTGTCTGGTTGGGACGGTTTGCGATATTTCCTTTGGTCTGGATAGGGACAGACTTTACGTTCGAGGAACACCCCAGAGGCTCAAAGGTGACAGAGATTCTCTACTTCAAGATGGCGCCATGGTGGTTGCTGCTTATACCCGTACTGGGTTTTCGACCGTACTTCACGCGGCCAGCCTGCAAGGGCCATATCAGAGATGAGTTGACGGGTATCAAGAAGCTCATTGAATCGGGCGATTATGATCCGTGCGACATTGTCTTCCCGCTTGATGATCAGGATCTGATGTCACGGGTCAAGAAATACGAGTAAACCCGAGGCGCTCTTCCTAACGCACGTTTATCCACCCCTCAATCCTGTGGGGGTTAAGACGGGTCGGGCCTCCGACACCAACCCCCACCGTTCGGTGCTTGTTCTGATGACCTTGTGCGCGATACCTAAGCAACCGTTCTTGAGACGTCGTAACGTGGGTCGTAACGTGTCGTAACGCGGGGCGTAACGTTACGTTACGCCCTGTGCGCACAAAAACAGCGTCGCACCGGGCTTTTCTCGAGGTGCCCACCCGCGACAGACCCTCCCTCGACCTTGGATGGTCGAGAGAGCCAACTATCGGAATAGTGGTCACAAACGGGAGGGTCTGTCGCGGGTGCGCCCTCTTCTCTTCGTGTTGACGGTGCTGATTGTGTGCGAACTAGATCAACTGGTGCGACGGAGGGGAAGCTCGACAGCCGTGTTCTATGGGGTTTGGTGCCTGTCCGAGCTCCGCTGCTTTCTTCGGTTACCCAACTCAACGGTGATTCGAAGCGTAGGTAACAGAACACGCCTGCCTCGCACATGCAGAACAGTGAGTCCAAGGACACCTCGCAGAATGATTCTCACGGCTTGCGTTGGGTGCTATCTACCAACCCTCCTCCATGCATCACAACGCGTCTTACTCTGCGCGCGAGGCGACCACTCCGCGGTTTCAGGTACGTCGCTCCAGCAGCGGGGGCCTCATCGCTTGCCTAGCAAATCGTCTTACTTTGTAAAACCTACATTGGTTTGTCGCCTGGGCGTGATACGCTGTTCAAAGGGCTACATTTCCGTGATGCGGCCGGGGGGATGGACAGTAAGAAGCTCCCCTCCAGCCAGAAGGCTTCTCAGGACTCCAGAGGTGTTGAAGGACATATGTCCCGAGCATGTCGACGCCTTTAAGACCTACAAACTGCTACCGGAGGCCAGCGAGGGAGCAGGTGAGCGCCTGGACGCCCTTGTCTTCTCCGAAAACGTGATCCCCTTCCCCACAAGGAAAACCGTTCAGGCCAGGCAGCCAGAGCTTCCCGGGATCGAGCCGGTAGAAAATAGGTAGAAATAGCGTAGCAAGCTCATGTTGCTTGGATTGGTGAATGTCGCTTTAAACTGCTGGAGCCGGCGCGGGGATTCGAACCCCGGACCTGCTCATTACGAGTGAGCCGCTCTTCCGACTGAGCTACACCGGCTGAAGTGAATCTTAGCACTATTGGTTTTCGGCGGAAACGCACGCAGAACCATGACGACAGGGCGTTGCGGCGCTCCTCAAGATTTCAATGTACATGCCGAAGGTTACTATGACGAGTGCATAACCGTTCAACTGGACGAAGAAGAAGGGGAAAAGCGGTCTTTGCCTGCGGGCCCGTAACGTGCCGGGCTGCCACGGCCGTCAGGGCATCGTTCGTGTTGCCGCCGTCACCCCTGGAGTCTTTTGATGGAATTCCGCGAAGAGATAGATGGCTTTAACCCCGAAGCTGAAGCACCGGGCGAAAGCCTTCTGATAGACCCCGGCGTCGCAGATGAGGTCGCACAGAATGCGGCCAGCGAGGCAGCCCCCGGCGAAGCGGAGGAAGTCCCCCCCGGCGAGCCATCGCCGGAGCCGGACCTGGAAAGCGAGCCGCCCGTTGCGGCGGACATCCCTGCTCACGCGACCGTCACACTCGACCAGTTCGGCGCCATCCTTTCGGTGAGCGCGGGCACCGAGGGCATGACGGGCTACGCTCCGGCGCAGCTTGGCGGCAAGCATCTCTCGATCCTTTATCCGGACGATGTGGCCAGGAAAGGCCTGCCTTCCGAACATCTGCACGTGGCCGAAGAAGACGGCTCTTCCGAGAGCGAGGGCTGGCGGAAGCGCAAAGACGGGACAAGCTTCTGGGCCGAGGCCACGACGGTATCCCTGCGAGATTCGGAAGGAACCCTGACCGGTTTTGCTTCATCCCTCCGATACATCGGCGAGCATGAGCCGGAACCCGGCGAGCCGCCGGGGCCGACGGTCAAGCTCGAGCCCGTCCTGGAGGCAAACCCTCTGATCGCGCTCCAGGGAATGGAAAGGGACGGCACTGTCAGCCACTGGAACGCCGCCAGCCAGAAGCTCTTCGGATACGAGCCCCACGAGGCACTCGGCAAGAGACTGCAGAAGCTCATCCTCGCGCCAGAGGCGGTTGTGGATTTCAACAGAGAGCTCAAGGAGGTCTGGGACGGAGGCCAACCGTCTCCACCGGGAGAGAGGCGTGTCCTGACCAGGGACCGTGAAGAGAGATGGGTCTTCTCGACGATGTTCCCGGTCTCCTACAACGGGAGTACCACCGAGGTGTTCTGCATGGACGTCGAGGTCACCGACCGCAAGCGGGCCGAGCAGAAGCTGTCGCGGCTCGACCGCCTGTACTCGGTGTTGAGCAAGGTCAGCGAGGCCTCAGTTCGCATAAGAGAGCCCGAGAAGATGTACGAGACAATATGCCGCATCGTGGTCGAGGAGGGCTTCTTCAATATGGCCTGGGTAGGTATGGTAGATCCCGACACCCAGAGGGTCATCCCCGCGGCGCGGTGGGGGGAAGAGAACGGTTACCTGGACAACTCGCAGTTCTCGGCGCTTGACATCCCGTTCGGGCGGGGCCCGGAGGGGACGGCCATCCGCGAGGACCGCTATGACATCTGCAACGATTTCGAGCGCGAGGTGCGGGCGGCGCCGTGGAAGGACGAGGCCCTGAAGCACGGCTACCGCTCGAGCGCGGCATTCCCTCTGAGAGTCGGTACCCGCCCCATCGGCGTCCTGGCGCTGTACGCGGACAAGCCTGATTATTTCGACTCCGAGCAGATCCACCTGCTCGAGTCGCTCGCGGAGAACGTGTCGTTCGCCGTGGAGGCGATCGACAGAGAGGAGAGGCGAAAGCGCGCCGAGCGCGCCCAGGCATCCAGCGAGAAGTACTTCCGCTCGCTGCTCGACAACGCGCTGGACCTCATCGCGGTCATCGACCAGGACAGGACCATCAGGTACACGAGCCCCTCGGTCGAGCGCATCCTGGGGTACCGCCGCTCGGAGCTCCGGGAACGGAACGTGACGGACTTCATCCACGAGGAGGACACCGGTGAGTTCGTCGACGCCTTCGGTGAAGTCATGACGAACCCGGGGACCGTGAGAGAGGTCGAAGGCCGCTTCAGGCACAAGGACGGTTCCTACAGGACCCTCGAGCTCGCGGGCAGGAGCTACACCGACGAGTCGGGCTCGCGGATGGTCGTGGTGAACGCCAGGGACGTGACCGGCAGAAAGCTGGTCCAGGAAGAGCTGCTCAGGAGCGAGGAGACCGCCCGTGCCCTTATGAACGCCCCCGAGGATATCTCGCTCCTGATAGACAAAGAGGGCGTGATGCTGGCCATCAACGAGAGGGGCGCCAGGCAGCTGGGCAAGCCCGTCGACCAGTTGATAGGAAAGTTCGCCCTCGACATGTTCTCCAGCGCGGTAGCCGAAGGGCGTCGGAGAAGGGCCGGGGAAGTGATCCGCACGGGCAAGCCGGTGCGCTTCGAGGACGAGGACATCGGGGGCGTGATCTTCGACAACACCATATATCCGGTCTTCGACGGCGGAGGCCAGGTGACGCGGCTCGCCATCATAGCCAGGGATGTCACCGAGAGGAAGAAGGCCGAGGAAGCTCAGCGAAAGGACCGCGACCTGGTGTCGGCCGTCATCGAGACGACCGGCGCGCTGGTGGTGGTGCTCGACCGCCAGGGCAGGATCATCATGTTCAACAGGACCTGCGAGCACACAACCGGGTACACTTTCGATGAGGTGAGGATGAAGCACGTGTGGGAGGTGCTGCTCCTGCCGGAAGAGAGCAAGCCCATCATCGCGGTGTTCGAGGACATAGACTCCGGCGGGATCGCCGCCAAGTACGAGAACCACTGGATCACCAAGCGCGGGGGGCGCCGCCTCATCGAGTGGTCGAACACCGTCCTGTACGACCGGTCTGGCTTGAGCGAGTACGTGATATGTACCGGCATAGACGTGACGGAGCGCAGGAAGGCCGAGGAGGGGCTGCGCGAGTCCGAGGCGCAGTACCGCACCGTCTTCGAATCGACCGGCACCGCCATGTGCATCGTCGGCGGCGACCTGATGGTCTCCTTCCTGAACAAGGAGTTCGAGAGGATGACCGGCTATAACGAGGACGAGGTCGAGGGGCGGATGGCGTTTACGGACTTCCTCCCCGAAGAAGACGTCGAGGGCTTCCAGGACTACTACCGCGAGGCGCGCACCGGGCCGCGCGGAGTCCAGGGTCACTTCGAGTGCAGGATCCGGGATCGCGGCGGCAACCTCGTCAACGGCCTGGCCAGCACGGGCGTGATACTGGGCAGGAACAGCGTGGTCATCTCCCTCATCGATATCACGCGGGAGAAGAGCTACGAGAAGGACCTGCGCGAGACGGCGGAGAGGTTGAGGCACTTCCTGACCGTCGCGTCGCACGAGCTCCGCCACCCTATTACGATCGTCAAGGGATACGTGAACACGTTGATGGAGTACATGGATTCGATGCCCAAGGAGATGCTGCTGGATATCTTCGGGGACATCGACAGCTCCGCCGACAGGCTGACTCACTACGTCGACGAACTGCTCGACGTGTCCAGGGTCGAGGAAGGGCAGTTCCCCGTCGAGAAGCAGCGGGTCGACCTTGATTCGATGGTCCAGAAAGCGTTCCAGGACATGGAGGTCATGGGGTGCCGGCAGCGTTTTACGATGACCGCCCAGCCTGACGCGCGCTTCGCGGAAGTCGACCCCGAGAAGCTCGTGCAGTTGATGGTCATCCTGCTCGAGAACGCCGTCAACTTCTCACCCCCGGATTCTCCCGTCGACACGCAGATCGAGAGCAGGGACGGCGATACGCTCGTATCGGTCCTGGACCGGGGCATCGGGATAACATCAGAACACCGGGATAACGTGTTCGACAGGTTCTACCAGGTCGAGGACGCCCAGCACCATTCGACGCCGGGGCTGGGGCTGGGGCTCTACATCGCCAGGGAGATCGTCTGCGCCCATGGAGGCGAGATCTGGTGCGAGCCCAGGGAAGGCGGCGGCACGGTGTTCCGGTTCACCGTTCCCCGCGACTGACGCGCCCCGGGCGCACCACCACAGCGTTCATCCTCAATCACCGCGCGGTTCACTGCCGCACCTCTATTACGTATAGTAAGAGCCACAGGGCTGTTCTCGAGGAGTTGAGTGCGTGAGCCCTTCTCGCCCGAAGCGAAAAACTGAGACAGGCATCGCCTGGGCCGCGCTCGATGTGATGATCGCGCTGCTGCTTGCGGCCGGGGCCGGATGCGGCGGTGGCCCCGGGAGCGCGACGCGCCCCCTGGTGCAGGCCACCACTCACTCGTCGGCCATCCGGGACCTGAAGGAACTGGCCGGCAATACGGTGGCGATCGCCGGCGCCGGAGACGTGAACCTCGGGGACGGTGTGGCGCCCTACCTGGCCTCCGACGGCGATGACTACCCATGGCCGGACGCGAGCGAGGTGTTCTCCATCGCCGACCTTTCTGTCGTGAACCTGGAGTGCTGCATCTCCAACGGCGGCTCTCCCGTGGCGGGAAAGGAGTACACCTTCCGTGGCACGCCCCAAGCGGCCGCCGGGATCGCGGGTGCCGGCGTCAGCGTGGTCTCGCTGGCGAACAACCATTCGAAGGATTACGGGACGAGCGCCTTCCTGGACACCCTGGCGAACCTGAAAAAGGCGGGTGTCTCCTGGTGCGGGGCGGGGAATAACGCCGCCGAGGCATACGCGCCCACGGTACTGCGGGCAAAAGATAAGCAGGCGCGGGTCGCGTTTGTCGGGTTCACGGCGATAGTTCCGGACGGTTGGCCGGCGACCTCGACAGGCCCGGGTTGCGCCATCGCCTGGGACGGCGACAGGGTCGCGGATACGGTCCGCAAAGCGTCGGAATCGGCTGACTACGTGGTCGTCTCGTTCCACTGGGGGACGGAGCTCGCCACCTCGCCCGGGGGCGATCAGAGGTCCCTGGCGCACCTGGCGATCGACAACGGCGCGGACCTGGTGCTCGGACACCACCCCCACGTTGTGCAGGGGTTCGAGCTCTACAAGAACCGCCTGATAGCCTACAGCCTTGGGAATTTCATCTTCAGCCCGCCCAGAGAGATATCCGCAAAGACCGTGTCGGTGATCGCTGTGCTCGGGCCGGGTGGCCTGGTGCAGGCGAAGGTCGTCCCTATGGTAATAAGCTCCTGCCGTCCCGCGATCATCGACGGCACCGCCGCGGAAAGCTGGCTGGGCGCCGTCCGCTCCTACTCGTCGGATCTCGGGACACAGATGGCGATACGTTCGGGGAGGGGCTTCATCGACGGGGCCCCGCGGGCATCGACCGCCGCGGAGTGACTATCATGAGAGACGACAACCCCCTGGAGGACAAGGCGCTCGGAACGATCGAGAAGCACCGCATGACCGAGCGCGGCGACCGGGTCGTGGTAGGCGTCTCCGGCGGACCCGACTCGGTCGCGCTGCTGCTGTTCCTGTCACGGGTATCGGGACGCCTGGCGATCGACCTCAACGTCTTCCATCTCGACCACATGTTCAGGGGCGCCGATTCGTCCGAAGACGCGTCGTTCGTCGCCCGGCTGGCCGAGAGCCTGGGGGTGCCCGCGAGGGTCATCGCGGTGGACTTGCCCTGTATGCTGGATGGGTCCGGCCGGTCCCCCCAGGACCTGGCCAGGGAGGTGCGGCTCGCCCGGCTGGAGGAATACGCCCGCGAGGTCGGCGCCGAACGCATCGCGCTCGGCCACACCGCGGACGACCAGGTCGAGACGTTCCTGATGCGCGTCGTACAGGGAGCCGGGCTGACCGGGCTGTCGGGGATGGCGCCGGTTTCGGGCAGGAAGATACGCCCGCTCATCGGGGTGTGGCGAACCGAAGTGCTCGAGTACTGCCGCTACCTCGGTGTCGAACCGCGCTGGGACGCCAGCAACGAAAGCTCCGTATACCTGAGGAACAGGGTACGCATCGAGCTGGTCCCGCGCCTCGTCGAGGAGTTCGGGAACTCGGTCAAGGAGGTCATCCTCCGCGAGGTGGAGTCGCTCGCCGCCGACAACGAGCTCCTGGGCTCGATGGCCAGCGAGGCTTTCGGGCGCGTGGCGGTCGCCGGCGTCGGAGAAGTCCGCATCGACCTCGACGGCCTGATGGGTCTGCCGCTGTCCCTGCGGCGGCGCGTCATCCGCGAAGCCTGGTCGGCCCTGTTGCCTCGAGCGACGAACCTGTCGTGGCAGCATGTGGACGACACCCTGAGGAAGGTGGCTCTCGGCGCTTCGGGGGCCAGCCTCGACCTGCCCCACGGGGCCGCGGTGGAGCGCCGCTATGGAGAGCTCGTGATCGGGGCCTCGGGCCGCGCCGTCGACCGCGCGCAGTGTCTCGAAGGCGAGGTGTTGCTGACGGTGCCGGGCCGCGCGCGCATCCCGGGAGCTTCCCTGGTCCTCACCGCCGAGACGGTAACGGTGGCCGGCGAACCTTTCGCCCGCGGAGCCGACACCGCACTTGTCCGTGCCGACGCGGAGGTGCCGTTGAGGGTACGCGCACCGGTTCCGGGGGACCGCTTCCACCCGCTGGGGGCACCCGGGCCGAAGAAGATCTCAGATTTCTTCACGGACATCAAGCTCCCGCGTGACCGCCGGGCGGCCTGTCCTCTGGTGCTTTCCGGCGGAGAGATAGTATGGGTGGCAGGATACAGGCTGGACGAGCGGTTCAAGGTCCCGGAGGGCGCCGGGCAGGCGATAGAGTTGCGGATGCTGCCCGAGGATTAATATTATTGTCGGTGCGCGCGTGGTGGCGCTGCGGAGACAGGTCCGCGGAGGAGACGAGAGGCAGGCGGGAGTCGATTGGCTTTACCCAGGGTCGACGAGATAATGTTCACGGAGGAGCAGATCCACGACAAGGTCTGCGAGCTCGCCGCCAGGATAAACAGCGACTATGCCGGACGGCCCCTGCTGCTGGTGGGCATCCTGAAAGGCGCTTTCATGTTCATAGCCGACCTCGCGCGGCACGTGGACCTCCCGATCGAGTTCGACTTCATCGCCCTTACTTCCTACGGTTCTGCGAAGAAGACGTCGGGGGTCGTGCGCATCCGCAAGGACCTCGATATCGACGTGCGGGGCCGCGACCTCCTGGTGGTCGAGGACATCATCGATACCGGGCTGACCCTGAGGTACCTTACACGAGACCTGAATGCGAGGGGGCCCGCTTCCCTCGAGATATGCGCCCTGCTCGACAAACAGATAGAGGAAAAGGTGGAGTTGCGGGTCAAGTACGTCGGCTTTACCATTCCCGACGTGTTCGTCGTAGGCTACGGTCTCGACTGTGCGGAGTCATACCGCAACCTTCCTTACATCGCTACGGTGGTCGACGACGTCCAACCCTGAAGCGATCGCCGATCCCGCCCTCGTCCCGACCCGACCGTCCGCGCAGATGTGTCACCCTGCCGGACAGGAGAAGACCGGAAGTGGTCGAAGTCGACCTTTGCGCGACAGGAGGCGAAATATCGCTTGAGAGCGAAACCGTGACCGGGTGCGGAGGCGTCTGAACGGAGGGCCTCGAACATAGGGTGTTGAGGCTTATTATGCTAGAATAAAGTTGGGAAAAAAGGCAAAAGCTACTGAGCCGACTGGCTGTCGGCTATTTTATTGAGCAAGATCGGGCCAAATGAAAAAATATGCTAAAACAGCCATCTTCTGGCTGGTCATACTGTTTCTGATCATCCTCCTGGTGGTCAACCCTCCGTGGCGCCAGCCGCCCAAGGAGATGGACTTCTCGGCGTTCCTGTCCAACGTGCAGAAGGACAGCGTGAAGGACGTCAAGATAAACAACCGTGACCAGACCATCGACGGCACCCTGAACAACGGCGACAAGTTCAAGACCGCCTTCCCGGCCAACTACGACGTCGTAAAACAGCTCCAGGCCCAGAAGGACATCAAGATCACCGTGAACCCCCAGACGGGGACGAGCGTCCTGTCGGTGATAATAAACATACTGCCCATACTCCTGCTGGTGGGATTGATACTCTTCTTCATGCAGCAGATGCAGGGGGGCGGCAACCGCGTCATGTCGTTCGGCAAGAGCAAGGCCCGCCAGGTCACCAAGGACATGCCAAAGGTCACTTTCGACGACGTGGCGGGGGTCGACGAAGCCGTCGAAGAACTCCTGGAGATCAAGGAGTTTTTGGAGAACCCTGCCAAATTCCAGGCGCTCGGGGCCAAGATCCCCAAGGGCGTCCTCCTGTACGGGCCTCCCGGATCAGGCAAGACCCTGCTGGCTCGCGCGGTCGCCGGTGAGGCGGGGGTGCCTTTCTTCAGCATCGCGGGCTCCGACTTCGTCG
>Ga0209747_1001553_pt1 | contig 12160 bp, 10 predicted proteins | sample BarGraNGADG00311_FD_184498 | JGI IMG/M metagenome (GOLD analysis project Ga0209747, IMG submission 184498) | Arctic peat soil microbial communities from Barrow, Alaska - Barrow Graham LP Ref core NGADG0011-311 (SPAdes) (version 2) | ecosystem: Environmental > Terrestrial > Soil > Wetlands > Peat... | reverse complement strand
ACCGTCCAGCAGCGCCCCAAGCATCAGCTCCATGCCCGAGCCAAGGTGGTCGAGCCAGAGGTCGGCAAAAAGAAAGAAGAACGCCCCCACCAGGAAACCGATGGTGACGTGGTCGAACCCGCCTTTGTTATACGCGTCCTCCATGAGGTCGAACGCCAGCGTGCATAGCAGCACTCCGGCGCCGAAGGCCATGACCGCCCGGTTGACCCGGTCCACCCGCTGCTCTCGGCGCTTTTCCTTCGGACTCTCGTCAGAAGGGTCTTTGGGGGGTCCCAGCGCCACGGCGATGACCGCGCCTATGAACAGCGCCCCGCTGGCGATCACTCCATATATGAGTGCTTTGAGCATCCGCGCGCAATCAGTCCGGCGGGAACGCCAGCAGGTCGTCGAACCCCATGTCGGCAAGCGTCTCCCGGTAGTAGACGAAGCCCGGCTTGACGACAGGCAGCAGCTTCATTGCCATGCGCACCGAGCCGTTGACCTTGATCTGCCCACGCGTGATCGCCGTCATGAAGTTCAGCTTGTTCATCCAGTAGATGTGGCCGGTGATGCGGGACTCGATAATCTCGAAGTCGGCCTTGAGGTCGTTCTCCCCGGTCAGGACCTGTATCTCGTCACCCCGGCAGTCGATCGTGAGCTTGACGGTCACACCCTCGCCCCAGTTCTCGTCGTCGAAGTAGACGAACCTGCCGACGACGTTCGAATCAAGCAGCTTCTTGCCAACAGCCGGATCAGCGAATAGCCTTTCGCAGAACGCCTTGCCTACGGCGGTGTGCTCTTCGACGGTAGTTACAGGCGCATCCTTGAGGTTGTAGTGAGCCACCTGACGCCTCCCCTTCTCTACAAAGAATCCGGCACTGGTACCATTTTGTGTCACCGAGGACATCCGACGCGAATATTCTAGCAGTATGGCCGCCAATAATGGCAACACCTGCCCCCACGCTCCGGCCTCAAGGGCTCGTCAGGTATTTGATTATCCCGTTGCGCAGCCCCCATGCCACCTTCCATCGGTAGCTGTCCTCCGCGAGGTTCGAGTCGTCGCGGGGGCTGGACAGGTAGCCCGGCTCGGCCTGAATGACAGGCACCTTCGACCAGTTGAGCCCGGGCAGGTCGTGGTTGCTCACGACGCCTTTGTCTTCTACGCCGAGGGACTTCAATAGCTCCGCTTGCACCAGCAAGGCCGCCTGCTTGCTCTTCTCATAGATCGGCTCCGTGTAATCGCCCTGAGCCGGGTAGAGCGTCTGCGCACCCATCACCATGGGGTCGTCAGAGTTCGCGCAGTGGATCCGCAGGTACAAATTGGCGTTGGCGTTGCTGGCAATCTCAGCCCTCATGATGTTGCTCAGATCGACGTCATTTGTCTCCCGTGTCATGACAACCTTGATCCCGTCTTTCTCCAGCAGGTTCTTGAGCTTGACGCCGATATCCAGGTTGACCAGGTACTCGGCATTGCCTGTCACGGTCGCGCGGACATCCGGCTCGGGCGTGTTCTTTCGGGTCATACCCGGGTCAGTCCACTCGCTGGCGTCGGTCCTCGTCTGGCCGCCGGGGTCCACGCAGATGACCTTGCCCGAGTACGGGGCCGCCGGCGAGCTCGCAGGCGCCGCCGCACTGATCGGAGTCTTCGACCCCGTTTCGGGTTGAGGGCCCTTGCTGACGTTTAGCGATATCGTCGCGCCCTTTTTCACAACGCGCGCCGCGACCGGCTCCTGTGAGAGTACGACTCCGTTGGTGCGGGATGCAGACCAGTTCCAGGTCTTGACCAGGGGTTGGAAGCCCCGCGACCTTGCATTGTCCATGGCCTCTGTCAGGCTCTTGCCCACGAGGTCGGGCACCCGCGCCGTCGATGAGGGCCAGACGAGGTAGATACCGGTGACGATGGCCGCGATGATGACGATGAATATCAACACGTTCAACACCGGGCGGAAATCGATGTCGCGGGGGGCGGCGGCCACCAGCCCTTTGGGCACGTAACCTGCTACCTGCTCCGGCGGGAGGTCAAAAAAGTCCTGGTCGGGCGTATCCGAGGGGGGTGATTGATCTGTGGCTTCGGAAAGGGCTTCCTCATCTCCTGCGGAGTGCGATACTTCTGAGCGCGTCTCCGCTTCGGGGTCCTCCCCTTCCCGCACGGAGAGCTCATCCTCTGCCGGGGTCCCGGCAAGGAACGACTCTTCGTCCTTTTTTTTGCGGAATAACTTCATGGCATCAAGCGGCGTGGCTCCATCCGCAGCATAACCGATTTAAGAGTATTTAGCGAAGTGGTCGCATCGCTCCTTCCGCGCGAAGACCCGGAGCAACCTGCCTATTGCATATCAGCTTGCCATGCTGGAGAATCGCGCTGGTACCTCTTCCATCGGAAAGGAGCGGGCTATGGCCACGTGGAGCAAAGACGACCGTCCCGATGTGACCACGGATGAGATGTACGCGATCGCGGAGATGGTCGCGGACAAGACGCTGTCTGACCCGGAACTCGCCAGGAAACTCCAATCTTCCAAGCTCGTACTACAGTTCAGGTACACCGACGTCGAGCGCTGGGGTAGCGAGATCGTGCCGCCCCTGACCATCGACACGACCACCGATCCGATCGGAGTCGTCACAGGGGACACGGAACTCAAGCCCACGATCACCCTGACGATGGAAGCCTTCACCGCACACCTGTTCTGGATGGAAAAGCTGAACATCCTGGCAGCCATCACGCGCGGCCACATCAAAGCCAAGGGGCCGATCCCGAAGGCGATGCGCCTGCTGCCGATGCTCAAGCCGCTGCATACCAACTACAAGCTGACGCTGGCCGAGCTGGGGAGGGAGGACCTCCTGGCTTTCCCGCCTGACTGAAGTCGCCTAAGGGGCGAACGGGCTGACGAAGTCGAACGCCTCGACGTCCACGAGGCCCCGGTCAGTGATCTTGAGCGACGGTATCACCGGCAGTGCCATGAAACTCATTGTCATGAAGGGGTCTTCCAGCACGCATCCCAGGTCCTTCGCCCGAGCGTTGAGGTCCTCGACACCGGCGGCGACATCCTCGACCGGACGGGGTGACATCAGGCCAGCGATCGGGAGGGCGAGAGCCGACTTGACCCGGCCGCCCGCGACGACGGCCTGCCCGCCTCCCATGTCCACGACCTCCTCAACCGCGGCAACCATGTCTTCGTCCGTGCAGCCGACCACGACAATGTTGTGAGAGTCGTGAGCGACGCTCGAAGCGAGCGCCCCGGCCTTCAGGCCGAACCCGCGGACGAACGCTACGCCCACGTTGCCCGTCCCTTTGTGTCTCTCTATAACCGCTATCTTGAGGATGTCGTCTCCGACGTCCTGAACCGCCATCCCGTTTTCTACTGGGACCTCGGCCACCAGAGACTCGGTAACGATCTGTCCCGGCACTACCCCGATCACCCTCACGCGTCCGTTTCCTTCGAGCTTGAGCGAGCCGGTGCTGAAGCCTCTCACGTCGAAGCTCGATGAGGCTTCGGGAGCTTCTGGCGCGCCGACCTTTAAACTGCCAGCCGACGCGACGAGCTTCCCGTCCTTGAAGACCATCCCGACGTCCAGGGTCTCGAGGTCCTCGAGCACGACCATGTCCGCGCGATATCCTGGCGCGATTGCGCCAAGGTCGGCGAGGCCGAATCGGCGCGCCGTATTGAAGGTCGCCATCTGTATCGCGGTCACAGGCGAGATGCCGGCGCCCGTCACCAACTTCAAGAGCGAGTCGATGTGGCCGGTCTCGAGCAGGTCAGCCGGGTGGCGGTCGTCGACACAGAGGCAGAACCTCGAGCTGTTCGATGCGTTGGCGACGGGCAGCAGGTCGAGCAGGTTCATCGCCCCGGTCCCCTGCCGCATGAGGATGTACATACCTTTCTGCACTTTCTCCTCGGCCTCGGGAGCCGTAGTGCACTCGTGGTCCGAGTCCGGACCGGCGGCGATGTATGCGGCCAGGTCCTTGCCGGAGAGACCCGGCGCGTGCCCATCGACGGGCATCCCCTCGAAAAGCGCAAGCTTCGCCAGCACACCCGGATCCCCGGCGATCGTCCCCGGGAAGTTCATGAGCTCGCCGAGCCCGATGACGCCTGGCATCTGCTTGATCGAAGCCAGGTCGGCGGCCTCGAGGACCGCGCCGGAAGTCTCGAGCGGTGTCGCGGGGACGCACGGCGGCAGCATCACAAAGACGTTTAAAGGAGCGCCGCGTGCCGAGTCCATCATGTACCTTATGCCGTCGAGGCCCATGACGTTGGCTATCTCGTGGCAATCGGTCACCACCGTGGTGGTCCCATGGGGCACGACGGTGCGGGCGAACTCGGGCACGGTCAACATCGAGCTTTCGATGTGTATGTGAGCATCCATCAGCCCGGGCGCCAGGTACCTTCCGCCCAGATCGATCGTCTCGCGTGCTTTGTAACCCCCGTCGATGCCCACGATAATGCCCTCGCAGACAGCTATGCTGGCGGGATGCACCCGGCCGGAGAGGACATTGACCAGCAGGCAGTTCGAAAGCACGAGGTCGACCTCACCGCGGCCACGCGCGAGAGCGATCTTCTCACTGGTTTCCATCAAGACCTCCCGGTCATCACTCGCTTCTATGGCTCAGGCGCAGGGCGCGCAAAGGTTCAGAGAGATCAGCGCCGGCACCGCGTCCTCGAACGCGTGGCCCCGCAGGGCCTTGCCCGCAAGCCCGGCGACATCGTCGGCGGCGCTCGATGACCTGACCCGCATTAAACGGCCCTCGGCGCCCAGGAGGACCCTGTATTCGATCGCCCCGTGAGGGGACTCGGACGCGCCGGAACTGCTTCCCTTTCCAGCGGAGCCCTCATCGGGGCCGAGCACTGAGGCCGCAGCCGACCCTCTTGCCCGGCTCACCAGGTCCAGCGACGCCATGATCTCGTCGAGCAGAAGCATGACTCTGTCCATGGATGTCCCGCCCGGCCGCGATACTGCACGGTAGCCCATCCCGGCATAGAAGCCTCGTGCATCCTCACCTGATCGGAGATCAGCGGTGCTGCCTGAAGCCCTGAAGGCTGGGGCCGGCGGGTGTCCCTCCGGCAGGTCTCCCATCGAAAGGCTTCCGGCGGCGAGGCGGGCGCGCGACATCCGAAGCTTTCTTGCCCAGGACCTCGTGTCGCGCCGGAGGGTCTTCGAGATGTCGTCGAGCCACCCGAGCGCGCCCGGATCGCCGGAGACGTCCACCCCACCCGGCACCACCACGCCCTGGCCGAACGCGTTGAAACAGAGGCCTTCAAAGGCAGTCCGGATGCGGGAGACATAGCGCCTGGGCCGGCCGTAGACCAGGTCGTCCTCGAGTGCCCTGGCTACGTCAGAAACGACTTCCAGGTGGGACGCGATCCGCTCCCACTCACAGAGCACGACCCTCATAGCCGCGTGCCCTTCGGAAACCTCTGTCCCCTGGGCGTCTTCGACCGCCTCGCAGAAGGCGCACGCGTGGTGCATCGCCGATCGTGCACACACGTATGACGCGAGCACGGCACCGTCCCTCGATGACAGCCCTTCCCATGCCAGCCCTATGTCGGTCGTAGCCGCGAGGCGGTTGACCGTCGCGTCGGTCACGCGACCGCTGTCGACATCGCACTCCACCAGTAACGGCAGGCGAAACGCGGCATCGAAGGGTCCGATCGGCAGCTTGCCGGTCATGGCGCCCTCCTGAATGCCCTCAAGGCAGGTCTCCACGAAGGCCCCCACGAACTCGAGTAGCCACCTGCCGAACCTCCCACGAACGGTCGGCGGCTAACAGCGAGCCCGGATGACGGGTGCTTCGCGCGGGCGGCAAAGTATGCGACGAGCGTGATAACCGATACAGCCAGCAGGAACGCGGCTGCGGCCGCTCCCCAGGCCATGTAATTGTTGAAAGCCGAGGCGACGACGTCACCGGTCCCGCGGAACGCTATCCCCGGCCCTTCGAAACCGATGGCGAAGAAGATCCTGGAACTGCCGTTGATGAAGTTGCGCAGCAGAATACCAGGAAGCAGGCCGAACAAGAGGGAAGCGCCGCATATCGTAAGCGGCACAAGACCTTCGAGGCTGCCCGGTCGGGGTCCGGACGCGGGCCGCTCTTCCGCGGAAAACGAGCCGCCGACAGTCCGCACGACGGCGACGAGGGCGAGGGCAAGGGCGACAAGCGCGATGCCCGCCGCAAGCGCGAAGAACTGGCTGTCGACGCTCTTGTCGAACCCGCCCAGCACTGTCAATGCTTTGCCGATGAACCCGTCCATCGGTGGCAACCCGGCGATGCACAGCCCTGAAACAAGCAGCGCGACGAAGGCAGCGGGCGCAACTCGAGCCGACAGTGGCCGCTCTCCAAGCACTGAGGAACCCCTCAGGTCATCAGCGGTCCCTGCCGCCATCAGGAACGCCGTAAGGAATAGAGGCCCGGTAATGAGCATGAATAGCGCGCCCTCGAGTCCCGCGCGCGAGAACATGGCGACCGCGAGCAGGAGGAAGCCCGACTGCATGCAGTAGAGGCCCGCGGCGGACTGCGAAACGGTACGAGCGCGCACGGCAAGAAACGGCCCGGCGGCGATCGATACGAGAGCGACTATCGTTAGAGCAATGCTCCAGTCGCTCGCGACAAGCCGCGCCAGCAGCGTCACCGCGACGACGAGCCTCGCCCCGGCAAGCAGGAAGTTGAGCCCGCCCAGGAAGAATGAGCTCCAGGTCGCGTCAGTCCTGTTAACCAGATCACCGATCCACAGGTGTAGCGGAAAGACTCCGAGCCTCACGAGCGCGCTCAATAGGAACAGGACCACGACGACCACCACCTGCGCCTCACTTCCCGAAGTGAGGGGCGGCTTGATGAGGACGCCGCCTTCCTTGAGCAGCGCCGAACATAGTATTGCCCCGACGACAAACAGGCCGTCGGAGACAAGCCAGGGTATGAACGCCCGCAGCCGCTTCCGTGAGCCGACGCTCCCGTGCGCGAGCAGCCCGAGCATCGCGGCGGCCGTGGCCCCAAGCCAGAGCAGCACCTGCGGCGCAAGGGTCGTGACCGAGAGCGCCAGCGCTCCGAAGCCACAGGCGGCGGGTATCGTCGCGACGAGGAAAGCCGGGAAGGGCGAGGTCGTTCGCCGGAAGCTCCCATAGAGAACTCCCGCAACGGCCAGAAGGTTGAGGACGACGAACGCCGGACAACTGAAAGATGTCAGCTTTAACGAGCCCCACGACGCCCTGGCGGGATGCTGGAGGTAGCCGCTCAAGAGCGCCAGGTCGAAAGCCGTCGCGGCGGCGGCGTAAGAAAGGGCGAGGATCCTTCGGGTCCGCACCGCGCCTCCCGCCGCGGCGATCAGTACCGCCCCCGCGAACGGGACCACTACCGCGAATGCGAGCATCACCGAGACCTCAGCGGGTGACATTCCTCACCCCCTCGCTGAGAGCTTCCAACGAGACCGGGCAGCCAAGGACTTCGGCGTCAGTCGCGACGTGCATCGAGACGGGCTCCATGCGCCCGAGTCTCTCGGCGAGCAGCCCGCGGCCTATGGCACAATCGCCTGCGACGAGGACCTTCACGGCATCGGGCGCCTGCGAGATCACATCGAGTGCCGGCCCGGCGAGGCCCTCGTTCCACATCCCGCTGACGATAATGAGGCCCGCGTGCCTGGGGGAATCGCACTCGGCAACCGGCGGCCGCCCCTTGAAGCTGTCGCGCAGCACGGCATCGACCATGTCTCCGCAGGCCCCGCAGCAGCCAATGCGGACGTGAAACACAGGGATAAGACCGGTCCACGGCATCACCAGTGCGCTCATGCCGTCACCCCGATCCATACGAGCGCCAGCCCGGTCAGCGCAAGCCCTCCGGCGATGCCGGCGCCCCACGCGAGCGCGCGCCTCGACGAAGCCCTCGCGCAGAGCACGTCTATAAGCCCGAGCAGGACGAGAAATCCGGCGGCCTTCAGTGCCCAGAATACGACCTGGTACCAGTGGGCCGCGGGCCCTGCGAAGAAAAGGGCGACAAGCACGAGCGGCACGACGAACGTCATGGCGAGCCCGCCCGCGATGAAGAAAGAGAGAGACGGGCCGGAGACGTCATCCAGCAGCGCTCCGGGGCCGCCCGAGCCGTACGAACGACCAAGCGGCCTTAGCCTCATGATCGCGACCGCCGATACCAGGCCGGCGATGAGGGCCAGAAACGCGCCGACGTTCGCTATGAGGCGTCCGGCCTGTGCGACGATCAACACACCGTTGGCTGTCTGCCAAGCGATGAGCCCTCGCAGAGAGACCTCGTGTGTGCGTAGCGCGACACAGGCGACCACGAGCGCAAAGGGAACGGCCCATGCCAGGAGCGAGGCGGCTTCCGGCCATGCACCCTGTTTAACTCTCGGGTTTGTCGACGCGAGAGCAACGAGGGTGTCGGTGCCCGCGGCGGCGAGCAGGAGGGCGAAGACAAGCACGAGGTCACCGGGAAGAAAACCGAAGACTATGCATGAAACCCACGACAGGGCGAGCACCTTGAAGACAGGGGCGATCCAGGTGACAGCGCGGAGCGACCCGCCCGTGGCGATGTTCTCCGCACGGGCGGACCTGATCATCTCGCCCGCGCCATTGAAACGGAAAGCCTTTTGCGAGCCGGCGACCGCGGTGCCGACCCCGGCGATGACAAAACGCGCGGCGAGCCCTGCGAGGATGATGAAGAGCATTCCGGGGAACAGGACCAGGTAAGCCAGCTTACCGACGAACTCCATGTGCCGCCTCCATAAAAAAGGGTGCCCCCAAGGGACTTTCAGGGTCCGTACCGGACGAGCCGACCCGTTTTCCTTTAAACCTCTTGAGGGCTTGTTGAATCTATTAAATTCAAGAGGCCGCGTCAAGACCGGATGGCCGATTCTGGCCTGAAATCAGGAATATTTGCTTACTGAGGTGCTTCTGCGGCTAACTCTGTTAAGCCAACTGACCGTCAGCACGAGAACACTTCATACTTATGTTCCGGGGTCAGGTCTTCTTCTTTAAGACCGATGTATGTGACAGAGCCTAAATTGCTACGGTAATTGCAAAGTAATATCATTTGCCTCGGGCGCCGCGGCGATGCGGCGTTCCTTTAACAGCAAGCGATTGAGGACCACTTGGAAGCACCCATCGAAGTCATCATCGTCGAGCCCGCGGAGGCCGACCTTCCTCTGATCGAGACCGTCGCGGGCGGCGGCGCATTCCGGATAACGGCTGTCGTCATGCCCCGGGACGGGCTCCTCGCATGCTGGTTCGAGGGCCGCGGGGTCGAGCGGGTCGACGAACTCGGTGCCGCCTCGAGGCTACTACCCGGAGCGCTTGTCGCTTACCTCGGCAAAGGTCTGGCACCGGCGGACGTGGTCGAGCGCGCCTCGTCTCACGGACTTTCCGTGGTAGGTCGCGAAGTACTGGCGCGGCTCTCGCGTCCCGAGGCGACCGCTCCTGGCGGCGAAGGCGCGTCTCGAGATGTCGTCAGCCGATACCGCAGGTTGCTGGAAGACTACTTCCCGACCGCGAGGAGCTCTTCGACCGCGGTGAAGCTTGCCGCATGCCTCACCGAGGTCACGACCATGTGGCCGGCTACGGGGGGAGTGATCCTTATCGGAGTGCAAGGCGGCGGATCGCTTGCTCTCGCCTCCCAGAGAGGCCTCGACCTGCCCAGGGACACTATCATCAAGATCGATAAGTCATCCGCTATAGGACGCTGTTTCAGCCGCGACAAACACGAGGTCCTCGAGCTCGAGGGAGAGGACCGGGAACTCCTGCCCGGAATAGATGCCGCATCGGCTGCCTGCCTGGCTATAAAGCCCGGCAACGGCTCGCGCGGAGTGCTGCTGATCTGGTCGGAGACACCCGGGGTTTTTACCCGCGACGACGTCTCTTCCCTCTCGATATTCGCGTACTACATCGCCATGCTCATGGAGGTCGACGACCTTGGAGACCGCCTGGGCGAGAACCTCATCACAGATCCGCTCACCGGGCTGCACAACAGGAGGCAGTTTGACCAGAGGCTAAAGCAGGAGATGCTCAGGGCCCAGCGCTACACTCTCAACCTGTCCCTGGCCGTCATGGACATCGACAACCTCGCCGAGTACAACAACGCATGCGGCCAGATGCTCGGCAACCTGGCGCTTTCCGACATTGCCGCCATCCTCATAAGGGGCACCCGCGAGGTCGACTTCGTCGCGCGCGTCGGAGGAGGCGAGTTTGCGGCGCTGCTCCCTGAGACCAACAGGCTCGGGGCGCTGAAGGTCGCGGACAGGCTTCGCAGCGAGGTCGCTTCCTACCCCTTCCCGGTCCCCGAGGACGGCGTATCGGCAAACCTGACCGTCAGCATCGGGATCGCAAATTTCCCCAGCACGAAAGGCACGGAGCAGGACCTCCTGAAAAAAGCGCACCGGGCCCTGGACCTCGCCAGGAAAGAGGGGCCTGACTCGATCAAGCTGTGGGATGAGAAGCTGGAGAAAGATACGCCTGGCTGATCCGACGACAGTGCTCCATCCCACAGATACCTTGGCATTCGAGCTACCTGTGGGACGGAACTCTAGTGCGGCTTCACTTTCACGTCGAAACCCGGGTTCCCCGAAGCCTTCATGATGTAGACGGGCATGCCGGCGTGGACCATCTCGAACAGTTGCTCGATGTCTTTCATGTACATCCTGATGCAGCCATGCGAGACGTTGGTGCCGATCGACCAAGACGAAGGCGTCCCGTGTATCAGCACGCCGGTCGCGGAAAGGGCAAGCGCGCGCGTCCCGAGCGGGTTACCCGGGCCGGGCCCTATGGATGCCGGCATTCCGACAGCCCACGATGAGCCGGGGTTGGACCAGCTCGGGTTCTTCTCCTTCTGTACGACCTTCCACGCGCCTGCCGGTGAAGGCCATTCCGGCGAGCCGCATGCGACGGGAAATTCGACCAGGACTTTGTCGCGGTCGTAGAGCGAGAGCTTGTGCTCGTTTATGTTGACGATGATCATCTTGCCGAAGGCGGCGTCGGTGAGCGCGGCGGGCGTGCGGCCGACCTTGACGTTCACCGTCCGGCTCGCGGTGGTCAGCGCCGCGTCGGTGTCCTTCTGGAGCTGGTCCATGGGAGTGTTGCGCCCCTCCTTCGCCTTAACGATCACGGGCTTTCCGGATGTGACGTCGACATAGGCGTCCTCAGGGTAACGGTTGATGGAGTTGACAATGGTGCCCAGGTAACCCTGCACTCGTTCCGGGTTGCCGTTCGCGAGGATCGATACGTAGACCGCCTTGGGTCTGTTGACGAAGCGCCGCGCCATGCGCTCGAAGATGTTGACGTTCCACGCCTTGTCATAACCTTCGGCGACCATCTTCTTGTAGTCGAGCATCAGGCCTAGCTCAGCCGGGGATATCTGGAATTTCTCTTCGTCGACCTTGAAGGTCAGCGGCCGGTTTGCCACGGCTGCGAGCTCGGTCCTCAGCTTCGTGGTCGCTTCTTCGGGCGTCAGGCCGGCCACGCTCACGCCGACTATCTTGACGCCACCGGGAAACTTGCCGAACGCGAGGACGTCCTGCACGAACAGATAGCCGAGAAGGCCCACTACCAGCGCGACAAGAAGGATGGCGCCGGCGAGGAGCATGATTCGCGACAGTTTCATTTCATTAAGCCATCCGGCGGACCGCGCCGGCAGGCCAATGGCTCTCAAATGACTTCCTCCTGGACAACGGGGGTCAACAATGTGCACATGATTCTATGCCAGCCAGGCGTCCCGGTGCAAAACGCACCGAAGGACCTGACCAATCAGGTCAGTGCCCGCCTGGTCTCTTCCCTTATTTTTGTAAGTCTCTGAGCGTGAAAGCCGGTGCTCTCCATCTGCGGGGCTTCTTCAAGCCACTCCAACAATCGCTCGAGGGTCTGGACCGTGTCCGGGCTTGCTATGTTACCGAGCGCCTTGACCGCTGCGAATACCTTGCCCCATTGCCTGGTGCTGGTCATATCACCGGCGGCCATCCGCTCGTCGAGGTAGCCGTCCAGGAGCGGTACCGAGGTGGGCTCCCTGCTGTCGCCGTAGGCGCGGATCGCCGCGTGGTCGAGACAGCCGCGGGCCACCAGACGGTGGGGAAAGCCCTCGGGGTCGAGGTCCCGGAGTATGCTGCGAGCCGCGGCGACCACCTTGCGGTTGTCGCCCGCGATGAACTCCTCGAGGAGGGAGATGTACCTCTGGGGCTCCGTCAGACGCCCGAGCGAGCGCAGCGCG
>Ga0209747_1001551_pt1 | contig 12166 bp, 10 predicted proteins | sample BarGraNGADG00311_FD_184498 | JGI IMG/M metagenome (GOLD analysis project Ga0209747, IMG submission 184498) | Arctic peat soil microbial communities from Barrow, Alaska - Barrow Graham LP Ref core NGADG0011-311 (SPAdes) (version 2) | ecosystem: Environmental > Terrestrial > Soil > Wetlands > Peat... | reverse complement strand
TCCCCGCGAGCGCCATGCCAAATGAAGGCAGCCTGGACGCCAGGGCGACCTTGACGCGGAACATGGCCCTGGGCCTGTAACGGTCCACCGACCTTATCCGCTCTATGAGGTCCAAATCTTTCTTCTCGTCCATCATGCTTACCGCTGGCCCTCCAGCCTCTGCCTCAGGTTCTTGATGCCTTTGAACTGCAGCGCCCTGACCGTGACTTCCTTCTTGTCCAGTATCATCGCCGTCTCGGATACGCTGCGGTCCTCGACAAACCTGAGGACCAGGACCTCCGCCTGGGCCGCCGGCAACTTGACTATCTCGCCGTACAGCCCCCGGATCTCCTCCTTGTCTATCGCCGTCCTCTCGATGTCCACCGGGTCGGGGATCTCCCCGGCCCCGTCCAGGTCCACCGACGGCTTCATGCCCCGGAAATGGTCCACCACCGCGTTGTGCGCGATGCGGTAGAGCCATGCCTTGACCGAGTGTCCCCGGTCCTCATAAGCCGCTATCGCTTTCAACCCCTGCGCGAAGACCTGCATCGTTATGTCTTCCGCGTCGCTGTGGCTTCCGACCCGCCGGATTATGTAGTCGTAAATGTCTTTATAACAGAGCTTGAACAGCATCCCGTACGCGCGGCGATCTCCCTCAGTCGCCAGTGCGAGCAGTTCTCTGAGCTGCTCGTTCTCCGGGCTTCCGCTCATGCGAACCTATACCTTAAAACGCAGTGACATGTCGTTTCGTTAACCATGACCTGCCGCATTTAACCGCCAATTCTCAAGCTCGACACTTCACGCGAGCCCAACTCGACCGCGGCGCGCCCTCCTGGTTTACCTGTCCTATTTATATTTGTAAGCGCGCAAAGATACAATAATGACGCTCATGTGCGCGTTACGGCCGGAGGTGAAGTGATGAGGTGGCCGGACAAAGTCGACTCTAATAGTAGAACAGGTTTTACTTACCCGGAGATGGCGTTCCTGCTTCTGGTGGTGGCGCTCTTCCTCGTGGGCATAGTCTGGGTCGTCAACGCGGCCATAGTGAAATCGCATCCCCTCGGCAAGAGCGATGTCGCCGGCAGGGACGCGGAGCGCGCTCTCGACAGGATAGAGGCGCTCCTCAAGACCGCCCGAGTCTTTGCGTACGACGGCCGTGCCGTGCGCCCCGGGCTCTGGACACCCGAGCAGGGAGTGCTGACCTTCCTGGGCGACCTGGACGGCGACCCCGAAACCGGTTCGTACGTCGCTGGAGAGCAGAAAGGCCTCGAGCGCGTCGTAATATACAGGCAGGAACGTTCGCTGATCGTATCAGTCAAGAGCGCCCCGGCGGCCCCGGCAAGCACAGTGGTTTTGCTAAGAGAGCTCAGCCCTCGTGACCCGGAGGCTTTCAGCGGCAGGTTCAGGGTGGCGGCATCCGGCGCGGTTAATATCACAGTGGGAACGAGAGCGGCTGCGGCTGTATTCTCCGCTATGCGGGCCGACCAGATCCGGGTGTCTATCGCGACCGGAGTTGGCGGCAGCCGCCTTCTCCTCGACCGCCAGATAGGCCTTCCGCTGGAGCCGGCGCTCGCGCCCGGCGGCACTCTCCCCTGATCCGGTGTTGTTCATCGCAGATGGGCAGATGAGGGCCAACCTGGCGTTCTACCGGCCCTTCGTCTTCAGGCTGGTCGTCTGCCGAATGTTGCCCTAAACGCCTATCCCTTCGGTGAGGATCTCGCAGCCATCCGGCGTCAGCAGCACCGTCTCCTCGTGCCGTGCACCCATCTCGCTTTCGATGTAGACCCCGGGCTCGATGGTGAAGACCATCCCCGGTTCAAGGGTCTCTTTTGAGAGCCTGGAGAGGGTCGGCTTCTCGTGCACCTCCAGCCCCAGGCCGTGGCCCAGGCTGTGCACGAACTCCTCACCGAAGCCGAGCCGCTCGAGCTGGCCCCTGGCCGCCAGGTCGGCGTCGGCAGCCGCGACCCCCGGGGCGATCGAGGCGAACCCGGCGTCCCATGCCGAGCGCACCGCGCCCAGGACCTCCGCCGCCCGTGCCGAGATCTCACCGAGCGCGACCGTCCGCGTCACGTCGCAGCAGTAGCCGTCCTTGAGCGCGCCGAAGTCGATCACTATCAGGTCGCCCTCCGCGAGCCGCCTGTCGGTGACCTTCGCGTGCGGCATCGCCGCGTTGGGTCCCGATGCGACCACGGTATCGAACGCCGGCTTGTCCGCTCCCGCTGATATCATCCGGTAGTCCAGCGCGGCCGCGAGCTGACGTTCGGTGACGCCCGGCTGGATCATCGACAGCAACGTTTCCCACGCCTTCTCGGCCGGCTCGACCGCGGCCCGGATGGCCTCTATCTCATCGGGTTCCTTGAGGGCCCTCAGCTGCTCTACCACGCCGCTGGTGGGCTTGAGCTCGATGTTGGGCAGCGCAGTCGCGAGCCTCGACTGAAACGCGATGCTGGAGGAGTCCTCGATCCCGACTGAGGTCGAGCCGGCAAGGCGGACGCGGATCTCATCGGTGATGTCCCGCTTGTAGATGTCGGTCTCCCAGGAGGGCGCCTCCCGGGCGGCCTGCTCTTTGTAGCGGCCGTCGGTGACCAGGGCGGCCGCGTCGCGCCTCAGGACCGCGACGCCATTCGAACCCGAAAAGCCGGTGATGTAGCGGACGTTCTGCCGGCCTGTCACCAGCAGGGCGTCCAGGCCCTGCTCCTCCAACAGGCCGCGCAGGCGCTGGACTCGCGCCTCGGACATGCCGTCTCCCTCCCGTTGTAGCGCCGGCGTCTCGCCGGCATCAAATGTTCCTGGAGGCCCTAATGCTCCTTCAGCCCGCGTGAAACGAGTCCTCTTATGAAACCGATACCGTAGACGAAGTGTGTGGCGATGATGGCCGGAAAGACCATCAGGTTGACCAGTGGGTCCAGGCTCTTGATGCTGGAGGCCAGGACCGTCAGCAGGTACAGACCCAGTATCGACACGTACGCGTAGAGGACATATTGACTGAAGAAGCTGGCGATGAGCCCCAGCACCACGAAGGCCACGAACAGGCTCGGTATGAAGTACTGGGCCCTCCTGCTGGTGGCCGGGTACTTCCTCACGAAGTAGCCCCGGTGCGTGCTGTAGGAATAGATCTGCTTGAGGTGTGCCCGGTAGACCGGGCGCCGGTGATGGTTCACCATCACGTTGGGCACGTAGAGTATCTTCTTGCCGAGGTCGTGGGTGAGCTTGAGGCAGAGCAGCGTGTCCGAGCCCGTAAGGTATTCTTCGCGGAAGCCGCCCGCCTGCTCGAAGTCGGAGCGCCTCACCAGCAGGTTGGCGCTGGGGTAGTCGTCCACGTTCCTGTAGGCGTGCACCACGTAGCGGTAGGCTGTGCTTCCAGAGACGATCGATGCAGCGTACACCAGTCCGCTGGCCTGCTGCCGTCGCGTGTCGCCCGGCGGGGTAACGGCCGGGCCGCCGACCGCCGCCACACCGGCGTCCTCGAAGTAGGGCACCGCGTTCTTCAGCCAGTCGTAGTCGGGCCAGGCGTCCGCGTCAAGGAACGCGACTATCTCCGCGTCGCTCCGCGATACCCCCAGGTTTCTCTTGCTGGGCGGCCCGGTTGGACCCGAGCCTACGACCTCGCTGCCAGGCGGGGCGGGACCCATGTCGACGCCCTCAACGCTATCGCAGACCAGCTCGATGTCGTAGTTGGAGTAGTTCAGGTTCTCGCACTTGCGCAGGCAATCGTTGGTCAGCGCGTCCGGCACGGCGCAGGGGATGACAACGGTTATCGAGGGCTCCCGTTCGATCACTCCCTTAAGAGGGCTGCTGTAGTATTTGAGAATCCTCAGTCGGTAGAACACCGCCATGGTGTCGACGATGATGTTGCGCACGTCGTCCCACTTGATCCTGCCGCTGATCCTCTGGAAGTCGAGATTGACGGGCGCCTCCGCGACGGAGTATCCAAGGTGGTGGGCGGCCGCGAGCAGCTCGAGATCGAGCGCGTATCTCTTGATGACCAGGCGCGGGAAGGTATTCTCCAGGACCTCGCGCCGGAAGACCTTGATGCCGGTCTGGGTATCTTTGACGGGAAGGTGGAAGAGGGCGAATATCAGCCAGTAGTACACGGTGCTGTAGATGCGCCGCAGTCGCGGGTAGGAGAGTTGGGACTCGGGGTGCCGCTTGCTCCCAATCACGATGTCGGCGCCGCTCTCATCCATAACCTCGAGGAGCTTCCCGATCAATGAGGGGTGCAGGTCGAGGTCGGCGTCGAGGAAGCAGACCAGCTCGTACCTGGAGACCTGGAAGCCGCGGCGCAGCGCGTTCCCCTTGCCCTGGTTGTCGGACAGGCGTACCAATTTGACGCCCGGGAACTCCTGCGCCGCCCTGCCGGCTTCGAGCGTCGTGTCGTCGATGCTCCCGTCGTCGACGACGATAATCTCGTAGGAGCTGCCGATGGACTCGAGCACCCGGGCGGACTCGCACACCGTCCTGTAGATGATGTCAGCCTCGTTGTAGGCCGGCATTATAAGAGATATCCCTTGCATGCGGCAGCTTTCCTGAATTCCAGGCCCGTCGCGGGACGCGCTCGAGGCCTCCCGCGCCGCGGCGTGCGCCACCTCCACGTGAGGCCTTCACGCCCGCATCGATGACAATATTCTAGTCTAAACGCGCCGCCTTGGGCAGCGGTCTCGGGCGCCGCCGAGGGCATCGGGAATCAGTGTAGCCACCGGCGCGCAAAAGGCAGACGTTGCACGCGATGCTGTATAATCGCGACGCAGAATGCACCAAACAGGAGGTAGGACCATAGCATCCACGGCTGACTTCAGGAACGGCCTCGTCATCGACATGGACGGGTCCCTCATGCGCATCGTCGAGTTCCAGCACGTGAAGCCCGGCAAGGGCGCCGCTTTCGTGCGCACCAAGCTCAAGAACGTGGAGACCGGGCAGGTCGTCGACAAGACGTTCAGGGCGGGCGAGAAGGTAGAGGAGGCGGTTCTCGAGCACAGGAAGATGCAGTTCCTCTACAAAGACGGTGACAACAACATCTTCATGGATTCTGAGAACTACGAGCAGGTCACGGTGCCCCCCGAGGTCGTGGGGGAGTCCGCGAACTTCCTGGTCGAGAACCAGGATTTGAGCGTGTTCATGCGAAACGGGAAGGCGGTGACCATCGAGCTGCCCCCGGCGGTAAGGCTCAAGGTGGCCAAGGCCGAGCCCGGGATGAAGGGCGACACTTCCAGCGGCGCGACCAAGCCGGTCACACTGGAGACCGGCCTGGTGCTGCAGGTGCCGCTGTTCGTCAACGAGGGCGACGGTGTCAAGGTCGACACGCGGACGGGGCGCTACATCGAGAGGGTCTGAGGATGGCAAAAGGGCAGAGCAGCCGGAGCCACCAGCGGCGGGCAGCGCTGCGCTTCCTCTTCGAGATGGACATCAACCGCACCAGCCTGCGTGAGGTGATAGACGAGAAGCGCAAGGTGGGAGAGGATCCCCCCGGCGAGTTCGCATACGAGATAATCATGGGCGTGACCGACCACCGCAAAGAGATCGACGATGTCATCCAGGGCTATGCCGAGGGTTGGGACATCGATCGTATGCCCCGGGTGGACCGCAATATCCTGCGCATGGGCACCTACGAGCTCTTCTTCACCGACATACCACCGGGCGTGACGATCGACGAGGCGGTCGAGCTCGCCAAGTCGTTCTCAACGGAGGATTCGGGGAAGTTCGTGAACGGCCTGCTGGGGCGGGTCAACCGGGACAGGGAAGAGGGAACCCTATCCTTGTCAGAGGATTAGAACAGTGGTATCGTTACCAAAACCTTTAATCTAGTCCGGAGAGGCTAGCAAGGGGGGAACTTGGAAGCACACGCAAAGAGAAACACCTTGCCGCCTCGCGGGAAGGCGTTTTTTTATGCCGGCCCGCGAGCCTGCAGCGCATCGCAAAACGCAAAATATGGGTCTGACCCATTTCTTGCGTCTTTATCGATCGGAGGAGCGTGATGGCCTTCAAGTCCCGCGCCAGGGTGCTCGACGCCGAGGACATCTCCCGCATCGTGCGGCGCATCTCTCACGAGATACTGGAGCGGAACAAGGGCTCGGGCGACATGACCCTGGTCGGAGTCCGCACGCGCGGCGTATTCCTCGCCAGGCGGCTGGCCAGCACCATAGAGGAGATCGAGGGCGGCCTCGTCGAAGTCGGCGAGCTGGACGTCTCCTTCTACCGCGACGACATCGCCACCAGGGACAGCGCCGCGGCCGTCGGCGTCACCCAGATCGACTTCGACATCAACGACAAGCAGGTCATCATCGTCGACGACGTCCTCTTCACCGGCCGCACCACCAGGGCCGCCATGGACGCTCTGATGGACTTCGGGCGCCCTCGCTCGGTCCAGCTGGCGGTGCTGGTCGACCGCGGACACCGCGAGCTGCCCATCCGGGCCGATTACGTTGGCAAGAACCTGCCGACCGCCGGCGACGAGAAGGTCAAGCTTTCGCTGGTGGAGACGGACGGGGTCGACATGGTCGAGATCGGAGAGGAGGAGTGATGCCGGGCGCTAGCGGGCACAAGCACCTGCTTTCGATATCCGAGCTCGATTGCGAGGAGATATACAAGCTTCTCGATTCCGCGCGTTCCTTCGCCGAGGTGTCCAACAGGCCGGTGAAGAAAGTCCCGGCGCTTCGCGGGCGCACCATCGTCAACCTGTTCCTGGAGCCTAGCACGCGCACCCGGATGTCCTTCGAGGTCGCCGCCAAGCGGCTCTCGGCGGACGTGATGAACTTCGCCACCAGCGACAGCAGTCTCTCCAAGGGCGAGAGCCTCAAGGACACGGGCAAGACTATCGTGGCGATGGGAGTCGACGCGGTGGTGATACGCTGCAAGAGCGCGGGAGCACCGCACCTGCTGACCGAATGGGTGGACTGCTCGGTAATAAACGCCGGCGACGGCATGCACGAGCACCCCACCCAGGCGCTCCTCGACCTCTTCACAATGCGCGAGCGACTCGGCGGGCTCGAGGGCCTCAACGTTGCGATCGTGGGCGACATCGACCACTCCCGGGTCGCGCGCAGCAACATCCACGCGCTGGGAAAGGTCGGAGCCAACGTGATGCTGGTCGCGCCCCGCTCGCTGCTTCCCGAGCGGGTGGAGGAGATGGGCGCACGTGTCACCGGCTCTCTCGACGAAGCTCTCAACTGGTGCGACGTCCTCTACCTGCTGCGGATCCAGATGGAGCGCGTCAACCAGTCGCGATTCCCATCGCTGCGCGAGTACACGCTGCAGTACGGGCTCACGCAGACGCGCTGGAACAGGTTGAAACGCAAGCCGCTGGTCATGCACCCCGGGCCGATGAACCGCGGGGTGGAGATCGCCTCGGGCGTCGCTGACGAAGTCGAATCAGTCATCACGGGACAGGTCTCCGCGGGCGTGGCCGTGCGGATGGCGGTCCTTTACGATGTCCTGGGGGGTAGCCGTGGCTGATGGGATACTGATAAAGGGCGCGACGGTGCTGACGTTCCCGCAGGGGTTCGCCGGCGAAGCCGACATCAAGGTCAAGGGTGGCCTCATCCAGAAGATCGGGCGAGGCCTGCGGGCGGAGAGCTATGAGGTCCTCGACGCCTCGGGGTGCATCGTCGCACCGGGCCTGGTCGAGATGCACGCCCACCTGCGCGAGCCCGGGATGGAGTACAAGGAAGACGTCGGCAGCGGCAGCAGGGCCGCGGCCTGTGGAGGCTACTCGGCCGTCTTCTGCATGCCCAACACCGACCCGCCCATAGACAACTCGTCTGTCGCCGAGTACGTGTTCGACCGTGGTGAGGACGAGGGGCTCTGCATGGTCCTGCCGCACGGCGCGGTGACCCAGGGCAGGCAGGGAAAGGCGCTTGCTCCTATGGGCGAGATGGGCACCTGCCGCGCTCACGTCAAAGGGTTCAGCGACGACGGCAGCCCGGTGGCTGACTCGGAGATCATGCGCCGCGCGATGGAGTACGCGCGCACGTTCGACGCGCTCATCATCTCCCACAGCGAGGAACCGAGCCTGTCCGCGGACGGCCAGATGAACGAGGGTTACTATTCGACCTTCCTGGGGCTGCGCGGCATCCCGCCGGAGTCCGAGCGGATCGGCGTCTTCAGGGACATATGCCTGGCCGAGAAAACCGGTGCGCACCTGCACCTCGCGCACCTGTCGACCGCCGGCTCGGTCGAGCTCGTGCGCGACGCCAAGAAGCGCGGCCTGCCCGTCACCTGCGAGGTCGCGACCCACCACTTCTCGCTGGACGACTCGAGCCTGATGGGGTACGACACCAACCTGAAGATGAACCCCCCGCTGCGCTCGAAGGCCGACGTGGCCGCGCTGCTGGAGGCTCTCTCGGACGGGACGATCGACGTGATCGCCACCGACCACGCGCCGCACGCGCCACACGAGAAGGAGACCGAGTTCGACAGGGCCGAGTTCGGATGCGTCGGGCTCGAGACCGCCCTGGGTCTGGTGATAACCAAGCTGGTGGGCGAGGGCGTGCTCTCGATGGAGGACGCGATCTCGAAGATGACTGTCGCCCCCGCGCGGCTGATGAAGATGGAGCGCTGGGGTTACCTGCCGGCGGTCGAGGAAGGCCTGCCCGCCAACCTGGTCGTGTTCGACCCCGAGGAGGAGTGGACGGTAGACCCGGCGGCGTTCAAGTCGCGCTCCCGCAACACCCCCTATGCCGGCTGGTCGCTGCGCGGCAGGGTCAAGCACACGATCTTCCGGGGAGCGCTGGTGGTCAAGGACGGCGAGCTGACCGCGGGGCGTGACGCGGTCCTGTCGCAGGTCAAGACCCGAGGGGGCAACGGTCAGAAGCAAAGCCAGGCGAACAGATGAAGTCGAGAGGTTGAACCGAGCATGGTAATGGACATGAGAGGAAGAAAGCACGCCCTGCTGGTGCTGGAAGACGGCACGACCTACGAGGGGATCTCCTTCGGAGCCGACGGCGAGTTCTTCGGCGAGATCTGCTTCAACACCAGCATGGCAGGCTACCAGGAGATATTGACCGACCCCTCGTACGCCGGCCAGATGGTCAACATGACCTACCCGCTGATCGGCAACTACGGCGTGAACGACCAGGACTTCGAGTCCGCCAGGATCTACATGGGCGGCTTCATCGTGAGGGAGTCGTCCAGGCGGCTCTCGAACTGGAGGGCCTCCGGCGACCTGGACGGGTTCCTGGTGAAGAACGGCATAGTCGGGCTCGAGGGCATCGACACCCGCGCTCTCACCCGGCACATCCGCACCAGGGGCGCGATGGAGGCGGCGCTCTCCAGCACGGACCTCGACCGCGAGAGCCTTCTTGCCAAGCTCGAGAAAGCGCCGGGGCTGGTGGGACGCGACCTGGTCAAAGAGGTCACGATCTCCGAGCCGTACGTCTGGGACGACGTCGCGCCGGGCGCGTGCGACTTCGAGGTCGTGGCGTTCGACTTCGGCATAAAGAGAAACATCCTCAGGATCCTGACCGCGCTCGGCTGCAGGGTGACCGTGGTCCCCGCGAGCACCACCGCCGACGAGATACTGGCCATGGAGCCCGACGGGGTGTTCCTTTCCAACGGGCCCGGGGACCCGGCGGCTGTCACTTACGCGATCGAGAGCATCAGGGGCCTGATCGGCTCCAAGCCGGTGTTCGGCATCTGCCTGGGGCACCAGCTCCTCGGTCTCGCGCTGGGAGGGCAGACTTACAAGCTCAAGTTCGGGCACAGGGGGGCCAACCAGCCGGTCATGCACAAGGCGACCGAGCGGGTCGAGATCACCGCCCAGAACCACGGCTTCGCCGTCGACACCGAGAGCCTGGCGGGCTGCGAGTTCGGGGAGATCGAGCTCACGCACTGGAACCTCAACGATAATACCTCGGAGGGGATGCGTTGCTCTGAGGCCGGCGCGTTCTCGGTGCAGTACCACCCGGAGGCCTCGCCCGGCCCGCACGACTCGAGATACCTTTTCGACGATTTCCTCGACCTGATGAAAGGCTGGGAGCACTAAATGCCGCGCCGCCAGGACATAGAGAAGATCCTGATCATAGGCTCCGGGCCCATCGTCATCGGCCAGGCCTGCGAGTTCGACTACTCCGGCACCCAGGCGTGCAAGGTCCTCAAGGAGGACGGCTTCCAGGTGGTGCTGGTCAACAGCAACCCCGCGACCATCATGACCGACCCCGAGTTCGCCGACCGCACCTACATCGAGCCGATAACCCCCGAGTGGGTCGCCAAGATAATCGAGCGCGAGCGGCCGCAGGCGCTACTGCCGACCCTGGGGGGCCAGACCGGCCTCAACGTGTCGGTGTCACTCGCGGAGAGCGGGGTGCTGGACCGCTTCGGGGTGGAGCTGATCGGCGCCCGCCACGAGGTCATCAGCAAGGCGGAGGACCGCAACCTCTTCAAGGAGGCGATGCGCAACATCGGGCTCGACCTGCCCGACAGCGACTTCGCCTACTCGCTCCCCGAGGCCAGGAGCGTCGCGAAGAAGCTGGGGTTCCCGCTGGTCATCAGGCCCTCGTTCACGCTGGGCGGCGGCGGGGGAGGCCTTGTCTACGACATGGACGAGTTCGTGGAGGTCGCCAGGCACGGCCTGGACCTCTCGCCCATCACCGAGATACTCGTCGAGAAGTCGGTGAAGGGCTGGAAGGAATACGAGCTCGAGGTCATGCGCGACAAGAAGGACAACGTCGTCATAGTCTGCCCGATCGAGAACTTCGACCCGATGGGCGTCCACACCGGCGACTCCATCACAGTGGCGCCCGCCCAGACGCTGACCGACGTCGAGTACCAGGTGCTGCGCAACGCCTCCATCGACATCATGCGCGAGATAGGCGTCGAGACGGGCGGCTCCAACATCCAGTTCGCGGTCGAGCCGGACACGGGGCATGTGGTGGTCATCGAGATGAACCCGCGCGTCTCGCGCTCCAGCGCGCTCGCTTCGAAGGCGACCGGGTTTCCCATCGCCAAGATAGCCGCCAAGCTCGCGGTCGGATACACGCTGGACGAGATATCCAACGACATCACCCGCGAGACGCCGGCGTGCTTCGAGCCCACCATCGACTACTGCGTGGTGAAGGTCCCGCGCTGGGCGTTCGAGAAGTTCCCCGGCGCCGACCAGGTCCTCACCACCAGGATGAAGTCGGTGGGAGAGGTCATGGCCATCGGCCGCACCTTCAAGGAAGCCATACAGAAGGCTGTGCGCTCTCTGGAGATCGATCGCTACAGCCTGCGCGACCTCGAGGACACCCCGGTCGACCAGCTTCCCGGAGAGCTGGAGATCGCCAGCCACGACAGGCTCTACCAGATTTACCACGCGCTGCAGGAGAACATGGGAGTCGACGAGATATACCGGCGCACCGGGATAGACCCCTGGTTCCTCGACAACCTGCAGCAGATAGCCGAGATGGAAGCCCTGCTCGCGGGCTATGACCTGGCGGGCGTGCCCGATGACCTGCTGCGCGAGGCCAAGCGCTTCGGCTTCTCCGACATCGAACTGGGCAGGCTTTTCTCCTCCAGCGAGCTGGAGGTGCGAAGGGGCAGGCAGGGGCGCGGCATCAACGCGGTGTTCAAGTCGGTCGACACCTGCGCGGCCGAGTTCGAGGCATACACTCCGTATTACTACTCGACCTACGAGGACGAGGACGAAACGCGCGAGACCGACAAGCAGAAGGTGATGATCCTGGGCAGCGGGCCCAACCGCATCGGCCAGGGAATCGAGTTCGACTACTGCTGCGTGCACGCGTCGTTCGCCTGCCGCGAGATGGGCTACGAGACCATCATGGTCAACTGCAACCCCGAGACCGTCTCCACCGACTACGACACCAGCGACCGCCTGTTCTTCGAGCCGCTCACGTTCGAGGACGTTATGAACATCGTGGAGCGCGAGAAGCCGATGGGCGCGATCATCCAGCTGGGCGGGCAGACCCCGCTGAAGCTGGCGATCCCGCTCGAGCAGGCCGGGGTGAAGATCCTGGGGACGTCGCCGGCGGCGATCGACCGCGCCGAGGACCGCGAGCAGTTCGGCAACATGCTCAAGAAGCTGAAGATACAGCACCCCGAGGACGGCACGGCGACGTCGGTGGACGGTGCCATCGAGATAGCGAAACGCATCGGCTACCCGGTGCTGGTGAGGCCATCCTACGTGCTGGGCGGGCGGGCGATGGAGATCGTCTACTCCGACGAGATGATGGAGCACTACATGAAGTCGGCGGTGAAG
>Ga0209747_1001550_pt1 | contig 12192 bp, 10 predicted proteins | sample BarGraNGADG00311_FD_184498 | JGI IMG/M metagenome (GOLD analysis project Ga0209747, IMG submission 184498) | Arctic peat soil microbial communities from Barrow, Alaska - Barrow Graham LP Ref core NGADG0011-311 (SPAdes) (version 2) | ecosystem: Environmental > Terrestrial > Soil > Wetlands > Peat... | reverse complement strand
GTGGGGAGATAGGTGGGGAGGTAGACGCATCGCGCCGCGGGCGTCGCCGGTGGGCAGCGCCGCGGCATCCTCCATCCGAGCGCCGACCAGGGCTCCGGGGCGTAGCCCGGATCGCCGCCCGGCGACGACGGCGTCGCCGAGTTCGGCCAGGGCGTCGTAGGAGGCCATGATGGCCGCGGCGCCGATGATCGCCCGGCGGAGTCCGACGAACGGCAGCCGGATCAGCGCGCCCGGCACCGACCGGACGGCGCAGCTCCCGACGGCGGCGAGGCCCACGGCAGCCGCCACCGGACGAGGCAGGGCGGTTGGACCGGACGATGCCGCCGGCCGGGCTTGGGTGGGGTCGGACCGGCGCACCAATGCAGACCTCCGTTGCCGGGACGTCGGGGACCGCGCTACGCCGGCGGCCGCGGGCCGGGTGGCCGCACCAGACGTAGCATGGACCCATGACCGCCCCGGCCGCCGCCCGCCCGGAGGACGCCCGCCGCGTGCTGCTGGCTCGTCCCCGGGGCTACTGCGCTGGCGTGGAACGCGCCGTGGTCACCGTGGAGAAGGCGCTGGAGGCCTACGGCGCGCCGGTCTATGTCCGCAAGCAGATCGTGCACAACGCGCACGTGGTGCGCCGGCTCCAGGAGCGCGGAGCGGTCTTCGTGGAGGAGACCGCCGAGGTGCCGGAGGGGGCCATCGTGGTCTTCTCCGCGCACGGGGTCGCGCCAGTCGTGCACGCCGAGGCGGCCGCCCGCGGCCTGCGCACGATCGACGCCACCTGCCCACTGGTCACCAAGGTGCACTTGGAGGCCCGCCGGTTCGCGGCCGACGACTACGACATCGTGCTGATCGGCCACGACGGCCACGAAGAAGTTGTCGGTACGACGGGCGAGGCGCCCGCGCACATTCACCTCGTCGACGGCGCTCGGGACGCCGCCGGGGTGGCGGTTCGTGACCCCCACAAGGTCGCGTACCTGTCCCAGACCACGCTGTCGGTCGACGAAACCGAGCAGACGGTCGCGGCGTTGCGGGAGCGCTTCCCCGCTCTGCAAGGGCCGCCGAGTGCGGACATCTGCTACGCCACGTCCAACCGGCAGCTCGCCGTCAAGGAGATTGCCCAGGACGCGGACCTGGTGCTCGTCGTCGGGTCGGCGAACTCCTCGAACTCGGTCCGGCTGGTCGAGGTGGCGCTGGCCGCCGGCGCCCGCGCGGCCCATCTCGTCGACGACGCCGACCACCTGGTCGCTGAGTGGCTCGACGGCGTCCGCACCGTCGGCGTCACCAGCGGTGCCTCGGTGCCCGACCACTTGGTCTTCGAGGTGTTGGCGTGGCTGGCCGAACTCGGCTACAGCGATGTCATGGAGGTCGAGTCGGCCCGGGAGCGGCTGCAGTTCGCCCTACCGCCGGAGCTCCGGCGCGATCTGCGGTCGGTGGCGGTTGGGTCTCCCGAACGCGGGTCCCGGTTGCCCGCCCGCGCGATGCCGGTGCTCGACGGCGGATATTAGTCGGGCTCGAGTTGGGACGGAACCGATGTCGTCCGTTGCGCCCCGCCCACCTGGTGCAGCGCTGAATCGACGGCCTGCTGCGGTGGTCCGTCGGTGTCGATCACGGTGGCGGACGGCCACGGGGCGAACTCCGCCCGCATTCGGTCGGCCACTTCGGCGCTGGCATCCGAGGCGTCACCCCCTCGGGCCTGGCGAGCGAGCACCCGGCGCAGGGCGACCGGGCCGGGCGTGGCGCACCGTAACTCGACTAGGTCGGTGACCGTGGCAGCGGCGACACCGCGGGCAGCGGCGCGCGTCTCCGGGTGACTCCAGGACGCGTCGAGGATCACGGACTCGCCGAGTTCGAGGGCGGTACGGGCGCGGGCGAGCAGCGTGCTGTACGTCGTGTGGGTAGCGGCCGGGGAGTACAGGCCGGTGCCGAACGCCGCCGGCGCCGGCTGGTTGGCAGCCATCCCGGCGAGCTCCTTGCGGACCGCGTCGGATCGCAGATGCGCCCACCCCATCCGACGGCCGAGGTCAGTCCCCAGCGTTGTCTTGCCGGTGCCAGGTGGACCGCCGATGAGAACCAGGCGCACGGAGCCGTCCGCGAGGTGCCGGTCGGCCAGGTCGACCAGCGCTCGGGCGGTCGAGGCCTCCGCGGCTTGGCCCTGCTCTACGCGCAGGCCGGCCACCTTCGCCCGGACCTGGGCGCGCTGCGCAAGGTAGAAATGGGCCAGCGACGCTGGCCAGGTCTCGCCGGCGTACTCGGCGTACGCGGCGAGCAACCGCGCGGCCGCGCTCGGTGCGTGCAGCCGTTCCAGGTCCATGGCCAGGAAGGCGACGTCGGCCAGGATGTCGACGTGTCGCAACCGGTCGTCGAACTCGATGCAGTCCAGCACCCGCGGGCCGTCGTCGAGGCAGAACACATCGTCGGCGAGCAGGTCGCCGTGGCCGGCGCAGATCCGGCCGTCGGCGATTCGGGCCGCAAACAGCCGCTCGCGACCAGCGAGGTAGCGGCTGGCTAGCTCGTCGAGCCGGTCGAGCGCGGCCGGGTCGAGGATGGCGGAAGCGCAGTCGGTCAGTTGGTCGTGGCCGGCGCGCCACAGGGTGGCGATGGCGTCCCGGGTCGCGGCGGCGTCGATCTCCGGGGAGCGCTCCGCGGCGGCGTGGAAACCAGCAAGCAACCGAGCCAGCTGCCGCAGCGGCACCTCGAGATCACGCCCGGCCGCCGCCAGCATGGCCAGGCGGCGCTCGGCCGGCATCCGGCGCATCACCACGAGTGGCTCGGCCGGCCGCCCGGGCTCCTGCAATTCGCCGAGCCCGAGATAGACGTCCGGAGCCAGCCGCCGGTTGAGCTCGACTTCGCGGGTGCACGCCTGCCAGCGGGCCGCCAAGGTGGAAAAGTCCAAGAAGCCCAAGGCCACCGGCTTCTTGCGCTTGTACACGCGGTCACCGGTCATCCACAGCACGGCAGTGTGCGACTCTGCTACCGCCGCCGCGTCGTGACCGCCGACCATGACAACACCGTGCACATCACCGCGGTGCCGGGGTAGAGGCCTTCGGCCCCCGCCGGGCGCATGCAGTCGTTCGCCGAGCGGGCGTGTCGGTCACCTGTGGGTGCAGAACACCCGGCCACCGGCCGGTATCGGCCAGCCCAGGTCCACGTCATCCCGATCACCGGCGGCACGCAGCGGTGCGGCCGCAGTCCCCGCGCGGTGAGCGCCGCGTGCGCGGGCAGCTCGATCGAGCTACGTGACGGTGCCGCCAAGGCTGGTGGCCGACAAGAGGAGCGTCGGGTTGGCGACTAACGTCCCGGTGGGGCCGAGCCCGCCGAGCCCAGACTGTCGGACGAAGCTCGCTGCGGGAAGCACGTTCGCGACACCGACCGCGGTAGAAGGAGGCCACGATGAGTCCGATTCAACCTGGGTTGGAGGCGGAGGACACTCGAGAGCCGAGAGCCGAGCAGCCCATCGTGGTGGGCATCGACGGTTCACCGGGGGCGGTGGCCGCCCTGCGGTGGGCGGCCGTCGAGGCCCGGACTCACGGCCGCCGACTGACCGCCGTCCACGCCTACGACCCGGTGGTGTACGGCGCCCCCATGCCGCCGATGGCCGGGATCCCGGACCTGGTGGTGGCCGGTGGCGAAGCCCGGCTTGACGAGGCGCTGCTCGAGGTGTTCGGCGACCAACGACCCCCCGAGGTGACCCGCGTGGTGCGCGAGGGCAATCCCGCCCGCGTGCTCGTCGAGATCGCCACAGACGCCAGCCTGCTGGTCGTCGGCGCGCGCGGCCATGGTCACTTCTTGCTCGGGTCGGTCAGCGACCGCTGCGTCCACCACGCCAACTGCCCGGTCGTGGTCGTGCACTACTAGGCGTTGGACCAGCAAGCGGCGCAGGCCGGCGTGCCACCGCGGTCCAGCGCCGCCATGCGCCGCGACCAGTTCGCCAGCAACGGTGGATCTCACCCGGGCACCGTGGGGGACGTCAGGTTGTGTCATCGGCCGACCGGCGGGCGGGGCCTTGCAGCGCGCGGGGCCTTGCAGCGCGCGGGGTCGGCGCGCCGGATGATTCCGACGTTCCGCTCATCCTTCCGGCGATCCTCCCAGTTCCTCGGCGGCTGCCGCGGTTGGGCCGCCCAGGGCGAGCACGGCTCCCTCGCCGACTACCACGACGGGACAAGGCGCGTGGCGGATGCAGTACCGTCCAACGGATCCGAGCAGCGTGCTGCGAATCTTCCCTCGGCTGCTTGAGCCAACGACCAACAGTCCGGCGTTCTCGGCCTCCTGCACCAGGCACGGACCAGGCTCGCCTTCGATCACGCGCTGCTCGGCGGAATAGCCGCTTGCCCGCAGCTGGCCAGCCACCTCTTCGAGCGTCCCCCATGCCGCGGTCTGGATCTCCGCAGCGTCTTCGCCCGCCAGCGGTGGTTGAAGCGAGAGGTGGCGACGCCAGACCGACACCAGCCGAAGCGTCCGTCCGAGCAGACGGGCTTCCTCCGCAGCCCAGTGCGCTGCGATCCTGCTGCCCGACGACCCGTCGCAGCCGACGACGATCACGTCTCGCGGCTCGCGCTCGGCGTCGACACGCGCCGGCTCACCGCGCGCCGGCAGGAGCCTGTTCAGCTGATGCTCGTGATAGGCCTCCGCCACGATCAGCCGGCGGATGGCCAGTTGCACGAGGTCCATGTGGTCCATGTGGTCCATGCCGCGATACCTCCCGGTTGCCGCCGCCTACCGGGCCACGGCGCCCGAGCTCGGACGGTCGACCCGTCAGTCTCCTGGACTCACGCCCGTCCTGCGCAGGGCCGAAGGTCCCGCAGGCAGGGGTCGGCGTTATGGCCGAGCACGCGTCCCGTGCCGGTCTGGGGACGAGGGGCCATCGCACGCCGGCGGGTGGGCGTGGCCGGGTGGCCGCGCCCCGGTGATGGGTGATCCGCAGCGTGTGCTGGTCGCCGCGCCGTAGGCGTCCGTGGTGGTGCTCACCGGGTTCGCCGAGGACACACGACGGGAATCCCCTGCAGGTCCGGGTCGGCCTTGATCTCGGCCAGCACGTCGAGGCCGCTGCGCCCGAGCAGGTGCACGTCCATCAGGATCAGGCCGGGCGCAGGCGCGTCGACGTAGGGCGGCTGGCGGCGCAGGAAGGCCAGAGCCGCCTCACCGGAGTCCACGGCGTGCAGCGCATTGACCAGGCCGATCTCGTCGAAGGCCTCCTGCGTGCGCCGGGCGTGTGCGCCCCAAGCCCCCCCAAGCCCCGCTATCCAAAAATGCGCCAGGTCAGTACCGGCGGGAGGTCCCGCGCACCAGCGTGACCAGTACGACGACGCCGGTGGCCAGTAGCAGCACTGGCGCACCAGTGATCAGCGTGCTTACCACGGCGAGCAGGTGGTTCCACGGCGACGGCTTGGTGGCGCCGGTGTCGTCGCCGCCGAAGACAACCGAGACGGCGGCATACACCAGCGGCGGCATGACCAGGATGGCCAGCCGGTCCTGCGCCCGGCCGAGCGCGGCCACCAGCGCACAGCCGGTCACAAAGAAGATCGCAAAGGTCGTCCGCAGGCCACTCCCAGTGGTGGCATCGATGGCGCCGGCGGCCAGCCCGATCGCAACCAGGAGCACGGCGGCGGCCACCGCCGACAGTCCGGGTGCTCCAGCTGCGCGCACCCAAGCCGGTGGCTGCGCTGGTAACACCGTGGCGCCACGGGACACCGGCCGGGCACCTGGTCGCGCCACGGCCGGAGGTGCAGGCCTGGCTTGGGCCGGGGTGTCGGCGCGCTGGGTGTCTGGGCGGTGCATGACAACGAACGGTAGCGGCGCGGGCACTCGCCGGCATAGCCGAACCGCCGCGCCCGGGCGGCCTCGGGTCCCGGGCGAGTCGGCGGGCGGTCAGTCTTTTCCGCGGCCGGTGACGGCGTCTCGGGCCTTGTCGATCACGGCCGCCGCCAGGCCCAGCACCTTAGTTCAGCGGCGGGTGGTCCGGCGCGCTGGGGTGCGGGTGCGTCGGCGGCACCTGCTTGGCCGCCTGCACCTTCTGGCCCAGCTCGATCAGCTTCTCCGTCGGCACCGACTGGCGCAGCTGCGGCAGCAGGCTGGCCTCCTCTTCGGAGATGTGCTGGCGGATGCCGCGCATCAGCGCGTCCAGGGAGGTCTCGAACTCGGGGTCGTCGGGGCTCATCCCGTCCAGTTGGTTCATCACCCGCTCGGCCGCCGCGTGCTCGTCGATCTCGTGCTCGACGATCTGCTCGTCGCCCAGGGCTTCCTTGGCGGCCGGGTAGACGTAAATCTCCTCGGCCTCGGAGTGGCGCACCAACTCCTTGATCACCTTGTCGACGATCTCCTTGCGTTGCTGCTGGACCGCGGGGTTGCCGGCGGCGCTGGCGCGCAGCGACTCCAGCTGGACAAACATCTCCTCCACCTCGCGGTGGTCGGTGGTGAGCACTTCGATCACGTCCCGCTGCTCGCTCATTGCACTCCTCCTGGGCCGGGTTACCGGGCGTCATCCGACTGCGTCGGGATCCTCGTCGTACGCCGTCACTGCCCCGCCGCGGCCCGAGGTATGCCGGCGCTCGGGTATGAGAGCGGGCTCGGGGGCGGTTACCCTCGAGGAGCCGGACGATTGCCGGCGACCCCGTCTCCTCCGGAGCCTTCGCTCGTGCTTGCCCAGCCCCTGGGTACCCGCCGCCAGCGCAGCGACCTGCGCAACGTGGCCATCGTCGCGCACGTCGACCACGGCAAGACGACGCTCGTCGACGCCATGCTCTGGCAGTCCGGCGCCTTTCGGGCCAACCAGGACGTCGACGTTCGGGTGATGGACTCGATGGACCTGGAGCGCGAGAAGGGCATCACGATCCTGGCAAAGAACACCGCCGTCCGTTACGGCGACACCGTGATCAACATCGTGGACACGCCGGGCCACGCCGACTTCGGCGGGGAGGTAGAGCGCGGCCTGTCCATGGTCGACGGCGTCGTGCTACTGGTGGACGCCAGCGAAGGGCCGCTGCCGCAGACGAGGTTCGTGCTGCGCAAGGCACTGGCGCGGCGGCTGCCCGTCGTACTCGTGATCAACAAGGTGGACCGCCCGGACGCCCGAATCGCGGAGGTGGTGGACGAGACCTACGAGCTTTTCCTTGATCTCGACGCCGACGAGACCCAGATCGACTTTCCGATCATCTACTGCCAGGCCAAGGCCGGCCGGGCCTCGCTGAACCGGCCCGCCGACGGCGAGTCGCCTGACGGCCCAGACCTCAAGGCGCTGTTCGACACGCTGCTGACCACCGTGCCGGCGCCGGAGTACGACGCGGACGCCCCGCTGCAGGCGCAGGTGACGAACCTGGATGCCTCGCCGTACCTCGGCCGGCTCGCCCTGTGCCGGATCCACCACGGCACCGTGCGCAAGGGGCAGATGGTGGCCTGGTGTCGCGTCGACGGGACCGTGGCGCGGGTGAAGCTGACCGAGCTGCTGATGACCGAGGCGCTGGACCGGGTACCCGCGGAGCAGGCCGGTCCCGGCGACATCATCGCGATCGCCGGCATCCCCGAGATCACTATCGGCGACACCCTGGCCGACCTCGAGGACCCGCGGCCGCTGCCGGTGATCACCGTCGACGAGCCGTCGATCTCTATGACGGTGGGCATCAACACCTCGCCGATGGCCGGTCAGAGCGGCGGCAAGCTCACGGCCCGGCTGCTGCGTAACCGGCTGGACGCCGAGCTGGTGGGCAACGTGGCCATTCGGGTACTGCCGACCGAGCGCCCGGACACCTGGGAGGTCCAAGGCCGTGGCGAGCTGCAGTTGGCGATCCTGGTCGAGCTGATGCGCCGGGAGGGCTTCGAGTTGACCGTCGGCAAGCCGCAGGTCGTCACCCGGCTGGTCGACGGCAAGCTGCACGAGCCGATGGAGCGGCTGACGGTGGACGCGCCGGAGGACTACCTCGGGGTGCTGACCCAGCTGATGGCGCTGCGCAAGGGCCGGCTGGAGCAGATGGTCAATCACGGCACCGGCTGGATCCGGCTGGAGTACGTCGTGCCCGCCCGCGGCCTGATCGGTTTCCGCACCGAGTTCCTCACCGAGACCCGCGGCACCGGGCTGCTGCACCACGTCTTCGAGCGCTACGAGCCCTGGCACGGCGAGCTGCGGACCCGACCGACCGGGTCGCTGGTGGCCGACCGGCGCGGGCCGGTGACCGCATTCGCGCTGTTCAACCTGCAGGGGCGTGGCACGATCTTCGTCGCGCCTGGCACCGAGGTCTACGAGGGCATGATCGTGGGGGAGAACTCCCGGGCGGACGACATGGACGTCAACCCGACGAAGGAGAAGAAGCTCACCAACATGCGCTCGTCGACCGGGGACGAGCTGGTGCGGCTGATCCCGCACCGGCAGCTGTCGCTGGAGCAGGCGCTGGAGTTCTGCCGCGAGGACGAGTGCGTCGAGGTGACGCCGGCCACGGTTCGGTTGCGCAAGGTCGTGCTGCCGGCCGCCGATCGGGAGAAGTCGCGCGGCCGTCGGGCTCGCGCCGGTCTTGCCGGTGGCGGCTGAGGCGCCTCGGCAGCCACAGCCTCGCCCGCGTTACGCCGGATGCAGGCGTAGCGAAGCATTGAGGGCGGCCACGATCCGTGCCAAGTCACCCGGATCGCTGGTGAAGATCACAGCCTGGCGCACCAGGTCGGCGCAGCGGTCGGCGCGGCGGGGCACGTGCCGGCGAACTACGGTGCACCGGTGAGCGAAACTCTCGAGCCGCCGCTACCCGACGTGGGAGTATCCGCCGAGGACGCCGCCGAGGCGATGCTGGCCGAAGCGGCCGCGGTCGTCGAGCCGCTGGAGCAGGCGGTGGAGATGACGCCGCTGGACTTCCCTCGCCGGCTGCTGCTGGTGCACGCCCATCCGGACGACGAGTCGATCACTTGCGGCGCGACGATGGCCAAGTACGCCGCTGATGGCGCCCTGGTCACGCTGGTCACCTGCACCCTCGGCGAGGAGGGCGAGATCCTCGACCCGACCGTCGAGCACCTGGCCGCCGACCGCGAGGACGGCCTCGGCCAGCACCGCATCGGCGAGCTGGCGGCGGCGATGGAGGCGCTGCGGGTGCGCGACTTCCGCTTCCTGGGCGGGCCGGGACGCTACCGCGACTCGGGAATGATGGGCGTGCCGAGCAACGAGCGCCCGGAGTGCTTCTGGCAGGCCGATCTGGACGAGGTGACCCGGTTGCTGGTGGCTGTCGTGCGCGAGGTGCGTCCACAGGTCGTGGTCACCTACGACGAGAACGGCGGCTACGGCCACCCGGACCACATCCAGGCGCACCGGGTCGCGGTGGCGGCCTTCGCCAAGGCGGCCGACCCGGCGTACGCCCCGGAGGTCGGTGAGCCGTGGGCGGCCAGCAAGCTGTACTACACAGCGATGCCGAAGTCGGTGCTGCAGGCCGCGATCGACGCAGTGCGCGAGTCCGGCGGGACGATGTTCGAAGGCGTTGAGTCCGTCGATGACCTGCCGTTCGGCGTACCGGACGAGGTCGTGACCACGCAGATCGACGCGCCCGAGCAGTTCGAGGCCAAGATGGCCGCGCTGCACGCCTACCCGACGCAGATCTCCGTCGACGGCCCGTTCTTCGCGCTGTCGAACAACATCGGCCAGCGGGCGTTCGGCACCGAGCACTACACCCTGGTGGCCGGAGAGCGGGGCGCCGGCGACGGTCCGCACGGCCGCGAGTCGGACCTGTTCGCGGGGCTCTGACCTAGCTAGCTAGATCTGACTCGGCCGGTACGTCGGCGCCGGCGACTTGTGCGGCAGAACGAGCCGCCGGCGGCTCGAACCGTCGCACAACTTTGGCGCATGGCCGGTTCATGGCCGGTTCATGGCCGACATCCTGACTAGCCGTGACACGAACGGGTGAACTCGTCACGTCGTGTAGTCAAGGGGACTGCACAGTGGGCACACTGACGACACGGCGAGCTCGTCCGACCACCGGCTCGTGCTAGTCCGAAGTTACGTGCATCCCTCGGTTCTCTTTCGGCCCGAGCGCAGCCCGGCTTTAGCGGTAGGCCGAAGTTCCTTTGCCGCCACGTCCGACGGCAGTACGGCGCCGACTACCACAGGAGGAGCACCGTGGCCTCAGATCCGGACAGCGCGGTCACCAACTCCCTGGTCGGTCTCGGCGGCGACGGGCTGCTCACCGCGCGTTCCGTCGACGTCGGCGCCAGCCGGGAGTCGCGCCGCCGCCGGCGGCTGTGGACGGTGGCTGGCGTGCTGGGGGTGCCGACGGCGTTCCTGTGGTACCGCTTCCTCGTCGGCCGCCCATTCGACGTCTTCGCCCTTCCGCAGGTCGACTGGCTGCTTGTCACCCCAATCCTGTTCTTCGTCCTGCTCGGGGTCGCCCTGATCGGCTCACAGGTCGTGGCCGGCCGTTCCCCGCACGTGACCTACCGGCCGGAGCAGATCTCCACCCGGCTGGCGGACGTCAAGGGCATCGACCCGGTCAAGGACGACGTCGTCCGCTCGCTCAACCTGTTCCTGGCGCACAAGACCTTTACCGGCGAGATGGGCGGTACGCCGCGGCGCGGGCTGCTCTTCGAAGGCGCCCCAGGCACCGGCAAGACGCACCTGGCCAAGGCAATGGCGGCGGAGGCCGGGGTGCCGTTCCTGTTCGTGTCCGCGACGTCGTTCCAGTCCATGTTCTACGGCGCCACCGCGCGCAAGATCCGCTCCTATTTCGCCGCGCTGCGCAAGGCCGCCCGTCAGGAGGGTGGGGCGATCGGCTTCATCGAAGAGATCGACGCGATCGCCATGGCGCGCGGCGGAATATCCCCGATGACCGGTGGCGGCGCGCCCATGACCGGCTGGTCGGCCGGTTCGGTGGGGGCCGGTACCCGGCTGGCGGGCAGTTTGTTCGCCGACGGGCACGTGCCGGCGTACCTCCCGGCGCTCGCGGCGGCCGGCTCACTGTCCACACCGATGATCTCGGAGGGGACCGGCGGCGTTGTCAACGAAATGCTGGTGCAGATGCAGTCCTTCGACGCCCCGGCTCGCGGTCAGCAGGCCCTCGGCCGCCTCGTCGACGCGGTGAACCTGCTGCTGCCGGCGCAACGGCAGCTGTCCAAGCCGACTCCGCCGGTGACGAACGTGCTGCTCATCGCGGCCACGAACCGGGCCGACAATCTGGACCCGGCGCTGCTGCGGCCGGGCCGGTTCGACCGGCGGCTGACCTTCGAGCTGCCGGCCAAGGCCGGCCGGCGCGAGCTGGTCGACCACTTCCTGGCGACCAAGGCGCATGCTCCGGAGCTGGCCGATCCTGCGCTGCGGGACACCCTGGCCGGGGTCACCCAGGGCTACACCCCGGTCATGATCGAGCACCTGCTGGACGAGGCGCTGGTCAACGCGCTGCGCCGCGGTGCCGGCGCAATGAGCTGGCAGGACCTGGAGCGGGCGCGGATGACCGAGGAGGTCGGGCTGGGCCAGCCGGTGGCCTACACCGAGCACGAGCGGCGGCTGATCGCCACGCATGAGTCCGGGCACGCGACCGCCGCCTGGCTGACCGCGCCGCACCGCCGGCTGGAGATCCTCACCATCGTCAAGCGCCGCAGTGCCCTGGGTCTGCTCGCCCACGGCGACGCCGACGACGTCTACACCCGGTCTCGGACCGAGATGCTGGCGCTGATCCAGATCGCGCTGGCCGGCCAGTGCACCGAGGAGCTCTTCTTCGGGGACGTCTCCACCGGGCCGGGCGGGGACCTGGCGTACGCCACCAGCGTGGCCGCGGAGATGGTCGGGTCGGTCGGGATGGCCGGCACCCTGGTCTCCTACGCCGCGGTGCAGAACTCCGGCTTCAGCGACACGAACATCGTCGGCCGAGTGCTTTCCGATGGGGCCGGTCGCGCGGCGGTGGAGCGCATCCTGCAGGAGCAGAAGGCGGCGGTACGGACGCTGCTGGGAGACAACCGGCACCTGGTCGAGGCCCTGCGGGACGCCTTGCTGGCGCGCGAAGAGCTGATCGGCCGCGAGATTACCGCGGTGTTGGAGGCGGCTCGGCGCTCAGTCTTGATGGCGGGTACGGCGCCAACCGTGATCGACCTGCGAGACGCCGCTGCCCGCGAGTAGGGCTCGCGAGCACGGCTGGCCCGACGGCCGCCGTTACGCTGGCCCGGTGCGCCGCCCGATGCCTGTCGCCGCTGGAGCCCAGCCGGCGGCGCGACCGCCAGCCGCGCGGGATGACCGGGACGACCATGACCGGGAAG
>Ga0209747_1001549_pt1 | contig 12196 bp, 12 predicted proteins | sample BarGraNGADG00311_FD_184498 | JGI IMG/M metagenome (GOLD analysis project Ga0209747, IMG submission 184498) | Arctic peat soil microbial communities from Barrow, Alaska - Barrow Graham LP Ref core NGADG0011-311 (SPAdes) (version 2) | ecosystem: Environmental > Terrestrial > Soil > Wetlands > Peat... | reverse complement strand
GCAGCTCGAGCGCCTCTTCCGCTTCCGCCACGCGCGCACGCGCGCCGACCTCGAGCGTCACGCCGTGTGGGCGGACCGTCCGCGGCTCAGGGTGGCGATAAGCGGCGCGAGCGGGCTGATCGGCTCCAGTCTGGCCGTGTACCTTGCGACCGCCGGTCACGAGGTCATCAGGCTGGTCCGGCGCGAAGCCGCCGGGCTGGGCGAAGCCAGCTGGGACCCGGCTGCCGGGCGTCTCGATCCGGCGTACCTCGCCGGCGTGGACGCCGTCGTGAACCTCGCCGGCGTGAGCATCTCGTCGCTGTGGACCGCCGGCCGCCGGGAGGCCATCCTGAGCAGCCGCGTGCAGGCGACCGGCACGCTCGTCGGCGCTCTTCAGAAGATGGAGACGCCGCCGAAGGTGCTCGTCTCCGCATCGGCGGTCGGCGCCTACGGCTCGCGCGGTGGCGCGGCGCTCACGGAGCTCGCCGAGCTCGGCGACGGGTACCTCGCCGACGTCTGTCGCGCCTGGGAAGCGGCGGCCGCGCCCGCGGCCGCCGCCGGCGCGCGCGTCGTGACGCCGCGTTTCGGCATCGTGCTCAGCGGCGCCGGCGGGGCGCTCGCCAAGATGCTCCCCGCCTTCAAGGCGGGGCTGGGCACGCGCCTCGGCGACGGCAATCAGTGGTGGAGCTGGGTCGACCTCGACGACCTCCTCGCGGCCGTCGAGTGGGCACTTCACGACGACGAGCTGAACGGCGTGGTCAACGTCACCGCGCCCGAGCCCGTCACCAACCTCGAGTTCACCAAGACGCTCGGCCACGTCCTGCGCCGCCCGGCTGTGCTGGTGGCGCCCCGTCTCGCGGTCGCCAAAGGCCTCGGCGGCATGGGCGAGGAGATGTTCCTAGCCAGCCAGCGGGCGGTGCCGGCGCAGCTCAAGCAGCGGGGATTCCGCTTCAGCTTTCCCGAGCTCGAGCCGGCGCTTCGCTATGAGCTCGGGCGGTAGAAGCGGGGCGAGTCTCGGCCCGCGCATCAGTCTCCGGCGGCGCGGCCGCCCAACGCGGTGGCTCAGTGCGCGGCGATCTTCACGTCTATGGTCGCCATCATGTCGGCCTTCTGTGCCTCGGTCATGCCGGCGAGCATGTCCGCGTGCTCCGCGGCAGCATGGTCGAGCAGCTTCGCCTTGACCTCGTCGGCGGTCTCGCCCTCAGCGCGGAACGCGCATTCTATGCCCATCTCGCTGCAGCTGATCTCCTTCATGGTCTCCTCCTCGATGCGGGCCGCTCCATGCTGGCCTGTGCACGGGGGTTCCCCGACGACCATCGCGACAAACGTGGGCGCGCCGGCATGCGCGAGGTGATGTTCCTCGCCAGCCGGCCGGCCGTGCCGATGTGGCTCAAGGAGCGCGGCCGGGAGGGGACGCGCCTTCGTCCGGCAGACAGACGAGCCTCGCCTGGCTGCGGCAAACCCTCGCGGACGAGGAGCAGACGCTCGAAGAGCGGCTCGTCGCCGTAGCGCAGGTGGCCGGCGCGGCCTCAGTAGGCGATCGCCACCGCGTGCCCTACGTCGTCGCGGCGCTCGAGCTGGTCGAGCATGTGCTCGGCCACATCGGCCCGGGCGATACGGCGGCCGCCGGGGATCGAGTAGCCCGGCTCCACCCGGTACCCGCCGCGCGCGGGGCCGTCGGTCAGGCCACCCGCCGCGCGCACGATCGTCCAGTCCAGCTCGCTCTGGCGAACGCTGGTCTCCATGCGCCGCAGGTCGGCGAATGCATGCCTGAGGAAGAGCGGCTTGATGACTCGCTCGAAGACCAGAGGGAGGTTGGGGTCGTGGCCCTGCTGCGTGCCGCCCGCTGAGAGGACGACCAGCCGGCGCACGGCGTACCGCTGCATCGAGCGGATGACGTTGAGCGTGCCTTGCGCGTTGACGGCAGGGTCGTCTCTTTTCATCGCGACGCCGAGCGCGACGAGCACCGCGTCCTGGCCGTCGACGGCGTCGCTCACCACGCCGCCGTCCAGTACATCGCCCTCGACCGCGCGGACGCGGGCGGCAAGGTCGCCGAGGCGCTCGCGGGCGCGCACGAACGCGGTCACGCCGTGACCGCGGGCCAGCGCGCCCTCCACGAGCAGTCTCCCGGTACGGCCGGTGGCTCCGAAGACGACGACCTTCATGGCCGTATGGTACCAGCCTGGCCCGCGGGCCTTGTGAGCTGCGCAGGCCTGCGCCGGGCCGCGGTCACACGTACCGCTCAGGTTGCAGGGTCGGAGGCGCCGGGGAAGGGGGATGCACCCATGATCGCGTCGCGCTCGTGTCGCGGTCGCGGGTTGAGCTGCAGGCTCGCTGTGGTCGGCAGTTCGCCGCGATCTTCGGGCCGGTCTGCTCGCCGCGCTTGGTATGCGGCGCTCAATGGCTCGATGCGATCGACCTCTGTCTTGATGGCCTGAGCGGCGTCTGTCTTGCCGAACAGTCGCGACAGGCGCAGCGCCATCGACGAACCGAAGCCGCCGCCGGCATAGCCTTTCGGACGGACGTCGCGGGGCGCCCGGGAACCCCAGCAGGCTGATGCCCCCAGCGGTATTCGAATCCGTGCCGCCAGCTTGAAGGGCCGGTGTCCTGGGCCGCCAGACGATGGGGGCACGCGCGCTACCGCGCAGGGATTATGCCTGCAGGCAGCGGCCCGAGCGCGTCGCCGGGCCGCGGCGGGGCGGCGCAGGCGATGAGAGCAGCCGACCCTGAGCGCGGCTTCGCCCACACACCCCCAGCCTACGGCAGGGCGTCGGTGAAGACGATAAGGCGCTGCGCGTGGGTCCCCGCAGCCGCGTCCCAGGCTCCGGTGCAGGTGACGAGGTTGAGGTGACGACCGTCCTTGCGACCAAACACGTCGCTCGCGTTGGCGTCGCGGTCGTACAGGCGACTCTTCCGGACGACGAACCGGACCAGGACGCCCTTGGCGTCCTCGACGAACAGCAGGTCTCCCTTGCGCAGGCTGGGCAGATCGTCGAAGACTGCCGCCGCCCCGCTCGCGTAGCCGCTGTGCCCGTCAATGACCGCGCTGCCCTTGTCCCCGGGACGGGGCCCGAGCTTGAACCACGCCACCGTCCCGGGGCTCGACGGCACGCCCATCGCTCCGTCGGGTGTGAGGCCCACTTTCTCGACGGCGGCGTCGACGTCGAGCCGCGGGATCGTCAGGCGGACCGGAAGGCCGTAGCGGCCTCTCCCGCTTATGGGAAGAGCGTCGCCGCGCAGCTTCTGCGCGACCCTCGTCTCTGCGCTGTGTGGGACTGTCCTCCCGAAGAGGCTGTGAACGAACGGCGAGATGATGAGGAGAAGGAACAAGCCGAAGCCGACCGCGGATCCCGCAAGCAGGACCGCGGCGATCGCCCGTCGCCGGGCGACTTGCTTCGCGCGCCTCCGCGCGGCTCTTGAGCCGCGTACCCTAGCGCTGCCTGATCGAGGCTGCACGCAGTCTCCAGGCCGCGAGCAGAAGCATCACGGAAACCACGAAGACACCGACCGGGATCTGCCACGGAAGGCCATGCGTGTCGGGGCCGAGCCCCGTGGTTGGCAGATGCGGCCCGCCCGTTTGAGTCGGCCCCGGCGTCGGGGTCGTCGTGGGGGTCGTCGTGGGGGTCGTCGTGGGGGTCGGCGTGGGGGTCGGCGTGGGGGTCGGCGTGGGGGTCGGCGTGCTCGTCGCACAGATCCCATTTGTGATGGTATTGGTGTCGAGCGTGACCGCGCCATTGCGTGCCAGCAGCTGTCCTTGCACAGTCGCACCGGTCTGCGCGGCGATGGATGTCAATGCGAAGATGTGTCCCACGAACTGAGAGCCCGTTCCCAAGGTCGCGGAGCTTCCGACCTTCCAGAAGACTCGGCAGAACCGAGCACCGTTGATGGGGCTGACCGAACTGTTGGGTGCTGTGATGAGCGTGGATGTAGTCTTGAATATGAAGACGGCATTGGGGTCGCCCTGGGCGTCCAGCGTGAGAGTGCCGGTTATCTGAAAAGTGCCGCTGGTCGAAACGTAGACGCCAGGCTTCAAGGTGGTCCCGCCAAGCTCAGTGGGAATAGTGGTGACGGGCGTTCTTCCGGCGGCGTCGTCATAGGCGTTCACCAGATCGTTCTTGGCCTGAAGTGCGACAGCATCACCCAGGTGAACAGCCCCGGTCACTGTTACGTCCGCCCGCCCAGCGAACTGCGTACCTGGATGCAGCCCGACATCTCCGGTGATCGTGGTCGGTCCGGTATTGGTGATCGTCGTGCCGGCCAAGACCGCAAAACTGGCGGTTGTTCCGAGGTTCACTGGCGGCTGGGCTGCCATACTCATTGCAGGTACTGCCATCATAACTACCAGCACGAGTGTCAATAGTGGTATAGACCGCATACAATTGAGCGTCTTCATAGGTCCGTTCACTCCCCCATTCTCAACTCTTCACGGACGTGCACCATTCATCGCGTATTTCATCACGTATATTGACCCCTTACCAGCGTTTTCCTTTGTGGCCGCCCCCATCTCTTTGTGGTCGGCCCCATCTGGGCGGCCCCTCATCTGCAGTATAGCCTTGCGTGGGCTAGTGTCCACAGACGTGGTGTAGAAGCCCCCGCGTCCCGGTGCAGCAGAGTGCCGGCCACCGGCCCTCCGCAACTGAGCCGCTTGGCGCCTGCGCCCGACTGTGCCGCTCTTGAGTCGAGACGGACCCTCGCATCAGCGCGAGTATCTCGTCGAACGGCCAGCCGGTTCCGGCTCGCGTTTCATTATGACGACGTCCAATCCTTTGGCACAGTACTCCGCAGCGCGGCTGCAAAGGAAGGCCGGCATCTCTTCCGCCTGAAGCGACACGAAGCCGACCCTGCCGTAGAAGCCTTGAAGGTAGGCGTGAGGGACGCAGTAGCAGGGCTCCTCGATGTCCTGCAGCGCATCCAGCAGGCGGATGCCGATGCCTTGCCGCCGAAGGCCGAGGTGGACACGCATGCCGCGAAGCACGAGCACGTCGTGCTCTCGAGCGAGGCGGTACGCACCGACGAGGCGGCCGTCTGACTCGGCCACGACGATGCGGTCCGATGGCAGGACGCCCGGCGTATAGCCGGCCTCTCGATACAGCTCAGAGACCTCGGAGATCTCCTCAGGACTGGCAATGTGGACTCGAACAACCATCCTCGGCCTAACCAGGATTCTGCCGTCCGTGCAAGCCGGCACGGGTCGAAGCAGTTGATCGTGACACGCTACATCATCGCGAGCCTTCCGCAGTCGCTCTGCACTCGTACGCCTTCAGCACCTCATCCCGCTAGTGATTGGTCACCCTCACCGCGATCTTGCCGGTCGACGCGCCTCGACTCCGTGACCAGGCTGGGCTGCGCTTCCCGCCGCGGCCGTGGCTGCCAAGCTGCACTCTCGGGTAGCATGAACGGTGTGGGCATCGACCTGGCAGGGAGGACCGTCCTCGTCACGGGGGGCGAGCATCGGCAGCGGCCGCGCGATCGCGTTGCAGTTCGCGGCCGCCGGTTGCCGGCTGGCGCTCACCTACTTCGAGCATCGCGCTGAGGCCGAAGAGGTCGCGGAGCGTTGTCGCGCCCTCGGCGCCCCGGACGTCATCACCGCCTCCCTGCAGCTGGCCGACGACGACAGCATCCGCACGCTCTTCGAGACGGTCATCGACCATTTCGGCGTTGTCGACATCCTCGTGAACAACGCTGGGATGATCGTCCGGCGGCCCTTCCTGGAGCAGGACTTCGGCGAGCTCGAGACCCAGCTGGCCGTCAACCTCATGGGCGTGATGAAGCTCACTTGGGCCTTTCTGCCGCTGGTCAGCGACGCGGTGATCAGCATCGGCAGCACCGCGACCCTGCACCAGTCGCGCATGCCGCCGACCTACTGCGCGACCAAGTGGGGCCTGCGCGGCTTCGTCAAGGCGCTGGCGCTCGAGCACCCCGACAAGCGGATCGTGAGCGTGCACCCCACGGTGACGGCGACGCGCATGAACGACCTTCAGGGCATGCCGCCGGAGCGCGTCGCCGAGGTCGTGCTCGCCGTTGCCCGCGGCGACATCGCGGTCGAGCCGGGCGGCGACGTCGACGTGCGGGCGTACACGGACGTATGAGAAGGGCCGGGGCGGCTGACGTCGCCCCGGCCCTTTCTCTGGAGGCCCGGCTCCCAGGGGGGAGGAGCCGGAGTCCCGGCGGTCACTCGTACTGGATCGCCTCCAGGATCCGCGTGTTTGCGGCGCGCCGCGCCGGCAGCACCGCCGCGACCACGCCGACGACCACGGCCAGCACCAGGAACACGCCGAGCTGTGCCCACGGGACGCTGAACAGGAGGCCGTCGCCGCCGACCTGCGTCACGATCACGTAGCCGAAGGCGACCCCGACGACCGTGCCCAGGATCCCGCCGATCACGGCGGTGATGACGCTCTCGTAGCGGACCATCTGGCGGAGCTGCCGCCGGGTAGCGCCGATGGCGCGCAGCATGCCGATCTCGCGGGTGCGCTCGTGCACGCTCAGGACCAGCGTGTTGACGATGCCGAAGATGGAGATGATCACGCTCATCGCGAGCAGGCCGTAGAACATCGTCAGGATCTGGTCGACCTGCTTGTTGATGGTGTCGAGGTACTCGGCCTTGGTCATGACCGTCTGCGTCGGATAGTCGGACAGCGCCTTCTGCACGCCGTGCTGCGTCGCGACCCGGTCGCCGCCGCTCGCCGTCCGCACCAGAGTGATGCTGGATGCCGTCGGGATGTCGAGGCCGCTGAAGGCATCCAGGCTGGCGATCATGCCTGTGAAAGCCATGTTGTCGCGGTAGAAGCCGAGGACGGTCAGCTGCGCCGTCTTGCCGCTTTGCGCGGTGACGGTTATGGCGTCGCCGACTTTGGCCTTCTGCGCGGCCGGAGACTCCGACTCGAGCAGGACGTGCTTGTCGTCGAGCTGTGCGAGCAGGGCGTCGCTGCCACCTCGCTGCCAGCGGAAGCCCCACACCTTTGCCCAGGCCTGGGGATCGACGCCGTAGATGGATTCCACACCGCCGTTCTTCACCTTGACTTGGGCCCACGCAGCGCCGGCGGCGGTGTCGACCCCGGGGACCTGATTCAGCCCGGCCACGGTCTTCTGCGGCACGGCGAGGAAGGCGCTGCGGTCTTGCGAGACCAGGTCGGCGCGCGTCGAGTCGGTGATCGCGCCGCTGAACGAGCCCTTGAGGCCTTGGGCGAATACCGCCACGAAGACCACCATGGCGAGGCCGATCATGAGCGCCGCGGCGGTGGCCGCCGTGCGCGACGGGTTGCGGCCGGCGTTGTCGCGGGCGAGACGGCCGCTGGTGGGCGCCAGCTTCTCCAGCGGCCAGCCGATCACACGGCTTGCCGGCCGGACGATGTACTTGGCCAGCATCGCGATGGCGACGAAGAGCAGCAGCGCGCCGAGGCCCATGAACAGCAAGCGGCCGTTGGTCGCGCCGTCGCTCACCATGCCGTAGGCGAGCGAGCCGCCGCCGAGGGCGCCGACCAGCAGCGCGATGGCGGTGGTGAACTTCGCGAAGCGGGTCGGTGGCAGCGCCGCTCCCTCCTGCAGAGCGGCCACCGGCGGTACGCGTGTGGCGCGAAGGGCCGGAGCTAGCGCCGAGAGCAGGGTCACGCCGACCCCGACCAGTACGGCGATGAGGATGGTGCGCGGCTCGAGCACGATGCCCGAGGTCGGGATGTCGGCGCCGACCGCCTTGAACAGCGCGTTGATGCCCTTGGCGACGCCGAGGCCGGCGACGATCCCGGTGGCCGAGGCGAGGACGCCCAAGGTGAGCGCCTCGGCGACCACCGAGGCCAGCACCTGGCGGCGGCTGGTGCCCAGCGCGCGCAGCATCGCAAACTCGCGGCGCCGCTGGGCGACCGTGATGCTGAACGCGTTGAAGATGATGAAGGCGCCGACGAAGACGGACACGCCGGCGAACGCCAGCAGCACCGGCGTCAGGAACGAGCCGATCGCGTCGGCCGTCTCGGCGGTCGCGTCGGCGGCGGCCTGCTCGCCGGTCTTGACGTCGACGGTCGCCGGCAGGGCGGCGTCGACGCGCGCGGCCAGTTCCTTGGGCGTCAGGCCGGCATCGGTGGCGAGGCTGATGCTCGTCAGGGCACCGGGTTCACCGGCCCAGCGCTGCACGTCCTGCAGGCGCCCGGCGATGGCGATCGTGCCGCCGAGAGAGCCTGACTTGCCCCACTCGAAGACGCCGACGACCTTGACCTTCTCGAGCCCGGCCGGGCCGGCGACGGCGAAGCTGTCGCCGGGCTTGAGCCCGGCCTCGTCGGCGAAGCTCTTGATGATCGCGACCTCGTTGCGAGCCTGCAGCGCGCGTCCGGCGACGAGCCTGCTCTGGTCGAACGGCTCGCCGGGGTTGGACATGAGGAGCGTGGGGGCGCCCCCGGTCTCGACGGTCTTGCCGTCGACGATCGCGGCGCCGGTCGTCTCGTAGACGCCGGCGGCCTTGGCGACGCCGGGGACGTCGCGCACCTGCGCGACCAGCCCGGCGTCCAGTGTCTGCGCCGTGCCGCCGTCGGTGACGGCGAACGACGTCTTGGGCTCCACGATGACCGCGGTCCCCTTGAACGACGTCTGGAAGATGTCCGAGAAGCCTTTGTCGATCTGGTCGGTGAGCACGTAGGTGCCGGTGATCATCACCACGCCGAGCAGGATCGCCAGCGTGGTGAGGATGGTCCGGAGTGGCCGGCTGGCCAGGCTGCGGAAGGCGAGGCGGGTCATCGTGCTGCCTCCTCGCTCAGGGCCGCCGCCGGCCGGTCCTCGAGGTCCTTGATCGTGTCGTAGATGTCGTCGCGGGTCATGCGCTCGCGGTCGAGCTCGATGCGCCCGTCCTTGAGGAACACGACGCGGTCGGCGATGCTCGCCGCGCCGGCGTCGTGCGTGACCATGATCACGGTCTGGCCGAACTCGTCGGCGCTGCGGCGCAGCAGGTCGAGCACCTCGCCGCCGGTGCGCGAGTCGAGGTTGCCGGTGGGCTCGTCGGCGAACAGCACGGCCGGCCGGGTGATGAGAGCGCGAGCGACGGCGACGCGCTGCTGCTGGCCGCCGGAGAGCTCGGCCGGCCGGTGGGTGAGCCGGTCGCTGAGGCCGATGGCGTCGATGACGGTGCGCCGCCAGGCCTCGTCCGCCCGGCGCCGGGCCAGCGAGAGCGGCAGCACGACGTTCTCGTCGGCGGTCAGCGTGGCCAGCAGGTTGAAGCTCTGGAAGATGAAGCCGATCTTGTCGCGGCGAAGCTGCGTGAGCTTCTTCTCCTTGAGCCGCGTGATCTCGACGCCGTCGATGGCGACGCGGCCGCCGGTGGGCTGGTCGAGGCCGGCGAGGATGTGCATCAGGGTGCTCTTGCCGGAGCCGGAGGGCCCCATGATCGCCGTGAGCTTGCCCTCGGCGAAGTCGATGTCCACGTCGCGCAGGGCGTGCACGGCGGCATCGCCTTTGCCGTAGGTGCGGGTGAGGCCGCGGGCGCTGACGACGGGCCGCGTCTCGGTGGCGAACTGGCGCTCGAACTGGGCCAGCATCTCGGGGGTGGGCGCGATCCGCTCCCTCTCTGTCGTGGTCTTGTACTGCATGTCACTTCCTCCTCGGCGGGATGTCTGGATGGAGGCTACCGGGGCTGCGTGAGCGGCGAATCGCCCGGAGGTGGTGAATCGATGAGCGCGGCGGAGGGATATCTACGGTGGAGGCGGGTCACCTCAGGGGGAGCCCGCGCCTACCCCGCGCGGGGGAGCGGCCACGCGAGGGGTACGCCGGCGAGGTGCCGGGCGGCGGGCGGGCCGGGCCTTCGGCCTCGCCGCCCGCCGCCCGGCGTACCTCCGTCGTGGTAGGCTCCCGCGGCGATGGCGTATGGCTGCTTTGCCGACCGGGCCGACAGGCCCGACCTGGGGCGCGCCGAGCAGGTGCTCGGGGCGGCGCGCCCGCTCTGGGACGCGCTGCTCGACGAGCTGCGGCGGCACACGAGCGCGGCGCCCGCCTGGCGCTTCTACGGGCGCAACTGCGGGTGGGCGCTCTCAGACGCGGCTGTCAGCGAGGCGGCGCACTCACGTCGTCGCTGCCGCGGTTCGATGGGGGGTGCTGGGTGTTCGTCCCGGTGACGGACGAGGATGACGTTGCCGCCGCGCGCCGGCTCATCTTGATCCGGGCCGGCGTTGCTCGGGGAGGAGGCCGACATGGATCAGATCGACCTTGGGACGACCGACGCGAGAGTCTCCGGCCGCGCTCTTGCCCGTTGTCTGCCGGTCGCGGCCGGTGCGTATCTGGTCCTCGTCGTCCTCATGACGGTGGTCACGGCACTCGGCGCGCCTGACGGCGACACTGTGGTGCGCCAGCTCGCCGACCTCGCGCGCGACGACACCGTCTACCGCTGGGGATTCTTCTTGGCGTCGCTGCTGCCGGCCACCGTGGTGCCGCTGATGGTCGTGGTCGCCCTCGGCGTGGCGGCGCCGGCGCAGGGAGAGGGAGTCACCGTCGCCTGCTTGTGCGGCTGGGCCGGCACGGCGCTGGTGGCGGCGTACGCGCCGCTCTCGGCTGCCGCCTACGCGTCGCAGTACACGGTCTTCGACTGGCTGCTGCAACGCGACCTTGTTGCGGCCGCGCCCTGGTACTTCAATAACTCGCTGGGAGCGCCGTTCACCTTCGACCTGCTGGCCTACGCGATCTGGGGTCTCGGCGTGGCGATCATCGCCTGGCCGCTCCTCGGCCGGTCCGGGGCACTGCGCTGGCTGAGCTGGACGCTGGCCGCGAGTGGCGTGCTCTCGATGCTCGCCTTTGGGCTGCACGCGCTCGAGAGCAGCCTCACCTCGCCGGTATCGCTGGTGAGCGGGGTGCTGACGGTGCCGTTCGCGATCGCCGCGATCGTGTACGCGCGCGGGCTGCTGCGCAGCGCGCGCTAGCTCGTCCGCGCGGCGCGCTCCGCCCTGTCGCGGATGCCGCGAAGCATCCCCTCTTCCATGATGAAGTGCGCCGGTTCGAGGCCGAAGGCCTGTGCGAAGCGGACCGGGACGGTCGGTGCCCACGACGCCCGCCAGCGGATGATGAGGCGCGTGCGATGCTCGTTCAACGACTCGACGACGAACGCCCAGGTGGCGGCGATCTCGCCCTTCCAGAAGCTGCCCGGCGGCTGCGGCGTCTCGCCTGGCGCTCCGCTGCGGATCACAAACGCGCGCGGCGGATCGAGCTCGACGATGGTCAGCTTCATCGTCTCCTCGGGGTCGAGAGAGACGTAGTCCTCGCCGACCGCGAGGTCCTGCCACTCCGGGTGGATCCTGTCGGCGCTGTGGATGTCGAGGCGGAAGAGGTTCTCGAGGGCGTCGTAGGTATAGAAGCCGCCGCGGTTCTGGCCGAACTGCACGACCCAGGCGAACGTCTCGGCGGCCGGCGCCTCGACGGTGATCGCGCGCGTGGTCACGTACATGGCCTCCGGGACCAGGTCGTCGCCGGGGAGGGCGCGAGCCACTTCGTCGTCGCTCGCGCCCCAGCGCCGAAGGCGCGGCAGCAGGACGAAGCAGTACGCGGCGCCGAGAGCCTCGAGCGTCACGGCCGCCGCCGCGATCTTGTGCAGGCGCTTCATGGGTCCTCCTCTGTCTCGATCTCGGCGATGACCGCGGCGAACGCCTCGGCGATCACCTCGGCGCCGGCTTCGGTGAAGTGCACGCCGTCGATTGTGAACGGGCCGGCGCCGGCCCGGGCGGCGGCGGCGAAGGCGGGGCGCAGGTCGAGCTCGCGGCAGGCGCTGCGCGCAGCCGCGAGCTGTGCGACCGCCGCGCCGATCTCCGCCGCCCTCTCCTCCCAGAGGGAGCCCTCGGCCTCGAGGATCAACGGCCGGACGACGACGATCCGCGGCGCCCGTGCCTCGGTCCACACGAGCAGCTCCTCGTAGTCCCTACGGATGCGAGCCGCCCGCTCCTCCCAGCTCCAACCGCTGCCCGGCTCGGAGGCGTCCCAGGCGCCGACCACGGCGTCGTTGACGCCTACCCAGACGAAGGCCAGGCCGACCGGCTCCATGCCTTCGCGGCGGATGCGCGCCAGCAAGTCGCCGACGGTGTCGCCGGCGCGCCCGCGGTTGAGCAGCTCGTGCCGCGGCAGGCGGCGGTCGAGCAACGGGAAGTAGGCGGCGCCGGGCCACCCTTCGGTGAGGCTGTCTCCGAGAAACGCGATGCGCATGATGGGATTATCATCTCCTTGGAGGGGTGATGAGGAAAGCTATGCCCGTGAGGAGGAG
>Ga0209747_1001546_pt1 | contig 12202 bp, 10 predicted proteins | sample BarGraNGADG00311_FD_184498 | JGI IMG/M metagenome (GOLD analysis project Ga0209747, IMG submission 184498) | Arctic peat soil microbial communities from Barrow, Alaska - Barrow Graham LP Ref core NGADG0011-311 (SPAdes) (version 2) | ecosystem: Environmental > Terrestrial > Soil > Wetlands > Peat... | reverse complement strand
AGAGTCGCTACCTGACCGTGGTGGACCGCCGCTCGGCGATATGCCGAGCCGTGGCGGAAGCGGTTGAGGGCGACCTGGTCGTGATTGCAGGAAAAGGCCATGAGAGCGGCCAAATCTTTTCTGATAGGGTAATCCCATTTGACGATCGTGAGGTCCTTCGAGAGTGCCTTCAGGAGGTGACCGGTGCGCAGTGTCAAACTTGAGCGCGTGGCTTCAACCACGGGCGGCACGCTGTCCGGTGAGGTAGGACGCATATCGGTCTCGTCGGTGTCCACGGACACTCGCGAGCTATCCGGCGGAGAGCTCTTCTATGCCCTTACTGGTCCGAATTTCGACGGCCATGCTTTCCTCGACGTCGCGCTCGCGTCCGGGGCAAAGGCCGCCGTGGTCTCCTCCAGGAACAAACTGGCGCGCTCCTTCCACGAAGCCAATCCCGACTTCCCCATGGTGATGGTCCCGGACACGCTGCGTGCCCTGGGCGACCTGGCGATGATGGTGAGGTCGGGGATGGACATCACCGTGGTGGGCATCACCGGGACCACCGGCAAGACGTCCACCAAGGATTTCCTGACATCGATACTGTCGCGGGACCGGCGGGTCTGCTCGGCGCAGGGAAGCTTCAACAACGAGATCGGGCTGCCGCTCACCATATTCAAGGCCGGTCCCAGGGACGGGGTCATCATCACCGAGATGGGCGCGCGCCGCCCCGGGGACATCGAGCGTCTGTGCGCCATCGCGCAGCCGAACGTCGGTGTAATAACCAACATAGGACCCGGGCACCTCGAGCGCTTCAAGACGGTGGATTCGGTCGCCGCCACCAAAGGTGAGCTGGCCCGGTGCCTCCCCGCCGACGGGCACCTGGTGCTGAACGCCGCGGACCCCTGGACCGGCAGGATCGCCCGCTCGTCGGCGGCGCCGGTGACCAGATTCGGAAAGGGCAGGGGCTCGTGCTACAGGGCCGAGAAGGTAGAGATCGACCAGCACGGCATCACTTCCTTCACTCTCAACGGCCCGGGCTTCGCCCTCGACGTCACGCTGCCCGCCATCGGCAGGCATCACGCGGACAACGCCCTGGCGGCGGCCGCGTGCGCGCACGTGCTGGGCTGCGAGCCGGGCTCCATCAAGGAGGGGCTGGAGCGCTCCAGCCTGTCGCGTTGGCGCACGGAGCTGGTCAAGTGCCCGGGCGACTACACCGTCATCAACGACGCCTACAACGCCAACCCCGAGTCCATGCGCGCGGCCATACAGACGCTCTGCGAGGCGGGTAACGGCTGGCGCAAGATCGCGGTGCTGGGGTGCATGGCCGAGCTGGGACCTTCCAGCCGGGACTTCCACCGCGAGGCTGGGAGGCAGGCGGCGGATGCGGGCGTCGACATCCTCATAACGGTGGGGCGAAAGGCGCGAGACATCGCCGGGGGGGCCGCGGAGGCCGGGCTTCCCAGGGGCAGCACCTTCAGGTGCGAGGACGCGGGCGACGCGCTCTACCTGCTCGACCACATCCTGGAGCCGGGCGACATGGTGCTGGTGAAAGCCTCCAGGGTCGCGAAACTCGAGTCGCTCTCGGACCAGCTCACGTCGGAGAACTTCGCCAACGGCAAGCTGGTGGCGGATGTATAGGGTTCTGGGGGCCGCCATAGTCGCCGGAGCCATATGCGTCTTCCTGACCCCGCTACTCATCAGGCTGCTGCGCAGGCTGGAGTACGGGCAGGTGATCCGCGAGGACGGGCCGCACGCCCACTTCGTGAAGAAGGGGACCCCGACCATGGGCGGGATACTGATCGTCCTGGGTACCATGGTGGGGTTCATGATCTTCTCCAGGTGGACGCCCGAGGGCCTCGTCGTGCTGGGAACCATGGTCGCCTGCGGCCTGCTGGGTTTCGCGGACGACTTCATACAAGTGAGGAAGAAGCGTTCGCTGGGCCTGCGTCCCTCCTACAAGATCGTGGGACAGGTGATCATCGCGCTGGGTTTCACGCTACTCGCCACCAGGCTGAGCACCCCGGGATACCCGCCGCTGCCCAAGCAGTTCAGTTTCCTGGGCGGGACCGCGGTGAGCCTTGGGGTCTTCTTCTTCATCTGGGTGTTCATCATGATCATCGGCTCCTCCAACGCGGTGAACCTCACCGACGGGCTCGACGGGCTGGCCAGCGGCTCGATGGTGATGTTGATGGCGGCATACCTGCTGATCGCCTTCACGATGTTCAGGCATCCGATCTCGCAGCATCCCAGGTTCTACCCCTTCAGCGGGGCTCCCGCGCTGGACATGGCGATCCTGTCGGGGGCGGTGCTGGGGGCCTGCGTGGGCTTTCTGTGGTGGAACGCCGCGCCCGCCAAGATATTCATGGGTGACACAGGCTCTCTCGCCCTGGGCGGCGTGATGGCCGCCATAGCGATAATGACCAGGACACAGTTCCTGCTCCTGGTCCTGGGCGGCCTGTTCGTCCTGGAGACGCTCTCTGTGGTGATTCAGGTGGGGGTCTTCAAGATGACCGGCGGTAAACGGGTGTTCAGGATGGCGCCCATCCATCACCACTTCGAGCTGGGTGGGTGGTCGGAGTTCACGGTCATGGTGAGGCTGTGGATCCTCTGCGGCTTCTTCGTGCTGGTGGGATTCGCGATATTTTATGTCGACTTCGTCGGCAGGGTCCCGTCATGATCGATGTCGATGGCAGACGCGTCCTGGTGGTAGGGCTGGGCTCGAGCGGCCTGGCCGCGGCTGGCGTGCTGGCCGGGCTGGGAGCGCGGACTGTCCTGGTCGACAGCGCCAAGGTTCCCTCCCATGCCGGCGCGGCCGACGAGTTGCGCGCCGCCGGTGTCGAGGTGCGACTGGAAACGGACGTGCCAGACGACATGGATTCCTACGACCTGGTGGTGACAAGCCCGGGAGTGCCGGACGGCGCCCCGGTGCTCGAGGCCGCAAGGAAAGCGGGGATCAAGCTGATAAGCGAGCTCGAGCTCGGCTTCAGGCTCCTGGAAGGCCCGACCATCGTGGCCGTGACCGGCACCAACGGCAAGACGACAACCACCACCCTGATAGCGGAAATGCTCGATACCCCGGAGCGCAGGGCGCTGGAGTGCGGGAACATCGGTACCCCGCTGGTTAGCCTGTACGGCCGCGCGGGACCGGATGACGTGCTGGTGTGCGAGGTCTCGAGCTTCCAGCTCGCGAACATCGAGCGCTTCAGGGCCAGCGTCGCGGTGATACTGAACCTGGCGCCCGACCACTTCGACTGGCACCGTGGCATGGAGGACTACGCCGCGGCCAAGAGCCGCATCATCGAGAACATGTCCGCCGACGATTTCCTGGTCTATAACGCCGATGACGAGTTCTGCGCGCGTCTCGCGTCGAAGGCGCGCGGAAAGACCATAGGCTTCGCCAGAGCGCAGGGGCCGGGGATTGGCATGTTTCTTGAGGGCACCATTATAACCACGGGGCCTCCGCTGGCCTCCGGGGCGCTGGTAGATTCGTCCAACTTGAGGCTGGCGGGCGCCCACAACGTCGACAACGTAATGGCCGCCGCCGCGGCGGCACTGGCGCTGGGGCGCTCGCGCGATGAGGTCGCTCGCGTGGCCGTCTCCTTCGAGGGCCTCGAGCACCGCTGCGAGCCGGCGGGAGTGGTGGGCGGCGTCGAGTTCTTCAACGACTCCAAGGCCACCAACCCGCACGCGTCGCTTCACGCGGTCAGGTCTTTCGACGGGCCCTTCGTGGCGATCATGGGAGGACGGAACAAAGGCCTCGATTTTCTGGAGCTGGCCGACTCGCTGTGCCAAAGGCTCGATGACGGCTCCCTGGTGGGGCTGGTGCTGATGGGGGAGAGCGCCGACGAGATCGCCGATGCCGTGGGTGAGGCTTGCGCTGCGCTGGCGAACGGGCGGGTGGTGCGCGCCTCCGACATGGACGAATCAGTGAAGGTGGCGTACCGGATGGCCTCGCCGGAGGCCAGCGTGCTGTTCACACCCGCGTGCGCCTCTTTCGACATGTTCCAGGATTACGAGGACCGGGGAAGGTCGTTCAAGGCGTCGGTGGGCAAGCTGGCCGGGGGTGGGAGCGATGCCCGCATCGAATAGCGCGGCCAGGCAGCCTGCCCCCAGGAAGAGTCCGCAGCGGCAGGGGCAGGCGACAGGGCCGAGGAAAGTCACGGCGGCTCCGGGCAGGAGCGCCCGGGCGAAGGCGGAGCCTGCCAGGCGGAGCGCCGAGGGCCGCAGAAATGCGCGTGTCGACGAGACCGCCGCGCAGAGGGCCAGGCGCAGGTCGGACTCCCGGGCCCGCGCGAATAAGCCGGTGGCGGCGCAATCGCGCGGGCTGATCAACCGCACCCCGCTCGCCTACCTGGTGTTGATCCCGACCGCGGCGCTCCTGCTGCTGGGGCTGGTGATGGTCTTCTCCGCCGGCTCGGTAGTCAGCCAGAATATGTTGGGCGGGGGCTATCGCACCTTCCTGGAGCAGTGCGGCTGGGCCGCCCTGGGGCTGCTGCTGATGGTCTTCTTCGCCAAGTTCGACTACCACAAGCTTGGAAAGATATCGTGGGTCGGGGTGCTGGTGTCCATGGGTCTCCTCGGCCTGGTGCTGGCGATGGGCACGCAGGCCGGCGGGGCCAAGCGCTGGCTGGTCGTGGGGCCCTTGAACGTACAGCCCACGGAGATCGCGAAGTTCGCCCTGATAGTCTTTGCCGCCTACGCTCTGTCGATGAAAGGCGAGAAGCTCAAGGAGTTCAAGCACCTGCTGATCCCGGTGGTGGTGTTTGCCGTCATTGACGCCGGCTTGATGCTGGCCCAGCCCGACCTGGGCAGCTGCCTGGTGCTGCTCTTCTCGATCATGCTGGTGCTCACGGCGGCGAGGAGCAAGTCCTCGCACCTGCTGGCTCTGGGAGCCGCGGGGACGGCGGGAGCTCTATTCTTCGCCCTGTCGGCTCCGTACCGGCGAGCGAGGATCTTCTCGTTCATCAACCCCTGGAAGAGCCCCAAGGGCTACGGCTATCACGTGATCCAGTCGTACATCGCGCTGGGCTCGGGGAACATCAAGGGACTGGGGCTGGGCATGAGCCGCCAGAAGTTCCTCTACCTGCCCAACGCGCACACGGACTTCATCTTCGCCATCATCGGGGAAGAGCTGGGACTCGCCGGGACGATATCCGTCATCTGCATGATGGCGCTCCTAGCCTACGCCGGAATGAGGATCGCCCGGGCCGCGCCTGACGAACTGGGCAGGCTGCTGGCGGCGGGCATCACGGGCCTTATAGTCATACAGGCGATCGTCAACATGGGCGGAGTGACAGGTCTGCTCCCCATCACCGGCGTTCCGCTGCCGCTGGTCTCCAGCGGCGGCTCCAGCCTCTGCATCTGCCTCGCCTGCATCGGCATCCTGCTCAACATCGCGGCCCAGAGCAGGGCCCGGGGGTGAGAGCTTGCGACTGATCGTGACCGGAGGCGGCACCGGTGGTCACGTCTACCCGGCGATCGCCGTCGCGGAATACATCAGGGAGAAAGACCCCGACGCCTCTGTCACTTTCATCGGCTCGGCCGGAGGTCCGGAGGCGGCCGCGGCCCAGGCCGCAGAGATACCTTTCGAGGGTCTCCACGTTGCCGGCCTCATCGGCAAGAGTCCATTGAAAGCCATAAAGGCGGCCTTCATGTTCCTGAGATCGATCCGACGCTGCCGGCGTCTCTTCAAGACGCTGCGGCCGGACTGCGTCCTGGGGACGGGAGGCTACGCCTCCGCCACCGCCTGCCTCACCGCCGTTCTCGGGCGCGTCCCGCTGGTTCTGCTGGAGATGAACTACGAGCCGGGGCGTGTGACCAGGCTCTTCAGCCGGCGCGCCAGGGCCGTCGCCGTGGCTTACCAGGAGACTTCCGGGCGGCTGGAAGGCAAGGCGAACGTCGTGGTCACGGGGGTGCCCGTACGCGCCGAGATCGCCGCCCTGGCCGACGAGGCCCGCAGGCTCGCGGCGGCCGATGAAGCGCTCACCACCTTCGGGCTGGAGAAGGACCGCCGGACACTGCTGGTCTTCGGCGGCAGCCAGGGTGCTCAGGCAATCAACGAGGCTCTCTGGGCCCGCGTCCCGGAGCTTACCAAAGCCGCGGAGCTCCAGGTCTTGCACATGACCGGGAAGAACAACTTCGATGTACCCGAGAGGGCGGCAGCGGAAGCGGCCGCCGCGAAGGGACAACTTCTGTACCGGGCGCTGCCCTACAGCGAGAGGATGGACCTGGCGCTGGCGGTGGCGGACCTGGCGCTGGCCCGCTCTGGAGCCGGAACAGTGGCCGAGCTGATGGCGGCCATGCTGCCGTCGGTCCTGGTGCCCTACCCGCACGCGACCGGCGGCCACCAGGAGAAGAACGCTCGCGCGCTGGCGGAGAAGGGCGCGGTGGCGGTCATACCTCAGAAGGCCGGCTCGGCGGATGAGGCCGTGTCCTTCGCCATCGGGCTCATGGACGACGCGGAAGAGCTGGGAGCCATGAAGGAAGCCGCGCGCGCCGCGGGGGGCGCCGGGGGCACCAAAGGGATAGCCCGACTGCTGGAAGAATTGAAATAGGATGGACGATAAAGCTTTGGAGCATCACGGCAGGTTCAGCCTCGATCAGCTCCCCCCCGGGTCGGTAGTTCATTTCGTGGGCGCCGGTGGGGCGGGGATGAGCGCCATCGCCACCGTCCTGCTCCAGATGGGTTTCAAGGTGGAGGGTTCGGACCTCAAGGAGTCCTCCTACGTGCGGCGCCTGCGCGACCTGGGCGCCTCCGTCGGGATCGGCCACCGGGCCGAGAACGTTGGCGGGTGCAAGGTGGTGGTGCGCTCGTCGGCCATACGCGGCGACAACCCGGAGATAATCGAGGCGCAGCGCAGGGGCCTTCCGGTGATATCCAGGGCCAAGATGCTCGCCGCGATCATGGAGACCCGCCGCGGCATCGCCGTCGCGGGCACCCACGGAAAGACAACCACCTCGTCCCTGGTGACCTGCATGCTGGCCGGCTGCGGCGCCGATCCCTCCTACCTGATCGGGGGGGAGCTCAACGAGACGGGCAGCAACGCGCACTATGGCAGCGGCGAGTTCATGGTTGCGGAGGCCGACGAGAGCGACGGCTCGCTGCTGTACCTGCGCCCGGAGATAGTGGTGCTGACCAACGTGGACTGGGACCACCTCGACTATTTCGACAGCCCGGAACAAACCGCTGATGTGTTCCGCAAGTTCCTCGAGGTCATACCGCTGGACGGCTTCGCCGCCATCTGCGGTGACGACCCGCGGGCTCGCGAGGTGGGAAGCGACTATAGGGCCTCGGGAGGGAAGGTCGTCTTCTACGGCCGCGGCGCGGACAACGACTACACCTTCGAGATCACCGGCCGGAGCGCCGGTGGCGTGTCGTTCACGGTGTCCGGGCCCGCCGGTGAGATCGCGAGCATGAGCACCAGGCTTCCCGGACTCCACAACGCCTACAACGCGCTGGGCGCCATAACGGTCGGCTGCGAACTGGGCCTGCCCGTCGCCGGCATAGCCTCGGGCATCGAGAGTTGCCCCGGTGTACGACGGAGGTTTGAGGAGGTGGGGGAGCGCGGTGGCATCAAGGTCATAGACGACTACGCCCACCATCCCACCGAGGTGAAGGCGGTGATGGAGATCGCGGCCAACCTCGACGCAGAAAGGGTGGTCGTGGTGTTCCAGCCGCACCGCTACACGCGCACGCGGATGCTCTGCGACCAGTTCGGTGAGTCTTTCGAAGGGGCCGGACTGGTGGTGGTGGCGGACGTCTACGGCGCTGGCGAGGACCCCGAACCGGGGGTGACCGGGAAGCTTATAGCCGACAGCATCCTCGAGCACGACCCGGAGATGTCGGTGGCTTACTTCGAGTCGCGGGCCGACCTGGCGCGGGGCGTGGTAGGGCTGATCGAACCCGGCGACGTGGTCATCACCATGGGCGCGGGCGACGTGACACAGTGCGGTCGGGAGATCCTCGACCTGCTCGATGACGAAGGTTGACGTGGCCGGGCGGGCGCGCGACGCGGGGGCCGCGCTGAGAAAAGTGCGAGATGCTTACCTGGAGGAACGGGTGCCGCTCGCCGGCTTCACCACCTGGCGGACGGGAGGCCCGGCGAGATACCTCCTCACCGTCAACACCCGCCAGTCGCTGATCGATTCCCTGCGGGTCCTCCAGGACGCGGGGGTGCCCCTGATGGTGCTCGGCAACGGCTCGAACGTTCTGGTCTCCGACGCGGGATGGAATGGCGCGGTCATGAGGTTGAAGGAGAGCCTGGCCTCGGTGGAGGTGGGCGGAGGAGGCCTCGACGCCGGGGGCGGCGCGCTGCTGGGCGCCGCGGTGTCGAAGGCGCTGCGCGCCTCCCTGTCCGGCCTGGAGTTCGCTCTGGGGATACCGGGCACGGTGGGGGGAGCGGTGATGACCAACGCCGGCACTTTCGCGGGAAGCACCGCCGCGAGCTTAGAATCGGTGGACGCCGTCGACAGGTCCGGCGAGCTTTTGACCCTGGAGGAGTTCGAGGATGTCTATCGCGGCCCGCTGGTGGCCGGGGATCTGATAGTGGCTGGCGCGCGCTTCGGGCTGACCCCCGAGGACGGCGCCTCGATCAAGAGCCGCATGGAAGAGGTTCGGTCCCGGCGCGAGGGGTCCCAGCCGCTTGCCGCAGCCACCGCGGGCTCGGTCTTCAAGAACCCTCCAGGTGAGGCGGCGGGCAGGCTGCTGGACCAGTGCGGATTGAAGGGGAGGACGGTTGGCGGCGCGTCGGTATCCGACGTGCATGCGAACTTCATAATAAACAGCGGCGGAGCGAGCTCCGCCGAGGTCAAGACTCTGATGGATGTGATGGCCAGGGAAGTGGAGCGCGCGTTCGGTGTCCGGCTGGAGGCCGAGGTGCGCCTGGTCGGTTTTGAGGAGGAGAGCTAGAAGATGAGAGTAGCCGTGCTGATGGGCGGGATGAGCGCCGAGAGGGAAGTATCGCTGGAGACCGGTGGAGCCATCGCAGGCGCGCTCCGCGAGCTTGGGCATGACGTGGTCGAGGTCGACGTGGACACGCACCTCGCGCGGGCCCTGGCCGAGACGAGCCCGCAGGCCGCCTTCCTGGCACTCCACGGGCGGGGTGGGGAAGACGGCACTGTGCAGGGCCTGCTGGAGATCATGCGCATCCCCTACACCGGATGCGGCGTGCTGGCGAGCGCGATGACCATCGACAAGATCATCACCAAGGAGATCATCGCGTTTCACGGGCTTCCGGTCATCGAGGACGCAGTAATCGAGCGGGGATACTCCACGGCGGACCTCGACGCCATCGCGGAAGGGATCGGATACCCGGTGATGGTGAAGCCTGCTTCCGAGGGCAGCAGCATCGGGGTGGTGCGGGTGGACTCCGCCGGGGAGATGGAGCAGACGCTCAAGGCGGCCCTGGAGATGGACGAGCGGGCGCTGGTGGAGCGCTACGTCGAGGGCCGGCTCTTCACAGTGGGGGTGCTGGGCGACGAGCCTCTGGTGCTGCCGGTCCTCGAGATCAAGACCACGGACGGGTTCTACGACTACGACGCCAAGTACCGACCCGGCCGCAGCGAGTACGAGGTGCCGGCGAAGCTCGAGCCGGACCTGGCGGAGGAGGCGCGCAGGATAACCCTGGCGACTTTCAGGTGCCTGAGGTGTGAGGGGATATCCAGGATAGACCTGATGCTGGAGGAGGGTTCCGGCAAGCTCTATGTCCTGGAGGTCAACACCATCCCGGGCATGACGGCGACGAGCCTGGTGCCCAAAGCGGCCCTCGCCATCGGCATCAGCTTCAACGAAGTAGTGGCCATGCTCCTTGACGGGGCGAGGCTCAAGATAGATATCCCGGGGTGATACCGTTTTGAAACGGCTCAAGCGGGTCCCGGACTCCAGGCCCGTGCTGAGGAGCGCACTCAGGCGCGGGCTGTGGGCCATCGTCTTCCTGGTACTGGCGGCCGCTTGCGCCCTGACATTCCTGGTGTTCTTCACAGGCGTCTTCAAGATCAAGGAAGTCAACTTCACCGGCAACCAGAACGTCTCCACCGATCGACTCAAACAGGCCAGCGGGATAGAAGCTTACAGCAACCTGGTGACCCTTCCCGTGGGCCGCATTGCCAGGGACCTGGAGACCAACTCGTGGGTGAAGCACGCGCGGGTGCAAAGACACCTCCCGCACACCGTCAACATCCAGATCGTGGAGCGCGTGCCCGTCGCGATGCTCGACTACACCACCTCGGCTTACCTGGTAGGAAGCGACGGGCTGGTGATAGAGAAGCTCGCGCCCGACCAGCACCCGGAGCTTCCCAGGGTCTACGGCGGCAAGTCCACCCAGCCGACGGTCGGCTCGAGGGTGTCTGACAAGAAGCTCGACGAGTGCGTCGAGGTGCTCGCGGGGATGCCTAAGGCCGTTCGCGATATGCTGCTGCTGGGCAACCCGTTTGACGGCAGGGGACAGGTGTTCGTGTCGAGGTCGGGCTTCAACGTGATCTACGGACACACCGGCTCGATGCGCAAGAAGAACGAGGTGCTCGAGGCCATCATCACTGAGGTCAACAACAACAAACGGAAGATCGCCTACGTGGACGTGAGAGTCCCCGATTCACCGGTGATAAAGCCGCAGTGAGCCGACCACTTGCACGAGGTCGGGACAGGCTCTATACTAAAGCCTAAACTAAGGTTAAGATATATCTGTAGTAAACAGTGATTATCTGATTACGATACTCTCACTTCATCATTCAACCAGACCGGCAAGTAAAGGTGGAGGAGCGCGAAAAGCGGAGCGAAGCGCGATTCATGACATGGGTCGCGCGCTTTGTGAAGAAGGGGAAAGGAAGTTGTCATGCCAGAGGACCTGAAGCAGTTTTTTGCGGTTATCAAGGTCGTCGGTGTAGGCGGCGGGGGTAACAACGCCATCAACCGTATGATAAGGGACGGCATGACCGGCGTTGACTTCATCGCCATCAACACCGACGCACAGGACCTGCTAGCCTGCGATGCGGACGTGAAGATCTCAATCGGCGAAGAGCTGACGCACTTCCTGGGGACGGGCAACCAGCCGGACATAGGCGCCGAGTCCGCCGAGGAGCACCGCGACGAGATCAAAGAGGCGCTCAAGGGCAGCGACATGGTGTTCATCACCGCCGGTGAAGGCGGCGGGACCGGCACGGGCGCCGCGCCCGTGGTAGCCGAGATCGCCAAGGAGATAGGCGCGCTGACCATAGGCGTGGTGACCAAGCCTTTCGATTTCGAGGGCACCCACCGGCGCCGCCAGGCCGAAGAGGGAGTCGAGCTGCTGCAGGACAAGGTCGACACCCTCATCATCATCCCCAACGACAAGCTCTTCGAGCTCACCGATGCCCGCATCAGCATCGAGGACGCCTTCAAGAAGGCGGACGAGGTCCTTCGCTACGGAGTGCAGGGCATCACCGACCTGATCAACATTCCCGGCCTGATCAACCTCGACTTCGCCGACGTCAAGAAGATACTGTCGATCCCCGGCTCCGCGCTGCTGGGCGTGGGCGAGGCATCCGGAGAGGACCGCGCGATAAAGGCCGCGGAAAACGCGGTCTCCAGCCCGCTGTTGGAGTCCTCCATCGACGGGGCGCAGGGCACCGTCGTGAACGTCACCGGTGGCTCCGACATGAGCCTGCAGGAAGCTCGCGACGCCGCCGAGATAATCCGCGGCGCATGCGACCCGGACGCCGAGGAGATATTCGGCGTCATCATCGACCCTGTCCTCAGCGACAAGGTGAAGGTCACGGTTATAGCTTCCGGGATCGAGCCCGGTCGGCTCGGGTTCGCCAGGCCGGCGAGGGCGGCCAGGCGCAGGATCGAGAGCGAGGACGAGGGCGAACGCGAGCGCGAGACCCCGCGGGAGCGGGAGCGTCCGTCGCGTGAGCGGGAACGCCCCAGCAAGACTATCTTCGAGGAAGAGGATATAACCATACCGCCGTTCCTGCGTAATAGATAAACTCTAGATATATAGTTTAGACCCTGCTTCAGGGTTTACTGGACCACAAGTCGAGCCTCGAGACCGGGGCTCGACTTTCACATTTACTGGGAAAAGTTGGAGGAAGTCGGAGCACCGCGGTCCGGAGGACGAGCAGTGGTTTCCCCCGGTCCGCCATAGGTGTTCGTGAGCATTGGCCGGGCGCCGAAATCTTGCCGCGAGATCGATCTCTCTGTTACTATGCGGCAGGTTCAAAAGCCTCGCGCGATCTGTTGGGAGTGGTT
>Ga0209747_1001542_pt1 | contig 12225 bp, 10 predicted proteins | sample BarGraNGADG00311_FD_184498 | JGI IMG/M metagenome (GOLD analysis project Ga0209747, IMG submission 184498) | Arctic peat soil microbial communities from Barrow, Alaska - Barrow Graham LP Ref core NGADG0011-311 (SPAdes) (version 2) | ecosystem: Environmental > Terrestrial > Soil > Wetlands > Peat... | reverse complement strand
GCTCACCGAACGGTGCGCAACGGGAGGAACCAGAATCGTCAGCGACCCGTTCTCAAAGCCACACACAGATCGATGTCACGACTGCAGGACGTCAAGAGTGGAAAAAATCAATGAAAAGTGCCTGACCCCTCTTTTTCACTCGGGTGGCTGCAGGTACTTCCGCCTGAACTCCTCGGTGGTCATCTGTTTGATGTCGCGGCGGATAAGATCGAGCTCGTCACGCGCGGACTCCGAGGTCTCGAACAGCTCGCGCCTCAAGACCCGCTTCGTCATGAAGTTGAGGACTTCGACGATATAGCCCTCGCCGAGCCCCACCCCAAGGAGTCCTTTGGTCAGTCGCGCTTTGTAGTTATCACCGGCGAGATACCCAGGCTCGACCTTGCCCGCCTGGGACGCGTCGGCGCTCTTTCTGCTGCTAGCCTTCTTGGCCATCTTACTCCGGCTTGTGTTGCTGACCCCCGCCTGGCTGGGCCCCCTCGTCTGGCTGCTGCTTGGGTACCACTATCCGCTGCAACGCGTAGATGCCAAGGGCCGTGACGGCACAGCTGTGGGTCGCGGGGAGCTTGGACGAAGCTATATACAGAGCGCAACTGTCTTCACACGGGACCCTCGCTCCGGGTATCTGAGGTTGCCGGATGGGGCACCAGCTTCCGGGAATTGCAGCCACCGCTCTCCTTTCGATGCATTGCCGATCGGGTTCTATTACTCTACCCCCATATGGCCGCGCGATTCAATGGTATAGCAGGGGGCAAGTTGACAGTTTCGCTCGCGCAAGAATACCTTGTTCGCCAGGCGCACACATTTGTGCAAACACAGCAGGCAGCACTGCCGGAAGGGGTCGATGGTGGCCGGGTCCAGTACAGATGATGAGGTAACAGAGTCCTCCGTTCCGGAGCAGGAGACGACCGGAGGCGAGGGCTCCGGGGAGCAGCCCGGCAAGCTGAGCCGGACCGTCAAGGTGCTCGGGCTGGTCAGCCTGTTCACCGACGCCTCCAGCGAGATGATCTACCCGCTCCTGCCCATCTTCCTCACCAGCGTGCTGGGCGCGGGCGCCATCTTCCTCGGTGTGATTGAGGGGATCGCCGAGGGGACCGCCAGCATCCTCAAGGGTTTCTCCGGCTATTTCTCCGACAAGATCGGCAAGCGCAAGTCGTTGATCTTCGCGGGCTATGGCCTCTCCACGGTCGCCAAGCCTTTCTTTGCCGCCTCGGACGCGGTCTGGCAAGTGCTCCTGGTCAGGTTCGTGGACAGGGTGGGGAAGGGGATCAGGACCGCTCCCCGCGATGCCCTGATATCCGAGACCACCGACCCCGAGGCCAGGGGGAAGGCGTACGGATTCCACCGCGCGATGGACACCCTGGGGGCCGTCATCGGGCCCGCCATCGCGTTCCTGATGATGTACCTGCTGCGCGGCCAGGGGAACAGCGCGTACCGGTGGGTCTTTCTGGCGGCGCTCATTCCGTCACTGGTCGCGATGGGCCTGATCGTCTTCGCCCTCCGGGACCAGCCCGCCGGGGGCGACGCGCATTTTCCCGGGCTCCACCTTGCGGGCTTCAGCCACAACTACCGGATGCTCCTGGTGGTGGTGGCCGTCTTCACCCTGGGGAACTCCAGCGACGCTTTCCTGCTGCTGCGAGCGCAGAACCTGGGGATGAAAGCCTATATCATCCCGCTGGTCTGGATGGTCTTCAACATCGTCTACAGCGCAACCTCGACCCCGGGGGGGATGCTCTCGGACCGCATCGGCAGGAAGAAGACGCTGCTGCTGGGCTTCGCCCTCTACGCGCTCGTATACCTCGGCTTCGGGTTCGCGCACAGGCTCGTCTACATCTGGCTGCTCTTCGCCGCCTACGGCCTCTTCTACGGCCTGACGCAGGGCTGCCTGAGCGCGTACGTCGCCGACCTCGCTCCGGGCGATATGAAGGGTACGGCGTTCGGCGTTTACCAGACTACTGACGGAGTCTTCAAGCTCATCGCCAGCGTGCTCTTCGGCGTTATCTGGGCGAGCTCCAAGGCGCACGGTCCCACGGCCGCATTCGTATTCGGGGGTGTCATGGCGCTGGCCGCCGCGGTGCTGCTCTGGAGGTTATGCGCCGACTGCCCGCCCTCGAGCATCAATGGGTCAGGCGAGGAGCCAGTCGATGACGCCGCGCATGAACTCGCTGTCCCGGGGCCATAGGGCGGGTCCTGACTCGAGGAAGCGTCGGTAGGCTGCACCCGGTCCCTTCGACAGCGCCATCGCTACCGCTTTCACCATCCGGGACCCTCGTTCGAAGCTGAACTCCGGGTGCGACTGGCAGGTCAGGATATTGTCCCCGTAGGCCAGCACCTGGCATGCACACTGCTCGCTGCTGCCAAGGATGTCAGCGCTCTCCGGCGCCTCGGCCACCTCGTCGACGTTCATGCAGACCGCCTCGAAGCCTTCGATGCCGGCGACGACCGGGTGGTCTCCGCTGAGGCTCACGGTTTCCCAGGCCAGTAGCCTCGAGCCGCGGCGCACGACCCTTCCACCGAAGTGGTGGGCGACGAGCTGGTGGGAGAAGCAGGAGGCAAACAGCTTGCGGCCCTCGAGGCCGTCCAGCAGGTCCAGCTCGGCCCGGTGGTATCCCTTGAGGCCGTCAGTCACGTTGTGCATGTCTCCGGTCATTACGCAGGCGTCGAAGTCCCGCGGCAGCGGCGCCCCTCTCCAGGCACGCACCCTGCTGCAGGATCCGCCCGCTTCCCGGACGAGCCTGGAGAAGTACGAGCCAGACAGGGGGCTGTTCTCAATGAGCGCGATGGTCTTCATGAAGCGATTCTACGCCAGTTTCCGCCTCGCGGCGCGACGGCGGGGCAGCGTCAGGTTCCGGCGCGCGTCCGGGCGCTCCCGTCGAGCTTCGGCCGGGGACCACCCCCGTAACCGAATTGTGATACCGTTCGTCTATAGTTTCGGACCGGAAAACCGTTGACCCACGTACAACTGTGAGCCGCCCGGGCCGATACTACGGGTGTATCTCTGTGCCATGCCGGCAGGCTCACGGGAGAACGGGATGCGCATCAACAAGGCGACATTAATTCGCAGCGCCATCGCGCTGGCAGTGATAGCTACCGTCGCAATCGCTGGCATCCTGGTCACCTTCAAGATCGCCGACAGCCAGAAGGAAGACTATTTCAATCAGCGTAAGATCCAGGCCACCACCGCCGCGGCTGCGCTCGACTCCCCTGACATCGAACAGCTGACGGGTAAGGCCTCGGATTTCGACACTCCCGCATATAACAGGCTGCGGGCGCAGCTGGTCCGGATCAAGAATTCCGACCCCCATGTCAGGTTCGTCTATATCATGAGGCCCGCCGGGGACAAGATGATCTTCCTGGTCGACGCCGAGGACCCGTCCTCGCCGGACTACTCGCCGCCCGGACAGGTCTACAACGAGGCCAGGGAGACCGACTTCGCCGTATTCAAGGGCAAGAGGAAAGCTGACACCTGGATCGAGGGCCCGATACACGACCGCTGGGGGACCTGGATAAGCGCGAACTCGTACATATTAGACCAGACGGGCAAGCCGATCGCCCTGCTGGGCACCGACGTCGACGTGGAGAGGGCGCTCGACGCCTCGAGCCAGACCCGTCACCTCGGCATAGTGTTTGACGCCCTCGCCGTCGCGTTGATGGTGCTGGTAGCCTTGCAGTATCTGCTCTGGCTGCGCAACCGCGACAAGCACGCCGCGCTGCGCACCGAGATGGAACAGTCGGCTGTGCGGTTGAACGACGAACTGGTCAAGGCCGATCGGATGAAATCCGACTTCCTGCAGCTCGCATCCCATGAGCTGCGGGGCCCGGTGAACGCGGTGAACGTGGCGGTCCAGGCGCTGGACCAGACCGCCGGCCCAAGGCTCTCGGACGACGAGAAGACGCTGGTCCAGGTCGCCAAGAACGGCAGCGGCCGGCTGGTCGACCTGGTGGACAACCTGCTCGATATGACATGCATCGAAGCCGGCGATTTCGTGATCAAGCCCAAGGACGTCGTGGTCTCGGAGCTGGTTTCCAGTACAGTCCAGCTCTTCGAGCCGATCGCGAAGAAGAAGCAGATCGGCCTGACCGCGAAGCTCCCGAACGACCCGGTGGAGGCCAGGCTCGACCCGCAGACCGTGCTGCGGGTGCTCGAGAACCTGCTGACCAACGCCATCAAGTTCACGGATTTCGGCGGGGTCGTCGTCGAGCTGAAGGCAACGTCGGACAAGGTCCTGCTGTCGGTCCAGGACACCGGCCCGGGTATCCCGGCGTCGTTCAGGGACGAGCTTTTCGAGAAGTTCACCAAGCTCGATCGCCCCAACGAGGAGCGCCGGCAGGGTGCGGGCATGGGGCTGGCGGTCTGCAAGAGCATGATCGAGGCACAGGCCGGCCGCATCTGGTTTGAGAGCCAGGAGGGCAAGGGCGCGACTTTCCACGTCGAGCTGCCCAGGTACCAGGAACCCGCGCGGGATGACTCTACGGAGTGATCTCCGGCGGCGGATGCGATATTTTCCGAAGAGGAAGTGAGAGATTGGTGCGCGAGAACACCGGGCGCCGCAACAGCTGGTTGACCAGGGCGACCATCACCAGGGTCGTCGTCTCGGTGCTGCTGATTGCAGCCGTTGCTGTCGGCGGGTACATCGTCACGATGAAGGTGGCGGACTACCAGCGCGACCAGTACTTCGAGGTGCGCAAGTTCCAGGCCGCGGCCGCCGCCGCCGCGATCGACGAAGAAGACGTTGCTGCCCTGACAGGCACGCCCAGTGACGCCGGGAAGGCCACCTTCAAGAAGCTCCGCTCTCAGCTCATGCGCATCAAGTCTTCCGACACGCGCATGAGGTTCGTCTACCTGATGCGCCCGCAGAACGGCAAGATGGTCTTCCTGGTCGACGCCGAGAAGACCAACTCCAAAGACTACTCGCCGCCCGGCCAGGTCTACTTCGAGGCAAAGCCGGTCGAGTTCGAGCCCTTCAAGGGTAACACCCCTCCCGATCCCTGGATACTGGGACCGATAACCGACCGCTGGGGCACATGGATAAGCGCCAATGCCTACATCGTCGGGGCCGACGGCCTCCCGGTGGCGCTCCTTGGCACGGACGTGAGCGTCTCCAAGGCGCTGGCGTCGTTCAACCAGATACGCAACATCGGCATCCTCTACGACGTGCTGGCGTGCATCCTGCTGGCTCTGGTATTGCTGCAGTGGATAGCCTGGCGCGCCGGCGAGGACAGGCGCGAGGCGCTCCACCGCCAGATGGACGATTCGATGGTCCGTCTGAACCAGGAGCTGGTGGAGGCCGACCGCATGAAGTCCGAGTTCATCGAGTCCGCCTCACATGATTTGAGAGGGCCGGTAACCGCGGTCAACACGGCGGTCCAGGTCATCGGCCTGCACATGCCCGAGGACTCGAGCAGGCAGATGCGCGATCTGGTGGGGATAGCAAAGACGGGCAGCACGCGGCTGGTCGAGCTCGTCGACGACCTGCTCGACCTGACGCGCATCGAGGCCGGCGGGCTGGTCATCCAGCCCGAGGACATCGACGCCGCGCGCGCGGTGAACGACACCGTTGAGATGTTCAGGGCCATGGCCGACGGCAAAGGACTGTCGCTGGAGGTGGTCCTGGCGGGCGAGGACCCGCAGGCGCGCGTCGACCCCCAGGCTTTCAGGCGCATCCTGGAGAACCTTGTCTCCAATGCGATAAAGTACACCGACGAAGGCAAGGTCACTGTGACGCTGGACACAACCGGCGAGGCGCTCGAGCTGGCGGTGAGCGACACTGGCCGTGGCATACCGGAGCGGTTCCGCGAGGACGCTTTCAATAAGTTCTCGCGCCTTCACCTCTCCACAGATACCAGGGAGCGGGGCGCCGGCCTGGGTCTGGCCATCACCCACGGCCTGGTCGAGGCCCACGGTGGGCGCATCTGGATCGAGGGTGAGGAAGGGAAAGGTTCGACGTTCCGGGTCGAGGTCCCCGGGGCGAAAATAGTCAGCTAATTGGAAGGTCTTCAACGAATGAGATTGTCCCTGAAGCGCGAGTTCTACATCCTGGTGCTCCCGTCGGTGGTGGTGCTGGTGGCCCTCATGGCCTTGGTGATGCTTCCCCACCGGCAGGTGCAGAACGATGTCACACAGATCAAAGAGGCGATGGACGAGGCCCTCTCCGCGGAGAGCTTCGCCCGCTACTACGAGCGGCAGCTCCGCGAGGCCGCGGCCTACATTGTGACCGGCCAGGCCGAGCACCAGAGGCTCTTCGAGCAGGCGAAAGAGCAGGCGCGCATCGGGATCGCCGACTGGCTCGCGGCTGAGATGAGGCACACCGGCGATTCGCCGGCCGAGCACGCCGCTGAGCTCAAGATGCTCCACGCCTCACTGAATGGCAACGCGGACATAGCGAAGGCCGCCGAATGGTCGATAGCGCTTGCCGGGTCCGGTCAGCGGACCCAGGCGATGGACAACCTCCAGAAAGCGATAGGCGGAGAAGTGGGCCAGACGGTCGCCGACAACATCGACGAACAACTGCCCGACGAGGAGGCCCAGCTTAGCAAGTACCTGGACAACCTCTCCGGTGCCGTCAAGAGCATGGTCGTGATGAAGCTGATGAACCTCGGTCCGAACGTGGATAGCATGAAGACGCACTTCTCGAACACCATCTACGCCGAGCGTTTCGCCAGGTATTACAACATGCAGGTTCGCGAGATGATGGAGCAGATCGTGGCCGCGAGCGTCTTGGGTCAGGACCAGGTGAGTGAGGCCGGAGACCAGGTCTCTGAAGCGCTGCAGTCCTGGGGCGAAGAGGCCGAGATGGTCGGGCAGGACCAGGAGCGTGGTAAATCGACGGCACTGGTGGACAGGCTCACCACCACGTATAAGAGCGTGAGCGCGGCGGTCCAGAATGCGATGGCTGCTATAAACTCCGGCGACCCCGCCGCCGCGATAGCCTACATCGAGAAAGAGACCGGCCCCACGCCGCAGACCTCGCTGACGGCCGCTATCAACAAGGACCTCGACAACCAGAAGAAAGACATGCAACTCGACGCCAACCTCATCTCATCCGGCAGCAGCAACACCGCCTGGGGCGTAGGGGTGATCGGGAGCCTCCTGCTCGTAATCGCCCTGGGAGGGATGTTCCTGGTCTCGGGGCGCGTGGTCGCTCCGGTGATCCAGCTTCGGGACGCCGCCAGGGTTTTCGGAGCGGGAGGGTCCGACGTCAGCGTCGACGTGAAGTCGCACGACGAGCTGGGAGAGCTGGCGCAGTCCTTCAACGAGATGGCGGAGGCCCGCGTCATGGCCGAGGAAGAGCTGCGTCAGGCTCGCGACCAGCTCGAGGACAGGGTCGAGGAGCGCACCAGCGAGCTTGCGATGGCGAACAGGGAGCTGGAGCGCCTGAATTACGAGCTGCTGTCGACCAACAAGGAATTGAACGACTTCGCCTACGTGGTGTCCCACGACCTCAAGGCTCCTCTGCGGGGGATCGGCTCGCTTGCCACCTGGCTCTCGACCGACTACCAGGAGGTGCTCGACGAGAACGGGCAGAAGCAGCTGGAGCTGCTGCTCGACAGGGCCAAGAGGATGGAGGGCCTGATAGAGAGCATCCTGCAGTACTCAAGGGTCGGACGGGTCAGGGAGGAGCGCGAGACGGTCGATCTCGGCGAGCTCGTGGACGCGGCCGCGAAGATGCTGGACATCCCCGAGAACATCGACGTGAAGATCGATGGGGACCTGCCGCAGGTCACGGGGGAGAGGACCAGGCTGACCCAGGTCTTCGGCAACCTCATCGGCAACGCGGTCAAGTTTATGGACAAGCCCGAGGGAAAGGTCGTGATCTCCTGCCAGGACGATGGCGACTTCTGGAGGCTCGCCGTCGCCGACAACGGCCCGGGGATCGACCCCAAGTACCACGACCAGATCTTTCAGATATTCCAGACTCTCTCTTCGCGTGACGATGTAGAGAGCAGCGGTGTCGGTCTGACGCTGGTCCGCAAGATAGTGGAGATGCACGGGGGACGAGCATGGGTCCAGTCCGAGGTGGGCAAGGGGTCCACATTCTTCTTTACCCTGCCGAAGGTGAAGTGATCGAGTGCTGAAACGGGAGGCGGAATTGCAAGCCAACAAGTCCATACTGCTGGTGGAGGACGACGTCGTCGACAGGATGACGGTCGAGAGGGCGCTCAAAGAGATACACGTGTTGAACCCTCTGAGCACCGTGGAGAACGGCGAGGAAGCGCTCGAGTTCCTGCGCGACCCGGCCAATATGCAGCCGGGGATAATCCTGCTCGACCTGAACATGCCGAAGATGAACGGGATCGAGTTCCTGCAGGTGATCAAGAACGACGACGCGCTCAAGAGGATTCCCGTGATAGTCCTCACCACCTCGAAGGACGAGCAGGACCGGGTCAACTCGTTCAACCTCGGCGTCGCCGGCTACATGATAAAGCCCGTGGATTACCTCCAGTTCGTCGAGGTGGTCCGGGCGATCGACCTCTACTGGACGCTCTCGGAGCTTTCTGACTGAGAACTGGAGAGGACCGCCGCGTGAAGGTACTGCTGGTGGAGGACGACGAAGTCGACCGGATGGCGTTCGAGCGCTACGTCACGCGCGAGGGCCTGCCCTATGACTGCGAGGTCGCGACGTCGGTGACGGAGGCCAGGGCGGTGCTGGCCGCCCGCGACTTCGATGTCATCCTGCTTGATTTCAACCTGCCGGACGGCACGGGGTTCGACGTGATCGAGCTCGACCCCGCGGCGCCGATCATCCTCATCACCGGCACCAACCAGACGGACCTGGCGGTGTCCGCCATGAAGGCCGGCGCCTACGATTACGTCATCAAGGACCAGGAGCGCGACTACCTCCATGTCCTCCCTGTCGCGATAGAGAGCGCGATGAACCGTAAGGAGGCCGAGGAGACGTCCAGGATCCTGTCTCAGGCGCTGATGAGCGCCGCGGACAGCATCTTCATCACCGACCTTGACGGAAATATCACGTTCCTCAACAGCGCGGTGACGGAGACCTACGGCTACACCGAGGACGACCTGCTGGGCATGGACATCGGGGTCATCGGAGAGACGCTGGCGGAGGGCGAGTACTACCACAGGCGCAAGGACGGAAGAGAGTTCCCGGTCTCCCTCTCACGCTCGGCGGTGAAGGACGAGACCGGCAGAGAGATAGCGGTGGTCGTGCTGGCAAGGGATATCACCGACCGCAAGCAGGCCGAGGAGGAGCTCCGGCGCATCAACGCGGAGCTCGAAGGGTACGCCCACACGGTCTCTCATGACCTCAAGGGGCCGCTGGCCTCCACCGCGCTGGCGGCCGAGACCCTGAAGCGCCTGTTGCGGGAGAAGGGGCTCCTTGACGACGAGTCGGAGATCCCCGCCCTGCTCGGCATCCTCGACAACAACGTCTGGAAGTCGGCCGCGCTCATCGACGACCTGCTTGGCCTGGCCGAGGCGGGCCAGATGCCCGAGTCGGTGGAGGACGTCGACGTGCTGGGCGTGGTCAGGCGCATCGTTGAGGAGAACGAGGGCGCGATGGAGGAGCGGAAGGTCACGCTGGAGGTGGAAGGTGACCTGGGCACCTTCCGGGCCGCTCCCGCTCACGTCTACCAGTTGTTCTCCAACCTGGTCGGCAACTGCATCAAGCACTGCGACGCCGACGCCCCCCTGATCAGGATACAACGCCTGCGGGACGATGGAGCGGGGCGCCACACCTACCTCGTCCGCGACAACGGCGCGGGTATCCCTGATGAGAACCTGGTCAAGGTATTCGCACCGTTCTTCAAGGGCGCGAAGGGTGGGACCGGCATAGGGCTCGCGACGGTGAAGAAGATCACCAACCTGTATGACGGTTCGATCCGGGCCTACAACGACGACGGCGCCTGTTTCGAGTTCACGGTGAGCGACCACCCGTAGCGCAAGTTTTGGGGTCAGACCCCTTAACTTGCCTTCTGCGTAAATGCAAAATCGGTGCCAGGCACCATTTTTGCGTCTTAAGTAGCGCCGTCGTCCCGACGGCTTTGCACTGAAAGGCTACTCTCCGGGTATCTGATCCGGAAGCTCGTCCTCCCGCCCGCCTCTCAGTCTTTTCCGCAGCCAGACTGTCAGTACTACGGCACCCGCCAGCGCGACACCCAGGCACGCGATTAACCACGCGAAGTTGTTGGTGACGTACGCGTAGGTATAGGTCCATGGCTCGTCGACGTACATGTAGAAGAACTTGGCCCACCTGCTGAAGATGGGTATCACTTCGAAGTCGATTCGATCGGGCGTCACGGTCACCTTGATGTAGTGGTGCATGTCGCGGTAGCGGTCCACATCCCAGAGTTCGGCGCCGCCTCCGCCGGTTATGACGACGTGCACGTCGTACGGCCAGAGGTCGTAGTCGAACGTGTGCATGTGCGAGCCGAAGACGTAGTTCACGGTGTACTGCACGCACAGGTGCCGTATGGCGTCCGCGTTCTTCCTGTCGCTGAGGAACTCCTCCATCGGCATCGTCGGGTTGCGAAGCCCGCGGAACGGCGGGACGTGCAGGAAGACAAAGCGACGTCCATACGACTGGCTCTTCTGCAGCTCTTTCTCGAACCATTTCATCTGGGCCGGGTCTACTGACTTGCAGTCCGAGTCGTCGAGCACGATGAAGTAATTGTCCCCGGCCGTGAAGGAGTAGTAGCGGGGGCCGAACATGGTCTCGTAGTTCTTCATGCCGTCCGCTTCTATGTCGTGATTTCCCACGGCCGTGATGAACGGCGCCTTCATCCCCAGCACCTGGTTCTGGAACAGGCGGTATTTCACCGGCTCCCCGTCGAAGACCAGGTCTCCCATATCTATTGTGAAGAGAAGGTCCTTCTGGCCCTGGATGCTGTGCTTCACCAGGTTGAAGGTCCTGTTGGAGCTCTTATTGTCGCCCATCACGGCAAACGAGAACGACTCGCCCGGTTTCTTGATCTTTGCGACGTTCTTCGCGTTCCAGCCGGTCCTGGCTTCGGGCAGTATCCAGGCTGAGTGGATCTTGATGGCCACTGCTCCGACAAACGCCACCGCCATGACGATCGTCGCGATCAAAGACAGGGTTAAGAACAGACTCCTCAGCCGGCTGCCCGCCGGTCTCTCTTTGCTCAAGTCATCACCTCGGCCAATATTCTACACAGTATGACGACCATACTTCGCGCGCGGCTCTCCTGATAGAATCCCGGTGAGGGCCCCGGTCATTCGGGGTCCCCGGACGATACTGTTGGATTTACGAGCTGGAGATGCCCGTGAGCGGTCATCTGAGAAACCTGTGCCCGGTGTCGATCGGGCTGGTCTTGATTATAGCCGTGGTGGCCTGCCTGAGTGGATGCGGGGGCGTCCCGGACAGCGCCATGCAATCGCTCCAGAAGGGCGACGCCATCCTGCAGAAGGTGACGGCCAGGGCCGAGCCGCTGCTCTACGACCTGGAGTCCCTGTTCACCGACTATGCCTACGGCGAGAACACCGAGCCGTTCGGCGTGGCCGAGAAGATGACGGACGACAGAGCCGAGGCTCGCAGCCTCGCCGCGATGTCGCGGGAGGCTGAGGCGGACTTCGACAAGGCCCTCGCCGTCAAGGGCGCCGGTGGGTGCAAAGAGTATGTCGACCAGGCCAAAGCCGCACTTCACGAGGTGGAGAAGATACCCGTGGTGTCAGAGGCCGGCTTCAAGGTCATAGACAGGCTCGGCAACATCGACACCATTGTCGGAGCGAAAGCGATGGAGACGGCGCTCTACAAGGGGTCACGAAAGCTCATTCAGATAAACATGGAGATGCGCTTCGCGGCGGGATACGCGGCCTACTTCGCCGACGGCCTGGGGCTCAATACCAGGCCAAGCGCCAGCTCCGCGCCGTCCTCTACACCCTGCGGCTCGTAGCGCCGCCGCTCCCTTCTGAGCGCCGCGCAGTTCGACTATAATCTCATGTATACACGGGCCCATAGCTCAGTTGGCAGAGCAGCGGACTCATAATCCGCGTGTCGCAGGTTCGAGTCCTGCTGGGCCCACCAACATTAAGCCTCAGTTTAAAGCCATTTATTGGACTTCAGAAGCAAATCAATCATCTCGCTGCCGACCTGCTACTTCGTCTATAGTTCGTCCACAATCGGAATGACCTGAGCGATTGGAACGGGGTCGACTGCTTTTCCCGGCATTTTTGCCCTTTAGTTAGTCCACAATATTTGTCACACACAACATACTAATGGTTGCACCGTGGACTGTCAACAGTTATTGTTA
>Ga0209747_1001540_pt1 | contig 12242 bp, 13 predicted proteins | sample BarGraNGADG00311_FD_184498 | JGI IMG/M metagenome (GOLD analysis project Ga0209747, IMG submission 184498) | Arctic peat soil microbial communities from Barrow, Alaska - Barrow Graham LP Ref core NGADG0011-311 (SPAdes) (version 2) | ecosystem: Environmental > Terrestrial > Soil > Wetlands > Peat... | reverse complement strand
TCGGCTGGCCTGCAGGGGTCACGCCATCCCTTGTCGCGTGTGGGGCTTGCGCGCGCGCGGCGTGGCGACCACCTGCCGGGCCTTCGCCGGCTGCTGCGGCTCGCGCACGGCCGCCTGCCAGTGCGCCCAGGCGTTGCCGTGGAAGATCTGCTCCCGGAGCTGGGTCCGCTCGGGACTACCCGCTTCGTACTTATGGCTCTGAGTGGCCGCGACCTCGAACAGGCCGAGTTGCGGCTGCAGGAACTGCTCGCGGTAACGTTCCACGGTACACGGCCAGAAGACATCGGAGGCGTAGCAGAGCATGGTGCCTGGCAGGCTATCGAGAGCCTTCTGCCAGGCCTCGGGCTGCCAGTCGTCCGGTGGGCCAAACGAGAGGTCAGCCTTGAGCTGGTACTTCGCAGGGTCGTCACCTTGGAAGATGGTTTCCATTCCCAGGACCGCGATGCACTCGTCTACCCAGGGCCAGCTCAGGTGGGCGATCTGCGCGCGCAGCCCCGGCACCTCGTGGACCGCCTCGTAGAAGACCGGCCGACAGAACCGTCCCTCGTGCCCGTCGAGGAAAATGCCGGAGTGGAAGGCAAGGTACATGCCGAGCTCGGCGAGCGCCTGGTAAAGTCGAATGATTGGGCGATCATAGGGGTACCAGTCATTCGGCACCATCTTGACGCCGCGGATGCCCAGCTCGTGGTAACAGCGATGTGCCTCCGCGATCATCAGGTCGACCGCGCGATCGAGGGAGCCGCCGGCGATGCGTGGAGCGGGATTGAGCACCGCGAAGGCGAGCAGGCGGTCAGGGGCCCCACTGCAGACATCCGCGCAATAATCGTTGTGCGCCCGCACGTCGTCGATGTGCTCATCCATCAGTTGCCAGGAGCGGACGTCGACCAGCGGGGCGAAGACGAAGGCCTTGGTCACGTCGGCCCCGTCTAGAGTCGCCACGATGTCCTCAGTCTTCTCACCAGAGCCCAAGCCAGACAGGTGCGTGTGGGCGTCCAAGACCTGCATGTGCGATACTCCCTCACGCCACAGAACCGTGGCGTCTCACCCTAACAAATCCCCATACCCAGCTTTCCGGGCACAGTGTACCTTCTGCGTATTGTGTTAATCAAGCTAGCGTATTCCCCCTAATCCGCAGGTTCGTGCTCCAGGGTTCACCTGATGTGTGAAGGCACCAAGGCTGTAAGGCGGCGGATGGAACCTCCTAGCAAATACCGCTTGGGCATGGACCAACCAGCACCACCACTACAGAACCTGCGGAGTAGGGACGCGTCTGGCCTATTGAATTGCCTTGCGAGCCCGTGTATACTGGCGGCAGTTGATTACTCTCAAAGACGGTGATCGGGACTAGTAAGCGGTGGCTTCCAGGATCAGAGAGCCGGGTTAGGTGAGAGCCGGCACCAGACGCACCGCCGAATGGACCCGGGAGTCGCAGGCCCAAAGGGATCGCCCGAGTAGGCCGCGCCGGATTGGCCCCCGTTATCAGGGCACGGGTATCGGAGTCTCAGCGGCAGGGCTTTTGCCCCGCTCAAGAAGGCTTCCCGTACCTCAGAGATGCCACGGTTGCAGCGCACGGCGCGGCCCGTGGTAACCAGGGTGGTACCGCGAAGGCAAAGCCTCTCGTCCCTAGGGACGAGAGGCTTTTTGTTTTGCCGGAGGGATCGTGATGGAGAGTGAAGGAGGAGTAGAGAGATGATAAGCGCATCCGACCGCGCCACCAAGATACTGCTCGATGAGAGCGAGATGCCCACCCATTACTACAACGTGGCGGCAGACCTGCCGAAGCCGCTGGATCCCCCGCTCCACCCCGGCACCGGCAAGCCGTTGGGACCCCAGGATCTGGCACCCCTCTTCCCCATGGCGTTGATCCAGCAGGAGGTATCCACCGAGCGCTACATCGAGATCCCGGAAGAGGTGCAGGACGTCTACAGGTTGTGGAGGCCTACTCCCCTGATCAGGGCCCGAAATCTGGAGAAGGCGCTGGATACCCCGGCGAAAATCTACTACAAGTACGAGGGGGCGAGCCCCGCCGGCAGCCACAAGCTGAACACCTCCGTCGCCCAGGCATACTACAACAAACGTGAGGGGATCAAGCGACTCGCCACGGAGACCGGGGCTGGACAGTGGGGTAGCGCCCTCTCCATGGCATGCTCCTTCTTCGACCTGGAGTGCAAGGTCTACATGGTCAAGGTGAGCTTCTACCAGAAGCCCTACCGTCGCTCCCTGATCGAGACCTTCGGCGCCAGCGTGGTGCCCAGCCCCAGCCCCGACACCGCCGCCGGGCGGGCCATCCTGGCGAGGGATCCGGAGTCCGGCGGTAGTCTGGGGATCGCCATCAGCGAGGCGGTAGAGGACGCCGTCTCCCGGGAGGACACCCACTACTCCCTGGGCAGCGTGCTGAACCACGTCCTGCTGCACCAGACGGTAATCGGCCAGGAGGCGAAGACGCAGTTGGCGAAGGTGGATGCCTACCCGGACATCGTGGTGGGCTGCGTGGGGGGCGGCAGCAACTTTGGAGGGATCGCCTTGCCCTTCATGCAGGATCGGCTGGCGGGACGGAAGGTGGAGTTCATCGCGGCGGAGCCGATGGCCTGCCCCAGCCTCACGAAGGGGGTCTTCGCCTACGATTTTGGGGACACCGCGAAGCTGGCTCCGGTGACCAAGATGTACACCCTGGGCCACGACTTCATGCCCGAGGGGATCCACGCGGGCGGGCTGCGCTACCACGGGATGTCCCCGCTGATCAGCGCCCTGTACGAACAGGGCTACATGAGCGCCGTGGCGCTGCCCCAATTGGGGGTCTTCGAGGCAGCGGTGAAGTTCGCGCGGCTGGAGGGGCTGGTGGTGGCGCCGGAGTCGGCCCACGCGGTCAAGGCCGCCATGGACGCCGCGTTGCGCTGCAGGGAGACCGGCGAGGCGAAGACGATCCTGTTCAACCTGAGCGGCCACGGCAACTTCGACATGGCCGCCTACGACGCCTACTTCGCGGGGAAGCTGCAGGACTTCGAGTACCCCGAGGCGAAGGTGCAGGAGGCGTTGGCCGACCTGCCGAACATGGGATAGATCCAAACCACGAAGTCACTGGGACACGAAGAGGGCGGGGAGTGAATATCTCCCCGCCCTTCTGAACTCTAGTGACTTCGTGCCTTGGTGTCTTCGTGGTCTCGTTCTCCCGCACCCCCTGCTACAGAAGCTTCGACAGCGGCACGCACTCGTAGCCGAAGGCGTCGGCGACGCCCTGGAAGGTCACGTGGCCCTTGTAGCTGTTAACCCCCGCGGCCAGCTCGGGGACCGTCCGAACGGCGTCCACGAAGCCCAGTTTGGCCAGCTTGGCCGCGTAGGGCAGGGTGGCGTTGGAGAGGCCGTAGGTGGAGGTCCGGGGCACGGCTCCTGGCATGTTGGGCACGGCGTAGTGGACCACCCCGTCCACCAGGTAGGTGGGGTTGGTGTGGCTGGTGACGTGGGAGGTCTCGATGCAGCCCCCCTGGTCCACCGCCACGTCTATCACCACACTACCCTGCTTCATGGTGGAGACCATCTCCCTGGTCACCAGCTTGGGGGCTTTGCAGCCGGCGATCAGGACGGAGCCGATGACCACGTCGGCGGTGGAAACTGCGTCGGCGATGTTCCTCGGGTTGGAGCTCAGGGTAGTGAGACTGCCGTGGAGCACCTCGTCCAGGTAGCGCAACCGGTACAGGTCCCGGTCGATCAGGGTGACGTGGGCGCCCATCCCAAGGGCGATCTTGGCAGCGTTGGTGCCCACGGTGCCGGCACCCAGGATCACCACATCCGAAGGCCGCACTCCCGGAACCCCGCCCAGCAGCTTTCCTCGGCCGCCATGGGACTCCTCCAGGCAGTAAGCCGCCACCTGGATCGACATCCGGCCCGCCACCTCGCTCATGGGGATCAGCAGCGGCAGCGACCTGTCCGGCATCTCCACGGTCTCGTAGGCCACGCTGGCGACCTTCTGCTCCACCAGCACCTTCGTTAGCTCGGGCTCATTGGCCAGGTGGAGGTAGGTGAACAGCAGCAAACCTTTTTTCAGTAGGCTGTACTCCGAGGGCAATGGCTCCTTAACCTTCATCACCATGTCGACCTCGGTGAAGGCGTCCTGATGGTTCACCATGGTCGCGCCGGCGCGCCGGTACTCATCGTCGACAAAGCCGCTTCCCACGCCGGCACCGGTCTCCACCAGCAATCTGTGTTCGCTGCTCACCAGCAGCTCCACCCCACCCGGGGTGGCGGCCACCCTGTACTCGTTGTCCTTTATCTCCTTGGGCACGCCGACGATCATCTTTGATCCTCCATCAGCTGGCCGACTTGGCCGGCGAGAGCCAGGCCCGCCGGCAACATCCTGTTCGTTGATCTCTCAATCACTCCTCGATCCCCCACGGGGGACCGGTGCAAGCGATCGGCCATCAGCGACCCCCCGACGTGACACTCAGCACTCGTCGGGATTACCTGGCCAGGATGTTGGCCAGCCTGAACAGTTCCAGGTTTACCGGCTTTCGCTTGTCGGCCACTTCCTCCAGCGGGGTGGCCGTCACCTCGTCCTTGATCATTCCCACCAGCACCCCGGTCCTGCCCCTGTCCAGCATGGCGACGGCTCCCGCGCCGAGCCTGGAGGCCAGAAGCCGGTCGAAGGCGAGAGGGCCGCCGCCTCGCTGGACGTGGCCCAGGATAGTTACCCTTAGCTCGAAGCCCAGCTGATCGTGATAGGTGGTGAAGTGGTTCAACAGCGCCTGGGCGTTCAGCTTCGCCCCCTCTGCCACAACCACGATGGCGTGGGGCTTGCCGCGGGCGTACGAGGAGCGCAACTCCGCCGCCACCTGGTTCGGGTCGGTGTCCACCTCAGGGATCAGCACTACCTCGGCCCCCCCGGCGATCCCCGTCATCAGCGCCAGGTAGCCGCTGTTTCGACCCATCACCTCCACCACGAAGGCTCTGTGGTGGGAGGAGGCGGTATCCTTCAGCCGGTCGACTGCCTCCAGCGCGGTGTTCAGGGCGGTATCAACCCCTATGGTGATGTCGGAGCCCATCAGGTCGTTGTCTATGGTGGAGGCGATCCCGACGGTGGGGAAACCCATCTGGGAGAGTGCGTAGGCGCCCGTCTGGGAGCCGTTGCCACCGATCACCACCAGCGCCTCAACTCCCATTTTCGCCAACTCTACCAGCGCCTGCCGTCTCCCCTCCTCGGTGCGGAACAGGGGGCTTCGGGCGCTGCCGAGAATGGTGCCACCCTTCTGGATTATGCCACCGACGTCACGGGCAGAAAGGAATGTCATTTCGCCGGCCATCAGCCCCGCAAAACCGTGCCTGACCCCCAGCACCTCCATGCCGTGCTCCAGCCCCTCCCTGACCACCGATCTGATGGCCGCGTTCATTCCGGGGGCGTCGCCGCCGCTGGTGAGCACCGCGATTCGTTTCATGGGCCCTCCCGACCGTCGAGTTCTGAGAATTAGCTCCTGGGTTATGGTTCGCCTGGCCCGCCTTAGCCGCCGGGGCCCGACTCTGACCTCTCGGCTCCATCGTACCAGATAGACAACGCAGCCGGCCAGCACTGCTCCGGGGCGACCCGAAAAAGCCCGCGCGGACCTTTGACAACGGCAGGAGGCTGTTTTAGACTGCCACTGAGGATCGGGGATCCGCGCTGAGCAAGGGATACGGGACGTGGCCGAGGGTATTGTAGCCAGGGGTAAGAAGACTGTAATCCGGTGGTTTGAGCGGAAGGACGCGGATCAACGAGATCAGTGGCCAAAGCACTCCGATCCCCTCTACAGCCACAACGATCCACGGTCAATGTCCAGCCGGGAGCGTGACCTGTGGTTCCTGGATCGCTCCGCTGCCTCCAGCTACCGCATGTTCGCCATCGACGATATCCATGGCGATATGATCGGCTGGATCACCCTGCGTAACATTAACCTGGAGGCCGGCACCAGCGTCTTGGGCATCGCCCTTCACCCCGCGAAGATGGGCCAGGGCTGCGGAACGGATGCCATGGTGGCCTTCTTCGAGAGCTACTTCGGCAGCATGGGCTTCAAGGAGATGTGGCTGGACGTGGCGGCCTTTAACGCGAGGGCGATGCGCTGCTACGAGAAGTGCGGCTTCCGCTACGTCGGGCAGCACTGGACCGAGCACCCCACCTCCCTCTTCCCATCGGTCTTCAGCGACCCACGCTACCGCGAGGTGGTTCAGTACTTCCGGCGTAGCCTGCTGGGGATGGAGGTGCTCTACTACGACATGGTAGCCGACCGCTCTACCTTCGTGCGAGCGAAGGGGGTGGAAGGCAGGGACGAACGGGCCGCCGAGAGGGTGGAGAGGGCTGCTACCCGCCGGGTCGCCCGCTGGTAACCGCCCTCACAGTTCCATTACCCGCGGCCGCGGGCCGCGATACTTCTTCTCTCCTAGCGCCTCAGGCAGCTGTTCCCACAGCTGTCTTCATCACCGTCGGCGCGGAACCTGTCCGCGACCTCGTTGTACCCCAGGAGCCCCGTGGGCCGGCAGTGGGGCACATAGATCCAAGTGGCTACAGGGAGGATCCCACCGTGGAGATGGATACCCCTTCGGAGACCCGCCTGGTTGCCTCGACCCCTCGGCCCTTCGTGGTGGGGATCAACTACTGGCCCCGGAAGAAGGCGATGTACTGGTGGAAGCAGGTCGATGGCGGCGAGGTGAGGTCTGAGTTCGCCGAGATCGCCGCGCTCGGCGCCAGAGTCGTCCGCATCTTTCTCCTCTGGGAGGATTACCAGCCGGAGCCTTGGCGCCTGAACTCCCACCAGATAGACAACCTGACCAGTGTGATGGACGCTGCCGGAGACGCCGGGCTGGGGGTGATGCCCACTTTCTTCATAGGTAATATGAGCGGCATCTTCTGGCTCCCCGCCTGGGCAGTCACCAACAGACCGAACCCGGCCCCCTCACTGCTGATGGTGGATGGAAGCTACTCGCCGTTCCTGCCCCGGGATATCTTCGAGGATCCCTTCATGCTGAGGGCTGAGCTGTTCCAGCTGCGAGGGGTGGTATCCGCCCTGGCCTCCCACCCTGCCCTCTTCGGCTGGGACCTGTCCAATGAGCTGGATGAGGTGCGCAATCCGGATAGCTACGATGGCGGCTGGCTCTGGAGCTACATGCTGTGCGAGGAGATCAGGAAGCTGGATCCCAGCCACGCGGTTACCTACGGCGCTCACGTCCCCTCCCTGGCGCGCTACAACGGGATCAACGTCTCGGATCTGGCAGAGTCCAACGATTACCTCTCCATGCATGGGTACCCTCTCTACTCCGACGTTGCCAGGGGGCCGCTGGACAGCGACTTCGTCCCCTTCCTGAACGAGCTGACGTCCCACCTGGGTGGGAAGTCGACCCTCTTCCAGGAGTTCGGCCTCTGTACTGCCGGACGGGGCGAGCCGGGCCATTACATCGAGGACGAGTTCCTGGGTCAGATGAAGCAGCAATACCTGGCCGGAGAGGAGGAGGGCGGCAGCTACTACCGCGAGGTGATGGAGAAGCTGTACAGGGCAGGCTCCCTCGGGCTCTTCGCCTGGTGCTTCTCCGACTACGACCCGGCGCTGTGGGACCGGCCGCCCTTCGACCGCGCGGTGAGGGAGAGAACCTTCGGGATCACCCGATCTGATGGCTCACTGAAGCCTGCGGCGGAGGAGTTCCGGCTGCTTGCCGGCCGGCTGAAGGATGGGCGCCTCAAGGGGTGGGGCACCGAGTCGGTTGCCTTTCCCATCTCGACGGAGGAGTACTACCGAGACCCTGTCGCCCATTTCCCCGAGATGTACCAGTCGTACCTGAGCCAACGGGGGGTGGGAAGGAGCGCAGCAGGAGGGAAACGAAGAGTTATCCCTGCCCACAAGGGGCACCACGATGAATGATGAATGATGAATGAAAGGCAGGCTATTTTCACGGCAGGATAGAAAGGATGCACAGGATATCGTCTTATCCCAGATCCTGTGTATTGAGTACATCCTGTTCGTTCCGCCTGTTAGCCTCGCCTGAATCAGCCCCGGCCGAATCAAACGGGTGCTCGCGGCGGCGGGCCATCTCTAGCAACTGCTGCACGGCCTCTCGCGCCAGGCGAGCGTCCTCTGGGGAGTAGACGCCCTCTCGTTTCTCGTTGAACTCGTTCTCGTCCAGCACGAGCGTGCGCCCATCGGGGTATACGAAAACGTCCAACGCCATATCCACGAAGTCTATCCCCCCATCGGAGAAGACTGCCGGCTTGGTGATGTTGCAGTACCAGCCCTTCAAGCTGCCGTCGTCCTTGAAGACCTGGAAGATGTTGAACCATCGGTTGGCGTAGTAGAACTCGTGAAACAGGTCGGTGGTCTCCAACGTCATGTAGCCCAGGTCGCGGGCGGGGGCATTGAATAGGGCGTCGATCACCGTGACCCCGTCCACCTGCTCCACCAGCTTGCCGGTCCACCGCCAGGTCTCGCGGCCCTCGTAGGTCAGCTTTCTAACCAGGAACGATTTCTCTACCACTCGCCCTTCAACTCCACAAGGAACTCTCGCAGGTAGGCCAGCCTGCGGGTGCCCTCCGCCCTCCCAGGCTCGGTATTCATGCTGTCTACGATCCTTTGCCCAATCTGTAGCCACTTTTCCAGAGAGTCTATCACCATCCGCGTGTCGGTGGGCCTGCCCTGGAAGATCGGGTCGAAGGCGGGGCGGATGCAGAGGTTGTGGACGAGGTAGGTGGCGCCCAGCTTGCTCAGCTTGTCGGCGTCCCAGAGGATGGCCGCCTCCAACTGCTTCAGGGGCTGGTCCTTGTAGAGACCCTCGTGCACGCGGATGGCCCCGGCGACGGCGTCGATTTTGGATGGGGGGAAATCGGTGCCCTTGAGGAACTGGCGGGCTTCCTCGGCGGCTTTTTCCGCGTCGGGGATCGGCTCCTGCTCGACGGCGTGGCTCTTGACAATGTCATGAAGCCAGACCGCCGCCTCTAAGACCTCCAAGTCGGCATCAAGCTGGCTGCCCATCCGCTGGCACAGCCGCCAGACGGCCTGCAGGTGCTCCCACCGGTAGTTGAAGCGCGGGCTTTCACCGTCAACCTGGCCCCACAGCTCCAGCGATTCCTCGGTGGAACGCAGTCTGACCAAGTCGACCACGGCCTCTCTCCAGGAAGAAATGGTCGGCCTCCCGGACGAAGCTCGCGCGCGACCGCTGCCCTAGCAAGAACTACATTAGCATGCCGTGGCTAGTTGTAGCATTGCTATGGAGGTGGGTCTAGACGCGGCGTTAACCTCGAAGACCTTCAGCCCCTGGGGCCGGCAGACGGCCAGGCAGACCATGCAGCCCATGCACTCCTCGGGGCGGGCTACAACGGGGGCGTTGGGGCCTTCCTCAAGGACCCCGCGGGGGCAGGCGGTGACACAATCGAAGCAGCGTTCGCACTTGGCGTCGTCCAGTTGAAACTCGTACACGGCCAATCCTCCAGATGGACCGCATTGAGCCCACTGCCCGACTAGTCGTGCCGGCTTTGAGCCGATGCCCCATCATCAGGCCGGCTCCGTGGACATTGCCGATCCCTACTATACCAGGAGCCGCGGGCCGCGTCATTGCCTCCCGCTTATGACGGCCCCGTTGCCGCCTGCTCACGAAAGATTGTACACGATTGCACGAAAGTGGGAAATAGGTAATAGACACTAGTTTCTTGTGGATAAACACCCTACCGGGAAAGATTCAGACCCCGTAGCAGGCCATGATCTCGCCGTAGTACACTCGGTGGTGGTCGCCTGACGGGTAGAAGGCGGGGATGATCTCCGGCGCGATGTTGCTGGGTATCAGGTCGTTGCGGTGCACGATCCTGCACTCGATATGGAGAATCCCCTGATCCACGATGGGCGACTTGACCCGTCGTGAGGGCACCGGCCGGAGCCCGGTCTTCTCCCACTTGTTCTCGTTCCGCCCTGAGACCTTGCCCCATCGGTCCACCGCGGAGCTGAGATCCGAGGGGAGAACGTTGAGGGTGAAGTCGCCGGTGAGCTCCAGCAGCCGGTAAGTATTGCGGGAAGGGCGCACCAGCACGGTGCAGATGTGCCGCCCCCAGATTTCGCCCATGGTGCCCCACCCTATGGTCATTCCACTGGGCTGGCGGGTGCTATCCGCGGATACCAGCAGCACGCCGTGGTGCCTCAGAGCCTCCATCACCGGGAGGAAGGCGTCCCGATAGTCGATGTCAACCTTCTCTGTCATCTCAACCACCTTTGGTGTTCGTTTCGGCAGCTCGGCCGCGCTGGCGTGGCCTCAGATCATGATAGCAGAAGCCTTGCTCTCCGGCTCACGGCAGGCGGGCATGGCAATGCAGTATTCGTGCTGGAAGCGGAATGCCTAACCGCATTGCACCATCCGGCCATTCGAAACGCAACGCCATAGCGACGGAGGCCGCCGTCGCCTGGCTCAGTAGACTGTTCTCCCGTACTCCTGTCTACCTCTCCCTGCTGCCCGGGCCGGCCGAGGAGCCGCCGCGCACGGTCTGGATCAGGAACAGCGCCAGGAAGTAGACGATCAGCATCACCACGAAGGCCGGCAGGTCGAAGGGCAACCCCAAGATACGCGGCTGAGGCAAGAAAAGCGCTATGGGGCGCACTATTGGCTCCGTAACACGGTAGACCAGCCCGGCCACCTGGCCCACTGGGCCAGATCCGGCGGGGATTAATAGGAAACGCAACAGTATTCGAAGCGCCAGGGCTAGTCCTATCAGGGTGCCCACGGAGGAAATCAGCCCCGAGGAGCCCGGTCCGCCATCCCGGCGCGTGGCCTTCCTTGCCTGGCCGTATCCCCCCACCCGCGGCACCACGATCCCCACCACTACCCCGAGGACGAAGCCGGCCACGTGGGCCCACACCGCCACGTTTCCGGCCGCCGCCGTCCTGCTGATGGAGGCTAGGCCGGTGAGGAACTGGCTGAGGAACCAGAACGCCAGCATGACCACGGCGGGGACATCGAAGGCCCAGAAGAAAAAGAAGATGGGCACCACCACGGTCACCCAGGCGGTGGGGAAGGATATCAGATAGGCGCCCAGCACCGTGGCGATGGCGCCGCTGGCGCCGATCATCACCACGGTGCTGTCGGGACCGGTTACCCACGACTGGAAGAGGCCGGCTGCCGCGCCACCCAGCAGGTAGACCACCAGGTAGAGCAGGTGTCCGAATCGGTCCTCCACAGCGCGACCGAACACCCACAGGAACACCATGTTGAACAGCAGGTGGAGCCAGTCGCCGTGGAGGAACTGGGAGGTGAAAAGGGTCAGCAACTCCCCCCGCGGCACCCGTGGATTGCCGGCCATGGCGGCCAGGATGAACTGGGAGTTGGCCCCCCACCGCTCGGCAAAGGCGTCCAACAGCCCCGTAGGGAGGGTCAACTCGTACAGGAAGACCAGCACGCAGGCGAATACCAGCGCAGCGGTAACCCAGGGCGCCCGACGGACCTGAACGCTTTCGGAGATCGGGATCATAGCTCCCTCTCGGCGGCCGGCTGCGAGACCATGCGCAAGTATACCAGCGAGGATGATGCCGTAACCCCGACTGCCACCATTATACCGGCAGCTTGCCGGTGAGCTTTAGGACGAAGCGGTGACATGCGTGGCCGAACCCTACCGGCTGAGCGAACATCATCGGGCAGGCGCCGTCCACAACGGCGATGCCCGCCTCCCGGCAGAGGGCCACGGCCTCCGGTGAGACGGAGCCGTTCCCCAGCCACACCCTCCGGATGCCGGCCTCGGCGCATTGTCGCACCACCCCCGCCGCGGCGTCCGGGGACACCATCACCACCGCCCCATCCGCCGGCTCGGGCAGACTGGCCAGGCCGGCGTAGCAGCGCTCCCCCTCGATCTGTTCCGCCTGAGGGTTCACCGCGTAGAGCTGGTAGCCCTTGCTCTTAAGAGACCTGTATACCGCGTTCGCGAACTTCTTTGGGTTGCGGGAGACGCCCACGAAGGCGATCCTCTTCTGGGATAGGAAGTCATCGATATCGGCTCGCCTGGGCATTGCTCTACTCCTCCTTGACGCCGCGGCGTCGGGCCGTCAGTATTTGTGGTCCCGTTGCACCCTAAGCATACAGGCAGTGAACCACATTGAGCCAGGTCAGCCCCCACGCCGATACGGACGCCTACGTCGAGACCCACCTGCGCCGCAACTTCGTTGCCCTGGCGCTGGATTTCGGCTTTTTCGGCCTGGGGATGAGCATCTCCTCTACCTCCACCCTGCTGCCGGCCCTGGCGGCGCGGCTGGGCGCGCCCAACC
>Ga0209747_1001539_pt1 | contig 12245 bp, 10 predicted proteins | sample BarGraNGADG00311_FD_184498 | JGI IMG/M metagenome (GOLD analysis project Ga0209747, IMG submission 184498) | Arctic peat soil microbial communities from Barrow, Alaska - Barrow Graham LP Ref core NGADG0011-311 (SPAdes) (version 2) | ecosystem: Environmental > Terrestrial > Soil > Wetlands > Peat... | reverse complement strand
GCTCGCGAACAGGCTTCCCGATGACGCGATCATCTGCGTTGGCGCAGGTACCCACCTGCTTTATGCGATGGACTTCATACCGTCCCGCGAACCGCTGACCTTCATGTCCACCGTGAACTTCGGCTCGATGGGCTTCGGTTTCGCGGCGAACATGGCGGCGCGCCTGGTCTACCCTGAGCGAAGCTCCATCGCGATGCTCGGGGACGGGGATTTCTCGATGACGCTGCAGGACCTCGAGACCTGCGTCCGCGAGGACATCGGCGTCAAGGTGTTCGTCATCAACGACAGCCAGTACAGGGTACTCAACATGCGTCAGAAGCTGTCGTTCGGGGGAAGGGTTCACGGGACCGAGCACGGCAACGCCGACTTCGCGGAGCTTGCGAAGTCATTCGGCGCCGTCGGCCTGCGCCTCGACCGTGAGGAGAAGATCGACGGGGTCCTGGATGCAGCTTTCGCCGAGGACGGGCCCGTGGTGGTCGACGTCATCATAGACCCCGAGGACCTTCCGCCGTTGAACCTCGAGGCGACGCTCCGCATGTCGATGTAAGAGGCGTCGTTCTACATCGAGCAGATCTTGCCGGCGCCCATCTCTTTCCAGCGCTGCTCGAAGTAGACCTTCTCGTTGACGAAGGCTCGCAGCACGTCGTCGACCACCATCTCGGCCTGCTCGTGATCGAGCCCCTGCGTCCTGTTCGCCATCGACGCCACCTGGCCGAAGTACAGTGGTGACGAGAGATCGATCAGCTTGTGCGTGTTGCCCTTCCAGCAGTTGAACATCAGCGCGATGTCGTAGACCACCCTGGCCCACAGGTCCGGTTGCATGTTGAAGTCGCAGTAACCTTCGGGCATGCAAACCTCGGAGCCGGCTATCTGCTCCAGCCTCCTGAACGTGTCGTCGCTGAGTATCTCCCTGTAGATGGGAGTGAAGTGGGCCATCCCGAGGTTGAACTCCTCTACCAGGCGCGTGACGCTTATGGGGATTGGCTCGGGGTCCCACGCCAGCGAGGTGCCCTTGACCGGCACGTCCGCGACCGCGTGCACCGACGGCCACGTGTCGGCGAACTTGTTCATCGAGCGGAAAACCGTTGAAATCACGTGCAGGTACATCGGGCCCAGCGAAAAAGCCGGGTCCTTGGCGCCGTGCACTTTCGCCCCGAGGTTCGCCTGGCAGATCTTCACGCCGCTCGTGATCGCGGTGATGGTCATCCAGACGTCTATGCCGAACTGGCCGACGAACGTGTCCCAGACGTCCTGCTTTGCGAGCAGCTCGATGAAGCCCCCCGAAAGGCCGAAGTCTCCGCCGATCGGCTGCCTGAGCTTCTGTCCGTAGAGGGCGGTGACGAGCGGGTAGACGATCAGGTTGGTGATCGTGCCGTCGTACTTGTACCTCTTGTAGAACGGCGTCACGTAGTCGCATCCCTCGCGCACGATCGGGGTGAGCATGTTGTTGACCCAGTCGGGGGTGATGCTGCGGTTGTCCCCGTCGATGAGCGCGCACCCCGTGACGCCGAGTTCGCGCGCCACCTGGAAGACCGCGCGCAGCGCGTTTCCCTTGCCAGAGCTGCCGCGGTAAGTGCCGACCATCTTGCTCACCGTGAGCCCCACGTCCGTCATGATCGCGACGTTCTTGGTCTCGTCGAGCGACCCGCCCTCGCAGACGAACAGCACGCATTTGCGGTCTGCGAAGAATGTCGAAAGCCCCTCGGCCGCGACCTTCATCACGTGCGAGATCGTGACTTCGTTGTTATAAGCCGGGATCGCCACGAGCACGTCGGCGCTCCCTATCTCGGCGACGGCCCGTGCGATCTCGCCGGATACGGCGGGCAGCATGTCCATGTCCGCTCCTCCCCCGCGAGCCTAGGCCCGCTCTTTCGCCTCCGACCAGTAGTACCTCAGATAATCCTTGAGTGCCTCGAACGTCTCAGCCGTTCGCTCGACCTCGATCTCCGCCTCGAATGAAGTGAGGTCCTCGGTCTTCTTCACGAAGTGCGCCGTCCGCGCGCAGTACAGTGGCGTCAGCGCGTCGACCACGGCGTTGCACGCGACCGGTCCGAAGCTGTAAGCGATCGCGAAATCGTAGACCGAGCGGACCCACAGGCCGCTCGTGAACTCGAACTCCTCGTCCGAAAGGCCGTAGACGCGCTCTATCTCCCTGAAGTTCTCCTTGCGCAGGATCTGCCGCCACTCGTCGCACATCTCCTCGTACCCCTTGCGGAAGTGGTCGAGCAGGTTCTCGACCGACACCTCGGCCACCTCGGGCTCGTCCTTGCACTCCTCTCCCAGCACCGGCGCGGGGACCGAACCCCTGACATCCATCCAGTTGCGCTCGTAGAACTTCATCAGGTCGAACATCGTGCCGCAGACCTGGTGGAACATGGCGCCCAGGTCCGAGCCCGGGTCCTTGTTGTTGTGCAGCTTGAGCCCCATGCACGCCTGGCAGATGTCGAAGCCTTCGTTCATGGCGAGGGTGGTCATCCAGATGTCTATCCCGAACCTCGCGATGTCAGTGTCCCAGACGTCGCGCTCCGAGTAGACCTTCGCGAGGTCGCCCGAGAACCCGAAGTCGCCGCCGATCGGCTGCCTGATGCGCGAGCCGTAGAGCGATCGCGTAAGCGGGTAGGCGATGGAGTTGGTGATGGTGCCGTCGTACTTGTACCGCAGGTAGTGCGGGGTCACGAAATCGAAGCGCTCCTCGAGGATCGGGTACCCGAGGAACTTCATCCACTCGGGGGTGATGCTGCGCAGGTCGGAGTCCACGACGATGCACAGCTTCACGTTCAGCCGCGCGGCGATCTCGAAGATCGTGTGGAAGGCGCTGCCCTTTCCCGCAATCCCGCGATATGGCGTCGCGATCTTGCGGACCTGCTCGGGCACGTCCGTGGACAGCACCACGTCGCGGGTGTTGTCGGTCGAGCCGCCGTCCGAGTTCACCAGCACCGGCCGCATGCCCGGGAAGTACTCCGCGAGCCCCAGCCCGGCCTGCTTGACGACGTGCGCGATGGTGTCGGCGTTCCTGAACGACGGGATGCCGACCAGGATGTCGGCCTCGCCTATCGCCAGGACCTCGTCAATTACTGTCTGTTCAAGTACGGACAACTGATCGCTTTCGCTTGTCTTGGCACGCCGGCCTTCGCTTTTCGCGCCCCCAAAGGAAATATACGCAAGTGCGGGGCTGCATCCTTTAAGTAATACCCATCCCTGAGCCTGTATTCCTGAGTGCGGGCTCTCAGCCCACAGCCAGGACCCGCGCCTGAGACATGCGGCGCAAGATTTCGAAACGCGGCTCAAGACCGGAAGGCGCCTCAGGCGCCGCCGAGCATCATCTTCGAGAGCTCTTCCTCGCCGCCGAGGAACTCCATGAGCGCCTCCCACTTCGCGCGGAACTCGAGGTACCACTTGAAGGGGTCCTGCGACGGCTGCGCGTCGAAGCGGCCGAGGTGTATGTTGCGCATGGACTCCTTGAAGGCCATCTCCTGGTTGTCTGACATGTAGAAGAGTCCCATCAGGACGCATGTCTTGTAGACCAGGTCCTCGAGGTCGTCCTGCATGCAACGCCCCGGGTACGGGTCGAGCTCGTCGACCTCGACCCTGCGCAGGCCGTCAGTCGGCACCTGGCACCGCAGCTTCTCGCGAGCGTACACGAAGCGGTAGATGTTCTCGCGGAAGTGCGCCCAGGCGGGAATGTGCGACACAGGCGGGAGGTGCTTGATCGCGAGCTCCCGGTCCAGCAGGAAGTCGATGTCGAAGAACTTGCAGTTGACCAGGTAGTCGATGTCCTCGCCGCGCCTCACGTGCGGGTCGAAGGATATCTTCCGGAACACGTCTCGGTGGATGACCATGTTGCCGCCGAAGACGAAGCACGTGGGCTTGAGCCTCGGCGGCTCGCCGATGATCGCGAACGCCTCGTTCATGGACCCCACCATCGGCCACTCGGACATGTACCACTCGCCGGGCGGGGGGAGCAGGTACGAGCCGTCCTCCCTCTGGTAGTAGCCGGCGATGGCGCGCACCGCCTTGCCCTCGTAAGTCGCCTCGACGTCCTCGAAGGCTTTGTCCAGGTAAGCCGGGTCCTCGTAGACCTGGTCGTCGTCGAAGAGAACGGCGATCTCCGAGCGCGAGAGCTCGGCCGCAATGAGGCACATGTTTCGGATGTTCGAGTAACCCGCTAGCGACACCATAGTCGGGTCTATCTTTCCGCCGCCCTTCTTTTGCTCGTCCTCGAGCCTGGCCTTGATGCGCGACTCGAGAGTATGGGCGACAACCGTGAGCGGGAAGTAGTTAGCGAAAGGCGCGGTGACGCGGGTGACCTTCTCCTCCACCCGCTCCTGGACGTCGGGGCTGGTCGCGCACGCCAGCACCACCACGTTGAAATCGCGGTTCCTTAGCACGTTGATGCTCTCGAGCGCCCGCGCGAGCGTCCCGTCCGTGTCCACCGGTGTCGGGTGGTCGTAGACAGTGTCCTTCTCGTCGAAGCGTTCGTCGCGGCCGCGCCCCCAGTAGCTGGGAATGACGATAGTTGCGCGCAATGGTCTCCCCCTCCAATCCTCTGCCTTCGTGGGCTCAGCGCCCGGCAAGCTCGCGGATGACGCTGATTACGGTGCGGTTCTGCTCCGCCGTTCCGATTGTCATGCGGATGAACCCCGGATAGCCCAGGGCGACCCCGTCGCGGACTATGATCCCGCGCTCGAGAAGCTTCACCGTCAGCCCCTCGACCACGTGGTCGTACTTGAAGAGGATGAAGTTCGCCTGTGTCGGGACTGGCTCCATGCCGAGCGCCTGGAGCTCCTTGAACAGGTAAGCCCTGCCCTCTGCGTTCACCCGGCGGCTCCGCTCGACGTGCTCGGCGTCGTCCAGCGCGGCTATCGCGGCGACCTGCGCGAGCCGGTTGACGTTGAACGGCGGGCGAACTTTCTCGAGGTACGTGATGACTTGCGGGTGCGCGATCGCGTAGCCGACCCTCAGGCCCGCGAGCCCGTAACACTTCGAGAACGTGCGCAGTATCACGAGGTTCGGGTAGCTGTCCAGGTACGGGATGCTGTCCGGGTAATCGGGGTCGTCCACGTACTCGACGTACGCCTCGTCCCAGATGAGCAGCACGTCTTCGGGAAGCGCCTTGAGCGTCTGCTCGAGCTCGAGCTTAGTGCATATTGTGCCGGTCGGGTTGTGTGGGGTGCCAACGAACACCGCCCTGGTCTTGTCGTCCACCTGGCCCATCATGGCCTCGAGCACGTGCCTGTGCTCGCAGAGAGGCTCGTACACGAGCTTCGCGCCCATGGTCGCGCCGGAGAGGTAATAAGAGGAGAACGTCGGGTCGCCCATCACCGCCGCATCGCCCGGGTTGAAGAATGCGAAGAATATGAGGTCGATGACCTCGTCGGTGCCGTTGCCGAAGATGAACCGCTCAGGCGCGACGCCAAGCTTTTCCGCGAGCTTCTCGCGCAGGGCGATACACGCGCCGTCGGGGTACAGCGCAACGTCCTCGAGGGCGCCGCGCAACGCCTCGACCGCCTTTGGCGACGGGCCGAGCGGGTTCTCGTTGGAGGCGAGCTTGATCACCTCTGAGACGCCGAAGCGCCTCTTCACGTCGTCTACGTCCAGGCCCGGACTGTAGACCGGCAGGTCCCTTATCTCGGGCCGCGCTAATGCCTCGAAGTCAATAGTCATAGGTGTCTCGGGGCGGTCAGTGCCCCTCGAGTCCCTCCCTCAGTATGCTCTCGGTGGCCTCCTGCATCAGGATGGACCCCTCGTCGCCGTCCCTGGGGTAGGATGCGAGACCGATCTCGATGTTCACGTCCACGTAGTGGTCGCCCATGCCCGCAAGGTATTCGAGCACCTGCGTCTTGAGCCTCTCCGAGGCGCGCGACGCGTCGGCTGTCCTGGTCTCGGGCATCAGCACCGAGAACTTGGTGGGCTGCACCCGGGCGAGGATGTCCGAGGCGCGCGAGTTTCTCCTGAGCACGCGGGCGACAGCGCGCATGAGCTCTTTGTCCTCGTCGGACGCCGGCTCGAAGACAGAGTCAACGTGGAACAGAACGACGGTCACGTCGCGCAGGTAGCGCTCGGAGCGCTTGACCTCCTCATCCAGCCGGGTCATGAAGTAGAGCGAGTTGAACACGCCGGTGAGGTCGTCCCTCAGCGGATCGAGCACGTCCATCGTGGGCTCGCGCGTCTGGTACGCCTGCACGGTCGCCTGCAGAAGGTTGTTGAAGCACTGGCACACCCGTTTCTCGGTCACGAAGTCATGCTCGCGCTCGGGGCGCGCCCTGCGGGCCTCCCAGAACACGTCGCGCAGCAAGATGTGCTCCTGCATCACCTTCTCGATGGGGACCTTGCTGTTGCGCCTGTAGACGCCGTGCTCGCCCGCGATCCGGTAGATCGAGCCGAATGGAAGGAACTCCTGGAGGTATAGCTCGTCCTCAGTGCAGTTGACGAGGCCGCCGTAGAGCGATTCGACGACTTTCTCGGTGCGGTCGTCCCACAGCTCGTCCCCGTCCTCTTCATCCAGGCCTTTTTGATAGGCCTGGACCATTTTCTTGACACTCCGTTTTTGAGAAAATCCGCTCAACGTTCCACCGCCCGCCGGGTGCCGCGTTTGCGCGCGGTCCCGCTTGCTCTCGCTGGTTTCCCGGTATTCTATAATATTACTCTATAGCGCTTAAAGAAAACGGAGGCCCTTTTGCCGCAGCACGAACGCGAATTCTCCAATGTCGCCGGCCCCGCCGCGGTCGACGTCGGCGGGACGTTCACCGACCTTCTGGCGGTGGTCGGCGACGAACTCATTGCCGTCAAAGTCCCGTCCACCCCGGACGCGCCCGAGCGCGGCGTCGTCGACGCTCTGCGTCTGGCTGGAGGTGCCTCGTCTACGGTGATCCACGGCTCGACCGTTGCGACCAATGCCGTGCTCGAGCGCAAAGGAGCGCGGACAGCCTTTGTCTCGACTCGAGGGTTCTCCGACATCATAGAGATCGGAAGGCAGGAGCGCTCGAGCCTGTACCGGCTGCTGGTCGAGAGGCCTGAGGCGCTCGTGCCGCGCGGCCTGCGGTTCGAGGCGGACGAGCGGGTGCTGCCGGGTGGAAACGTGCTCAAGCGTCTTACGAGAGCGGAGGCAAGGCGTGTCGCGCTCGCATGCGCCGACGCCGGCGCGACGTCGGCGGCGGTGTGCCTGCTGTTTTCATTCGAGGACCCGGCCCACGAAGAGCTGCTTCGCGAGGAGCTGGAGAAAGCCGGCGTCCCCACTTCGATCTCGAGCTTTGTCCTGCCCGAGTACAGGGAATACGAGCGCGCAAGCACAACCGTGATCAACGCTTACGTCTCACCTGTGATGGACGGCTACCTGGAAAGGCTCGCCCGCGACCTCGAGAGTGCGCCACTGGGGTCAGACCCCGGTGGCGCAGTTGCGCTGCGTCTGATGCATTCCGCGGGCGGGACGACGTCGGCTGAGATGGCCAGGCGCAGAGCGGCGGACCTCGTGCTCAGCGGTCCGGCCGGGGGCGTCGTCGCGGCGCGCTGGCTGGCGGCTTCGTCGGGGGCTGGCGACGTCATCAGCTTCGACATGGGAGGCACTTCCACCGACGTCTCGCTCATCACGGGCGACGAGATCACGGTCACGCGCGAGACCAGCATCGGCGGCCTTCCCGTCGCGCTGCCGATGATCGACATTCACACCATAGGCGCTGGCGGCGGCTCGATCGCGTACATGGACAAGGCCGGGGTCCTCAAAGTGGGCCCCGAGAGTTCCGGCGCCGACCCCGGGCCCGCGTGCTACGGGCGCGGAGACCTGCCCACGGTCACCGATGCCAACATGGTCCTCGGCAGGCTCGAGCCCTCCTGGTTCCTGGGCGGCCGCATGAGGTTGTTCCCGGAGCGCAGCGAGCGCGCGTTCTCAAAGCTCGCCTGTGGCGCCGGCACGGTCGCGGCGGCGACCGCCGCGCTGGACATCGCCCTGTCTCACATGGAAGCCGCGGTCAAGAAGGTAAGCATCGAGCGGGGCCACGACCCACGCGGGTTTGCGCTCGTCGCCTTCGGGGGAGCCGGGCCCATGCACGTGTGCGAGCTGGCCGACAGGCTCGAGATCCCGAGGGTCATCGTGCCCGTCCACCCCGGGCTGTTCTCCAGCATGGGGATGCTGCTCGCAGACGCCGGCCGCGATTACTCGCACACCCTGCTCGCCCCGCTGGACTCAGCGATTGAGAAGGTGCTCAAAGCGGCGTTCGCCGACCTCGAGCGACAGGCCGTCTCGGAGATGGCCGCCGAAGGCTTCGCGCGCTCGAAGCTCCGCTTCCGGCGCTCTCTCGGCATGAGGTATAGAGGGCAGTCGCACGAGATCGAGATCGCGGTGTCGCGCTTCGGGGAGAAAAGCGTGCTCGGGCACTTCGAGGACGCGTACCGCACCGCTTACGGGTACCTCCGCGAGAGGGCCGGCATCGAGGTCGTTAGCGTACGGCTCAGCTGCAGGGTGCCCCAGACCGGAGTGCCCGTTGCCGCACCGGCGTCGAGGACGGGCCATGCGAAGCCGCTCGCCACTCGCCCGATGCGCTTCGGCTCGTCGAAGGTCTCCGGCGAGGTCTACGCCAGGCGCGAGCTCGGCAGTGCACAGAGGGTGTCCGGCCCAGCACTCCTCGTGCAGGAGGACACGACCACCGTTGTCCCGCCCGGCTGGCGAGCGGCGCCCGACATCATGGGCAACATCGAGATCGAGGTGGCGCGATGAGAGGCGACACATTCATGCTCGAGTTCTTCAGGAACCAGGTCAGCTCGGTCGCCGACGAGATGGGCGCGGCCCTGCACCGCACCGCGTTCTCCCCGAACATCAAGGAGCGCAAGGACCACAGCTGCGCCGTGTTCGACCCGGACGGCCTTCTCGTCGCGCAGGCCGACCACATCCCGGTGCACCTCGGGGCGATGCCCGAGACCGTGAAGACGGTCCTGTCGGCGTTCGACCTAGAGCCCGGCGACCTGGTCGTGTTGAACGACCCGTTCCTGGGCGGCACCCACCTGCCGGACATCTCGATGGTCTCGCCAGTCTTCGAGGGCGGGGAGCTCGTCGCCCTGCTCGCCAGCCGGGCGCACCACTCCGACGTCGGGGGCCTCGCCGCCGGCTCGATCTCACTTGCCAGCGACATATTTCAGGAAGGGCTAATAATCCCGCCGGTGCTCTTGAAGGAGCAGGGACGGTACCGCCGCGACGTCGAGGCGTTCATCTGCGCGAACTCGCGCAGCGCCGAGGAGAGGGCGGGCGACCTGCAGGCGCAGGCGGGAGCACACGCGGTGGGCGAGCGCCGCATGTCCGCCCTCGCGCTCGATCACGGTATTCGCGGGCTGCTGGGCCGGTTTGCGGACCTGATCGAGTATTCAGACGTGCTGACCAGGCTCGCGATCGAGGAGATCCCGGACGGGCGGTACTCGTTCACCGACTACCTCGACGACGACGGGTTCGGGACTGTCGACATCCCGATAGCGGTGGCCGTGGCCATCAAGGGCGACGAGGCGTTCATCGACTTCGAGGGGACGTCTGGCGCGGTCCAGGGCCCGTTGAACTGCCCGAGAGCCGTGGCCATGTCCGCCACGTACTATGTGTTCCGGTGCGTGACCGGCGACGACATCCCGGCGAACGACGGGGCCAGGCGCCCTCTGCATGTGTCCATCCCGGAAGGCTGTCTTCTCGACGCGCGGAGACCATACGCCGTCGCGGGCGGGAACGTCGAGACGTCGCAGAGAGTCGTCGACACGCTGCTCGGCGCGCTCGCGGCCGCGCTGCCCGGCGAGATACCCGCAGCCAGCTACGGGACGATGACGAACCTCGCGATCGGATCCGTGCCGGGTGGCGGCTCGCCTTTCTCTTACTACGAGACGATCGCCGGCGGCACGGGCGGCCACCCGCGCGGCGCAGGCAAGAGCGGGACCCACGCGCACATGACAAACACCCTCAACACGCCAGTGGAAGCGCTCGAGTACTCCTACCCGCTGCGCGTCGTGAGGTACGCGATACGGCGCGGCTCGGGCGGCGCAGGGGAGCACCGCGGCGGCGACGGCCTCGAGCGGGAGATCGAGATGCTCGACGACGCCAGCGTCACGCTGCTCGCCGAGCGGCGCAGGCGGGCTCCGTGGGGCCTCGCGGGCGGCTCGCCGGGCAAGCGGGGCAAGGACTCGGTGATCTCGGTCGGCAAGGAAAGGCCGGTGCCGTCCAAGGTCAACCTGAGGCTTAAGAAGGGTGAGCGCGTACGTGTCAAGACGCCAGGCGGAGGCGGCTGGGGAGCGCGCGGGCGGAGCGGGCAGAAGAAGGGCTAGTCGCCGCTGTCGGCGGGCGCGGGTTGCTTGTCGTCGTACAGAGTGTCGTCCTCCATCGTGAACCCGAAGTCGATCTCGAGGACCCTGCCAGGCTTCTCATAAGCAGCGATGCGGTGGGGCGTGCCTGCGCTTATCACGAACTCGTCGCCTTCTTTCGGGTGGAAGACGTCCTCGCCGATCTCCACCTCAAGCCCGTCGTCGATCACTATCCACATGTCGTCGCGCAGCCTGTGATAGTGGAAGCTGGTCTCGTGACCCTGCGCGATCGCGAGCACCTTGACTGTGCAGACCTGGTTGAGTGTGTACTCCTTGATCGCGCCCCAGGACTTCTCAAGTATCATCCGGACCCGTCCTCTCCTTGCCGTGCTTGCCCTTGTTTTCTTCCATCTCGCGGCGCGCGTCCTTGCGCTTGAGCTTCTCGCGCCGGTCCTGCTCCGCCTTGGTCGGCGGCGGCACGGGCTTCCTTATGCTCTTGTAGACATCCCTGATATCGGGCAACTTCTTCATGTAAGGCTCACCTTTTGCCTTGCCTGTCTCTTGAGCCGCGTCTCTCAGTCGCGGATCTGTCAGACTTAGAGCCTGCCCTAAGGCTGGATTATACTACCGGTTGGAGGTACGGCATGGACGACCCGAGGACCAGGCTCAAGACGATGGCGGCGACCCTTCTGCCCGCGCTCAAGGAAGTGCGCAGGCGAAGAGAGCCGGCGGGCTCCTGCTATGCCGTGCCTGTGCGCTCGGCGGACAGCGTTAATATCGACTGCAGGCTGGTCGCGGGCGACCCGCGCAAAGTCGTGGTCGTCGCGCACCCGGCGGTGGTGGGCTCGAGGTACGTCCAGGTGACCGCGCTTGCCGACGAGCTCGCGAACTCGTTCTCGGTGATGCTCTTCGACTTCCGAGGTCACGGGCACAGCGGCGGAAAGTGCAAGCTCGGGTTCTCCGGCCCGGCGCTCGACCTCGCGGCTGTGATCGCGCGAGCCCGGGCGCTGGGGTTTGAGAAGGTCGGAGTCGCGGGATTCTCGATGGGGGCCGGGGCGGCTTTCATATGCGCGTCCGAGGGCATCCCCATAGACTCGTTCGTCTCTATCGGGTGCCCTCCGTCGTTTCCCGACATGGAGCTGTGGAAGCGGCATCCACGCGCCGCGCGAGCCGCGATGCGACTGCTGGGCCTGAGGCTCGACCCGAGGCTTGATGAAGGCCCCGCTCCGATCGAAGTCGTTAACACGCTGGGCGACTTCCCGAAGCTTCTGGTCTGGGGAAAGTACGAGGTAGCCGCGCCCGAGGATATCGAGCGTTTCAAGGGAGAGGTCCCCGGACCGAAAGAAACCCTGACGGTCGAGGGCGCCTGGCACGCCGACCTTCAAGGCAACGAGGCCCTCGTCCGCGAGTGGTTCGAGCGCACGCTGTGACGCTCGACCTTGCCGGGAGCGCTCGTTTTCGCTATCATCGTCTTCGTTCCGCTGGGGGATCGTCTAGCGGTAGGACACTGGACTCTGGCTCCAGGTACGAGGGTTCGAATCCTTCTCCCCCAGCCAACACTGTTCGCCCGGTGGGGACCGCCTCACCTTTGAATCTGTACATGGCGCATTCGTCTAGCCTGGTTTAGGACGCCGCCCTCTCAAGGCGGTAACAGGGGTTCAAATCCCCTATGCGCCACCAGCCTCTATTTGAAGCCATTCCTGGGAATTCGCTGGTCGAAAACACACCCAAGAAATCTCGCAAGGCGGTGGTGTTTTTCATGGTCGAAAACAAGTGGGAAATGGCGCGTCAGGACTACATGTTAGCAAAGCAATTGCAGGGGTTGAGCCGGAGGACCCTGGACGACTATGAGAACTACACTGGACGGTTCTTGAGCTATCTCCAGGACAACAAGCTTGGATTCACCACATCCTCGATAAGGGCTTATCTCGCCTCCCTCGATGTAGGACAGGTTACCCTGGGTATCAGGATCAAGGTCCTGC
>Ga0209747_1001538_pt1 | contig 12248 bp, 8 predicted proteins | sample BarGraNGADG00311_FD_184498 | JGI IMG/M metagenome (GOLD analysis project Ga0209747, IMG submission 184498) | Arctic peat soil microbial communities from Barrow, Alaska - Barrow Graham LP Ref core NGADG0011-311 (SPAdes) (version 2) | ecosystem: Environmental > Terrestrial > Soil > Wetlands > Peat ... | reverse complement strand
AAAAAAATTTTTACTTGTTAGTTCTGGCAGATTTATATAACCATCAGATAACCCCAGCCCACCAATACACAATTCTCCAGCCTCACAAACAAATACCTTCTGCATATCAGAGTTGAGTATATATGCGGAATAGTTTGGTATTGGTTTACCAATAGTAACATGACGCAATGGACTACATTCGCTATAGGTGGCAATTACAGTTGTTTCTGTAGGTCCATAAGTATTAATCATTCGTCTGCCGGTTGTTGCCCATCTTTTAGCCAGTTCATCGGGGCAAACTTCGCCTCCCAGGATTAACAGGCGAAGCAGTGGTATATCTTCAGTAAGCACTGACAAAAGAGTTGGAACAGTTGAAAGAACCGTAACTTTGTTTTCGTCAAGGATTTTTGATAAGTTCGGACCCGATTGCATAATTTCTTCAGTACCAATAAAAATAGTAGCGCCGGAATAAAAAGCTAACCATATTTCCTCAACAGATGCATCAAATGCAATTGAAAAGCCCTGAAATACTTTGTCTTCTGGCTTTATGCCAAATATTTTTCCCTCAGTTCTTACGAGATTACATACTGTAAAATGCGAAATTTTAATGCCCTTGGGAGCTCCCGTTGTGCCAGAGGTATAAATAGCGTAAGCCGGATCACCCGACTTCAATTTGATTTCACTGACTGGAAGGTTGAGTGATGATTGAATGTCAATCTTATTCTGATCTGTATCCAATAGAACTTTGGGGCAGCTAAAGCCAGTAAGTTTATTTATTTTGTCGGAGGTTGAAATCAATATTTTAGAGTTGCAATTGGTAAGGATAAAATGCACTCGTTCTGCAGGATATTTCGGGTCTATTGGTACATAAGCTGCTCCTGCTTTCAATATTCCGAGCATGGCAATATACATATCAGGTGTGCGTGATAAAAAGATTCCGGCAAAATCAGCAGCTCCAACACCTAAAGATCTTAAATAACGGGCAAGTCTGTTTGCTTTTTTATTTAAATCAGCATATGTTATTGTTTCCTGGTTAATCTGAACTGCGATATTCTCAGGATATTTTTCGACTGTATTTTCAAATAATTGGTGCAGATATCCACCGGCAGCTAACAAAAGATCATAATCTCCGTCATAACAGAAAGCCAGACCATTTTCACTTGTAATTGCAGAAATTTCAATTGGTTGATATTTTTTGCTGATATATTGTTTTTCATCGATTTTATACATAATAGCCTTAATGTCTGAACTCAGATTCTTAGATCCTTTCTATCCTACAGACAAAATCTGAACTGATTTTATTCCGTAAAGAGCTAAGCAAAAAGTTGAAAGCAAAAAACATACTTCGTTTTCTTCCCCCCTTTCAACCCTTTTAACCATAATTTTTTTCAACTTTAGGAACTCCTTCCTTAAGGATCCTGACTTAATGTTTCAGGGGTTAACAAATTATTTTAAGATTATTTGGAAAGTTAGGATATGAAATTTACTTTTGTTCGCGAAATCAATTTTATGAATTTAATGGACGACGACCCTGCGAATATATTAATCTTAACCCTGATTTAGGAGAATAACCGTTACCATTGGTCACGACCTTCTTTATCAGTAACATCAAGGAGGTGACAATGACATCACTCACAACATTTTATTTAAGCGGAATTATCGGTAAAGAAGCTTTTGGCGCCGATGGTGATGCAATTGGAATAATCAAAGATTTACTTATTAACACGATGCCTTCGGGAAACAATGATCCGAACCAGCAGCTTGTCACCGGTGTAAGGCTGAAGATAAGTAAAGAAATCAGATTTTATTCCTTTAAAAGTTTCAGGGTTACTAAGGCAAGAGAAGTGCTTAATGTAACTTGTACCGGACTGATTGAGCTTGGTACAGAAGAGGTTAATAATGGTCTTTTACTCGTTGAAACTATACTCGACAAGCAAATAGTTGACATGAACGGTCGCAAACTTGTAAGGGTTAATGATGTGAGGCTTGCTACCCTGCCTACCGGAACATTCGCCATTGCAGTTGATATTGGTATTGAAGGTCTTTTACGCAGAATTGGAATTGCATTGCCAATAAAGAGATTGCTTTCCATATTTAAAATAAATATTCCTGCAAAATTTATCCTTTGGGATGATGTTCAAGCAATAGACCATTCGAATCTTAATATACGACTTTCAAAGAGTTATGCAAAACTGCATACTCTTCACCCATCGGATATCGCTGATATCCTTGAAGATCTGGGTAAGAAGTCGAGTATGTCAGTATTTTCTTCACTCGACGAAGAAAAGGCAGCTGATGTTCTTGAGGAACTCGAGACAAATGCCCAGATACATATTCTTGAAAACCTTCCCGTAAATAAAGCCGCAGATGTTCTTGAAAAGATGCCTGCCGATGAAGTCGCTGATATTCTCGATGAACTCGAAGATGATAAGGCTGAAATGTTATTAAAAGAGATGGATACGGAATCATCACAGGAAGTCAGAGACCTCCTTGAATATGATGATGATCGGGTAGGAAGTATAATGACTACTGATTTTCTTTCTTTCAGTGCCACAATGACGGTAGCGGAAGTACTTGTTGAACTAAGATCAAAAAAACCCGAGTCTGCAGAACTTTACAATATGTTCGTTGTAGAGTCAAACGATGAGTTAATCGGAATGTTTAATTTACGCGATCTCGTCGTTTCAGAGCCAAATGTGAATGTAAGCCAGATTATGAAGTCAGAACCTGTTTACCTGTTCGATGAGCAGAAAGTTGGTGCAATAGCAAGGATAGTTTCCAAATACAATTTACTGGCTGTACCTGTAGTTGATCAGAACTATAAGTTGCAGGGAATGGTTGTTATTGATGATGTAATCGAGGACCTTATACGTAAACGAAGGACAAATAAAAGATAATCATCAGGGTTATGCCAGCATCAAAGATAAAGGTGAAAAAATTTCTCAAAAGGCTTGCAATTTTTTTTGCAATTCTTGGTCCTGGGATTATTACCGGTAGTGTCGATAATGATGCAGGAGGTATTAGTGTTTATTCAGTGGCAGGAGCGATGTATGGTTATGGCCTGATATGGACACTTATTCCATCATTCATCGTTTTACTGGTTATTCAGGAGATGAATGCGCGGATGGGTATTGTAACCGGAAAAGGCCTTTCAGACCTTATACGTGAAAATGCAGGATTGAAGATCACATTTTTTATTTTTATCGGGCTGCTGTTTTCCAATATTGGAAATACAACAACTGAATTTGCGGGGGTCGCAGGAAGTATGCAAATCTTTGGTGTGAGCAAATATATTTCGGTTCCGGTAGTAGCAATAATGGTATGGTTCCTTGTTGTTAAAGGAACATACAAGATCGCTGAACGTATCTTCCTGATATTCAGCGTGTCATTACTTACATATGTGGTTTCAGCATTAATGAGCAAACCTCAGTGGAGCGAAATCGGGAGTTCAATAATCCATCCACAGATCGGAATGAACACCCAGAGTTTTGCCATGGTTATAGCTCTGGTTGGTACAACCATTGCTCCATGGATGCAATTCTATATGCAATCTACTGTAATTGAAAAGGGTTTGAAAATGAAGCATTATAAATACACCCTTATTGATATTACTGTTGGCTGTGTTGCTACTATCATCGTCGCCTTTTTCATAATGGTAGCATGCGGTTCAACATTGCATCCGAAGGGAATTCAGATAAATGAGGCAAAAGATGCTGCTCTTGCACTTAAACCTTTAGCAGGTGGTCTTGCTTCACAGGTCTTTGCATTTGGTCTTTTTGTAGCTTCCGTGTTTTCTGCTACAATATTACCACTGGCGACTGCATTCTATGTTTCGGAAGCATTCGGTTTCGAAGCAGGTATCGATAAGAAATGGGATGAGGCGAAGGAATTTTATATTCTCTACACAGGTATTCTGGTTATTTCAGCTCTTATAATTCTAATCCCGAATGCACCCCTTATTCAAATTTCAATATGGTCGCAGGTGTTAAATGGTATACTTTTGCCTGTTGTACTAGTAAGCATGATACTCCTGATAAACAATAAAAAAATCATGGGTACCTATATAAACAATTCAACTCAGAATATAATCGGCTGGAGTGCAGTAATAATACTGACAGGATTGTCTCTGATGCTTCTTATTATGCCTCTTATAAGCTGATCGTAAAAGGGACTTTTCCTAAAACCAATCAATACAGGGCTTTTTTTAATTGGAAATGAGAATTAATTTTAGCATTTGAAATCTGAAAATTTGAGATTTGACAACAGGTTTAACACATGATTCCTATGCATAAAGGATATTTTGATTCTAATACTTATCATACGCCTGAAAAAGAAAGGTTATCAATCATAGATAAAATTCGTCTTGACAGCCGGTTATACTTTACATTTAAATATGCCACAATAGTTCTGCGTACAAGGAAAGAAGCCAAAAGAAAAGTCTATGATACAAAAGCCTGGACAGATTCCTCGTTTGAAATTTTCAGATTCATTGAAAATGCCGGCGGAATATTTGATATAACCGGTATGGAAAATATAACACGATCACCACGTTCAGTGCTTTTTATCAGTAATCACATGAGCACTCTTGAAACAATGATCTTACCTTCAATAATTGGTCCGCACAGGGAACTTACATTTGTGGTAAAAGAGAGTCTTGTCAAACATCCGCTTTTCGGGGATGTTATGAGATCGAGAAATCCAATTGTGGTAGGAAGAACCGATCCCAGGAAAGATCTTGAAGCAGTTATGAATGGTGGTGTTGAGTTGTTAACTAAGGGAATTTCAATAGTAATTTTTCCGCAAAGCACAAGAAATGTTGAATTCAAACCTGAAGACTTTAATTCCCTTGGGGTCAAACTGGCGAGGAAAGCGGGCGTTCCTGTTGTCCCGATAGCATTAAAAACTGATTTCTGGGGTAATGGAAAGATGATAAAGGAAATTGGACCTCTCGATCATAATAAAATCATTCATATTAAGTTTGGAGACCCAATAGCGATTGGTGGTAATGGGAAAGAGGAAAATCAGAGGATAATAGATTTTATTAAATCCTCGCTTAAAGAGTGGAATGCTGAATCGGAATGAGAATCACTTCTCGCGGCCAGAATCTGTTGGAAATGCGCTCCGGGATCTCTTAATTCAGGCTGAAAATATATTTAAGGAATGAAAAATTAAATTAAAGCTTTGAAATTCAATCAGGTAATAGATATTGATTTTTTATAGTCAATTTCTTTCAATTTAGTTTAAGTGTATAACACACATTTAAAATAATTATTAATATATTTGGTTCCGGGATTGCTAAGCAGGAAGACTTTAAGAGCAGTTAATCAGGAACCTGGCAAAGATCAAACCTGAAACATCTTTATATATTTTTTATTTTTATAATTTTATAATAATCAATTAACTAACCTGGGTTAGCATAACTTAATTTTTACCGTATGGACAAGGGAAAATCAAAAATCTATCTGATTCTGCTGACAGTTACTGCAACTCTCGGCGGCTTATTATTTGGTTATGACACAGCAGTGATCTCAGGCGCTGTGGCTTCTTTAAAACAGTTCTTCATAGCTCCATTATTAAATAATCCTGAAGCTGCCTCAAAGATGATATTCCAATTTAAGGTTATAGGAGTATTAAGCTTTCTGTTTATTTATTTCTTAATTGCTTCATTCCTGAAAAAATTATTTAAAGATCCGAGAAGGACAGTTTTATATTCAGTCATTGCTGCTCTTTTTATCGGATCAATTATCTACTACCTTTTCCTTCAATATGGCAACACATTAAATGAAGGTTTAATTAACGTGATTCACGGGTTTAATATTTCAAGTGCGCTCATCGGATGTATAATCGGAGGATCCATCGGTGGCTATATCAGTCAGGGTATGGGACGTAAAAACGGAATGATCCTGGCTGCATCATTATTCATTATTTCAGCAATTGGAGCAGCGTTACCTGACAAACTTAATTTCTTAGGATCAGAGAATATCTGCATGTTTATGGTTTACCGGATAATTGGTGGCATCGGAGTCGGTCTGGCTTCAATGCTCTCCCCGATGTATATAGCTGAAATATCTCCTGCAGAGATCAGGGGCAGGTTGGTTTCATTTAACCAGTTTGCAATTATTTTCGGGATGCTTGTTGTCTACTTTGTGAATTATTTTATAGCAAAAGGCCAGGAACAGGCGTGGATCGATACTATCGGCTGGCGTTGGATGTTCGCATCTGGAACTATACCTGCATTTCTTTTCTTTATAATGTTATTTTTTGTGCCTGAAACTCCAAGATATCTGATGTATAAAAACAATGAAGTCAAAGCTCTTGATGTACTTAATAAAGTGGTTGGTAATGAGAAAGCTGCGATTGTGGTTTCTGAGATCAGGCATTCAATGATTGAAAAAAGCGCTCCATGGCTCTCTTTCGGAGGTCTGGTTATTGTTATTGGTATTTTTCTTTCAGTGTTTCAACAGTTTGTTGGCATAAATGTAGTTTTATACTACGCCCCTGAGATCTTCAGGACACTGGGAAACGGAACAGATTCTGCCTTACTGCAAACGATACTTGTTGGTGTTATCAACCTGAGCTTTACCGTAGTAGCTATCATATCAGTTGACAAATTCGGACGAAGGAAATTGCAGATTATCGGGGCATTGGGTATGGCTGTGAGCATGTTCGGTCTGGGAATGATATTTTATATTCAGAAAATGGGATTCAGTGCCTTGATCTGTATGCTTGTTTATGTTGCCAGCTTTGCAATGTCGTGGGGGCCTGTTACGTGGGTATTGTTATCTGAGATTTTTCCAAACAGTATTAAAGGTGCAATGTCGATAGCCGTTGCAGCTCAGTGGTTAGCCAACCTTTTTATCTCAACCACTTTTCCCATGATGAATGACAGCTCGTTTTTGACGAAGCTCTTTCACCATGGTTTTGCTTACTGGATATATGCAGCAATGGGAATCCTTGCAGCTGTTTTCATGTTCAGACTGGTTCCTGAAACAAAAGGTAAGACACTCGAGGAAATTCAGAGTTTCTGGGGGAAATAAATATTATAAATGCTTCGGAAATTAGATCATACCCATTTGACTTTTGACTTTTGAATATTGAATTTCAAATTTATTTACTCAATAGCTCAGGAATATTAATTTACATTATTATGGCAACATTAGACTGGATCATCTTGATTGTATTCTTCCTATGTCTTGTTGGTATTGTTCTATGGGTTGTAAAACACAAGAAAGACGATACCAGCGACTATTTTCTTTCGGGTCGTAGTGAGACCTGGCTGGCAGTGGGCGCCGCCATATTCGCTGCTAATATCGGATCAGAACATCTTGTTGGCTTATCAGGTGCAGGGGCTGAAAGCGGAATGGCAATGGCACACTGGGAAATGCAGGGTTGGATGATCTTGGTCCTGGGTTGGGTATTTGTTCCTTTCTATGCGCACAGTAAGGTATTTACCATGCCTGAATTCCTTTCGAGACGTTATAATTCAAACACCAGTTCAACTCTTTCCATAATTACTCTCGTAAGTTATGTGCTTACTAAAGTTTCTGTTACCGCATTTACCGGAGGTATCTTCCTGCAGTCTGTAATAGGGATCGATTTTTGGTACGGTGCCATCGGACTGGTTCTTTTAACCGGAATTTTTACAGTATTGGGAGGTATGAAAGGCATCATGACCATTTCCGTTATACAAACACCAATTCTGATATTTGGAGCATTCACCATCCTTATCCTTGGTCTTTTAAAAGTTGGTGGAGGAGGTCTTATTGATGGTTGGCATGAAGTGGTGAAATTTGCCGGAAGTAACGGTTCGACCAATATGCATCTCGTTCATCCAAAGGGAGATGTCTGGTACAATAAATTCCCCGGAATCAGTGTAATATTCGGCGCAGCCATCATCGGTTTCTGGTACTGGTGCACCGACCAGCATATTGTACAGAGGGCTCTTGCCGCGAAAGATCTGAAGAATGCAAGGAGAGGTACTATTCTGGCAGGATTTCTTAAAATCTTGCCTGTATTCATATTTTTAATACCGGGAATGATCGCATCTGCCTTAAGAGGTAAAGGTGTTCTTATGTTTACCGACAACAATGAGGCGTATGGCAGTCTGGTCAGAAACCTGTTGCCTATTGGAGTAAAAGGCATTGTTGTGGTAGGTTTTATTGCAGCACTCATGACCTCTCTCGCAGCTCACTTTAATTCATCCGCAACACTGTTTACCATTGACTTCTATAAAATCAAAAGGCCTAATGCCAGCGAACATCAGCTGGTATGGATAGGACGGGTTGCTACTATATCTGTTGTTTTGTTGGGTTTGGTCTGGATTCCGATTATGAAAAGTCTTGGTTCAGTTCTTTATGAATACTTACAAAATGTTCAGTCGCTTATAGCACCTGCAATTGCTGCAGTATTCCTATTAGGTGTATTTAATCGAAAGATCACTCCCAAAGCAGGTGAATGGGGATTATTAATTGGCGCATTAATTGGCCTTTTCCGCCTCTGTCTGATGGTTTTTGACCCGGGAACAAGCTTTGATGCCGCTCAGAAAATGATTACCGATCCGGCACTCCGTAGCGGGCTCTTTACAATCCTTAATATAAACTGGATACACTTTTGTATATTCCTCTTTTTCTTTACCATGGCTCTAATGGTTGTAATCAGTATGTTTACTCCAAAAGCCGGAGAACATCAGTTGCAGGGCATAACATATTTCTCACAATCGCCTGAACAGGTTAAAGAGACCCGTAATAGCTGGAGTATAATGGATATTATCACTTCACTTGTCGTTGTTGCTGTTTGCGTGGTATTTTATATCTATTTCTGGTAAAATTTTTATGATCAGTAGAAATTATTTAAAATTAAAAATATGAAAACAAAAGAAGTCTGGTTTGTAACCGGTAGTCAGCATTTGTATGGTCCGGAAACTCTTAAACAGGTAGCTTCCGACTCGTCTAAAATAGCTTCAGCTTTGGATAAATCAGCTGAAATTTCGCAGAAGGTGGTTTTTAAGCCTGTTCTTACGACTCCGGAGTCAATAACAGAACTTTGTACAGAAGCTAACAATTCAAAAAACTGCATTGGTCTGATAACCTGGATGCATACCTTCTCTCCGGCTAAAATGTGGATAAGAGGTTTATCAATCCTTAATAAGCCGTTTCTGCATTTTCATACTCAGCTTAACCGGGATATCCCATGGGAAACAATTGATATGAATTTTATGAACCTGAACCAGTCGGCACACGGCGATCGTGAATTCGGGTTTATCGGTACCAGGATGAGGCTAAACAGGAAAATTGTTGTTGGTCATTATAAGGATCCTGAGGCAGTTGGCAGGATTGCAGTTTGGATAAAAGCTGCAAACGCATACAATGATGCTTTAAACATGAAAGTTGCAAGATTTGGGGATAATATGCGTGATGTTGCGGTGACTGAAGGGAACAAGGTTAGCGCACAGATGAAAATGGGCTATTCGGTTTATGGCTTTGGAATTGGTGATCTTGTAAAATCAGTGAATGAAGTCTCTCCTGCTGCAATAAAAAAACTGTTGGCGGAATATGGAGCAGAATATAAGTTAACAAAGACGGTAGCTTCCTCCGAAACTCTTAAGGAAGCTGCGCGCATTGAGCTTGGGATGGAGGCATTTCTTAATGCAGGAAATTTTAAGGCTTTTACTACAACCTTCGAAGATCTTCACGGTCTTAAACAGTTACCCGGTCTGGCAGTACAGCGTCTGATGGCCAAAGGTTTTGGTTTTGGAGCGGAAGGTGACTGGAAAACTGCTGCCCTTGTGCGTTCGATGAAAGTTATGTCAATGGGACTGAAAGGCGGAACGTCATTTATGGAAGATTATACCTATCACTTTGATCCTAAAGGAATGAGAGTCCTCGGAGCTCATATGCTAGAGGTTTGTCCGACAATTGCCCTGGCCAAACCGTCAGTTGAGATCCATCCTCTTTCGATTGGAGGAAAAGAGGATCCTGCAAGATTAGTTTTTAAGACTGCTCCAGGAAGTGCAATTAATGTATCCGTCATTGATCTTGGAAACAGGTTCAGAATGATAGTTAATGAAGTTGAAGTGGTAAAATGTCCCGATATGCCAAATCTTCCTGTGGCCAGCGTGCTTTGGAAGCCTTTGCCTGATCTGAAGAAAGGAGCTGCAGCCTGGATCATGGCCGGTGGAGCTCATCATACAGGCTTCAGTACTGCAATTAATTCCGAATACCTTGAAGATTTTGCAGGAATGATGGGAGTTGAATACGTTAATATCGGGGAGAACTGTGATCTTACTTCACTTAGAAATGAGTTAAGGTGGAATGAGGTTTATTATCATATCTCCGATGGAATATTTTAACTAACAGACTGTCTGCCTTCTTGTACTTGAAGTAGCCTTCTGTGAAGAAAATGAAAATATATTCAAACAATACCAAGTTATACATTGCTGTTGACTGTATAATATTCGGTTACGATATTCTTGAAAAGGAGATTAAACTTTTGCTTTTCAAACGAATAGTTGAACCTGCAAAAGGGAGATGGTCACTTGCAGGTGGTTTTGTCGAAGCAAATGAAAGTCTCGATGAGGCAGCAAGCAGAATTCTCCGTAAACTCACCGGACTGGAATCGGTTTATATGAAGCAGTCATATGCATATGGCGAAACCGAAAGGGATCCCGGCGACAGGGTTATATCAGTTGCATATTTTGCCTTGATTGCCCTCAGGGATATCAATAAGGAACTTGCTGAACAAAACGGTGTAAGCTGGCGTTCCTTATCCAGATTGCCTGATTTGATCTTTGATCATCCTTTAATGGTCAAACGTGCGCTAAATGATCTTCAAAATCAGGTTAAGATCAAGCCTGTCGGTTTTGAGTTATTGCATGAAAAATTCACACTTGTTCAGCTTCAGGATCTTTATGAAGCTATTTACCAGAGGAATGTAGATAAAAGGAATTTCAGGAAAAAAATATTATCAATGGGTATTCTTGAAAAGCTTGATGAGAAAGAGAGGGAAACTTCAAAAAAAGGAGCTTATTATTATAAGTTTAATGAGGGTACTTATAAGAGATTAATACAGAATGGTTTCTATTTCAATCTGGATGTAAACTAAATAAAAGTGCCTGGAGTGCGTAAAGTTAAAAATTATGCTTGAAAAACTAAAAGAGACAGTATTCAAAGCCAATCTGGACCTTGTTGAAAAGGGGTTGGTTATTCATACATGGGGCAATGTAAGTGCAAGAGATAAGGATACCGGACTAATAGTCATAAAGCCGTCCGGTGTGAAGTACGATTTTATGACACCCGATGACATGGTTGTGATAGATCTGGAAGGTAAGGTATTGGAAGGAAAATTCAAACCTTCAACTGATGCACCCACCCATCTGCTTCTCTATAAGGCTTATGAGTCATTGGGTGGAGTAGTACATACACATTCATCGTATGCGACATCCTGGGCACAGGCAGGGAGGGCGATCCCTCCTTTTGGAACAACCCATGCTGACCACTTTTACGGTGAAGTGCCATGTACAAGATTACTGACGAAGAAGGAAACAGAGACAGATTACGAAATAAATACCGGGAAAATTATAATTGAAAAACTTGGAAGGGTTGATCCATTAATGGTACCGTCTGTCTTAGTTAATGGTCATGGTCCTTTTTGCTGGGGAAGTGATGCTGAGAATGCAGTATATAATGCTGAAACTCTTGAAGAGATAGCAAAAATGGCATTTTATACTGTTATGCTCGGTAAAAATGAACCTATCAGTCAATTCCTGCTTGATAAACATTTTAAAAGGAAACATGGGAAAGATGCCTATTATGGACAAAAGAATAAATAAATTTCTTAAATTCTTTACTATTTGATTATCTTCAAACTCATAAACTAATTTCAATATTTATTACCCCCTTCCCAGCCTTCCCCCAGGGGGGAAGGTGAAATTGAAATCATTTCCCCCCTGGGGGAAACAGGAAAGGGGGTGAAAACAGACACGTAAGCTAAAAGAATTATAATATGGCAAAAAAATTTGTAATAGGGATTGATTATGGTACTGACTCCGTCCGGTCTGTAGTAGTTGACACAACCAATGGTAAAATTGTCGGGACATCTGTATTTGACTACCCGAGATGGAAGAAAGGTCTGTTTTGTGATCCATCAATCAATCAGTTTCGCCAACACCCTCTTGATTATATTGAAGGTCTTGAACAATCTGTGAAAGGCGCCATTGCCGGATTGACCCCGGAAGTGGTAAATAACATCGTTGGAGTTACCATTGACACCAC
>Ga0209747_1001522_pt1 | contig 12326 bp, 12 predicted proteins | sample BarGraNGADG00311_FD_184498 | JGI IMG/M metagenome (GOLD analysis project Ga0209747, IMG submission 184498) | Arctic peat soil microbial communities from Barrow, Alaska - Barrow Graham LP Ref core NGADG0011-311 (SPAdes) (version 2) | ecosystem: Environmental > Terrestrial > Soil > Wetlands > Peat... | reverse complement strand
AGATTCCAAACGAAGTGAGGAATCTCCTACTCACAGAACGAAATTAACGAGACTTCCGAATCAAGCGAAATCGAAGTAAGGAACCGAGCACGCATGCGTACGAGCTCACCGAAGGTAATCTCCAATTAAAAGAATTTGGAACCCCGTAAAAAGTGAATTGTTAGTATTATTTGACTAAAAGATTCACCTTCAGTCTGAAATCATCATATATGGTTTTATCACCAAGGTTATCGAAAAAAGAGCCTGAGCCATACCGAATATTATACTTTGTGCGATCTACTGTAATATTTGCAAAAAACCAGGTACCCTCATCCTTTTTCTGCAAAGTTGCTTTGAATTCAATTGGATTGGTAATGTCTTTGATGGTTAGTGTTCCTGATACAACTCCGGTACCTTTATCGAATGGGGTGCTTCCAGTAATCACAAGTTTTGCAACCGGAAACTTTGCAACACCAAAAAAATCATCGGATTTCAGGTGACCCATAAGCTGTGCATTGTTATCAGTTTCACGAAGTGAAGTCATATCGATATTGAACTCACCTGAAACAACTTTGTTATCCTGCAGGTTAAGCCAGCCAGATTGCAATTCAATTGTCCCGGTATGCTGTCCGGTAACCTTTTCACCTAACCATAATAATTTTGTTTTTGAAGTGTCGGCGGTTAATTTATTCTGTGCTCCGGCATTTAATAAGAATAAACCTGGTAATGTTAAAAACAGTAATGCTCTTTTCATTTTAATAAATTTAGATTTTAACATTAAACATCAGGATTTGACCTTTTGTTCAATCTTCATTAAATGTTTTCAGAGAGTATCTGTTTCCATTAATAATGAGATGGCTGTTGGGGTATATTAGATTAATTTGAATATAAGCCTTTTAAAGATTATGCTATTAAAGGATTAACTAAAATGATTTCAGAGCTTGTTGATATTGAGACCCCCACTGATTTCGAATACCATACCAGTTGAGAAATTCCAGTCACCTCTGGAAATTGATGCGACGGCTTTCCCAATATCGTCAGGTAAACCCCACCGTTTTTGAGGAACAAGACCTTCATTTATAAGTTTATCGTATTTATCTTTGATCTTGGTGGTCATATCCGTCTGAATAACGCCTGGTCGAACTTCGAAAACAAGTATTCCATCAACAGAAAGCCTGTCGGCGAAAACCGTCGAAGCCATGCTTAATCCGGACTTAGATATACAATATTCTGCCCTGTTTGTAGTGGATCTGACAGCAGAGACTGAGGTCATAAAAACAATAACAGGTTTATAATCTATTATTTGCTGTTTAAGCCAGATCATTTCCCTGGCAACCTTCTGTGCAAAGAAAACCGGTCCTTTCAGGTTTATATTCATAACCCTCTCGTAGCTTTCCTCAGTCATATCAAGAATATCATATCTCTGAAGGGGCGCTACACCTGCATTATTAACCAGAACATCTATCCTGCCATATCTCTCAAGAATATTTGATACAACCTCCATCTGGCAGCCTGTACACGAAATATCCAACCCTATGGGGAAGAACTGGGCGCCTTTCTTTTCAACTTCCGGGCCAAGGTTTTCCATACCCTCGCTGTCAACAGACCGGGCTATTGCTGCAATATCATACCCTTCGGCTGCTAAAGCAATTGCAACCGATCTGCCGATGCCTCTACTGGCCCCTGTAATGACAGCTACAGGTTTGTTATTCATACGTAAAGTGTATAATCAGGTTTCACAGTAAATTCGGTTTAAAGGTAATGATTTGCCGGACTTTGTCAACAATCGGAGTAATTATCTTCAATTTATTCTTTCCGGACTTTTTAAATCTGCCGGTTCTGCTCCGGTATTTCCTTCAGATCATATCTGATTTTATAAGGAATATGGTTTAAAAGAATAGTTAAAAAGAGTAAAGAATATAAAGATTTGATTTAGATTCTGCGGAAATTCACCGATCTGGGACTTATCCAGGATAATCTGAAAAGTGACCCGATATAATACCTTATCAATTTGTAATAAATCAGGGTGCGGGAAAAGACTTTCGGAATAAAAAATAAGATCAGTCCTAAAAAAGCCATTACACAGCCGCTTATCAGATTATTTAGAACAAGAAAGGTCTGGATCACATATTTTTCAATCCCGGTTTTGTGTTTGCTCACATAAACATGACGGGAGATATGAACTTCGGTTTTTGTTAAAGAAGCTGTTTTTAGGTTTATTCTTGAACTGCCCCCATGGTTGTGTTCAATAGTTATATTCCTGCAAAAGGCAATCTCAGAGTCAATTTTTCGGATTCGCCGGCAAAGATCGACATCTTCGAAGTACATCCAGAAATCTTCGTCAAATCCGCTAATCTGCCTGAAAGTTGTTTGTCTGATCAGTACTACCGATCCTGATATCCAGTCAGGGAAACTGACTTCCGGTGTCTGTCTTCTTAATTCTGACATCCTGTTTCCAAAGATAGCTCTCTGAAATCCTGTAAGATTGAACATGGATGGAAATGGACCATATGCTACGCTTTCTTTACCTTTTTCATTCACCTGTCTGCATGAAAGTATTGCGAATTCAGGATTCTGTTTTGCTATATTCAGGAGCTTTTCTATCTCAGATTCAGATGCAACAGTGTCAGGATTAAGAAATAATAAGAACTCACCTGAAGCATTTCCGGCTCCCAGGTTACATCCATTGGCAAAGCCTCCGTTAATCTTATTATATATGAATCTGAACTTTGGAAACCGTATTTCAATTTTATTGATTGTATCATCATCCGATTTATTATCAACAACAATTACTTCAGCTCTGAAGTTTTCCCCTTTGAAAGAATTAAGAGCTTCAAGACATTTATTCAGTCTTTCCCATCCCTTGAAACAAACTATGATTATTGAGAGATCTGTCATACCATTATAAGTACTTATTCTTTAATAAATGTTGCCAGTTGTTAGTTGCTGGTTGCTGGTCGCTAGATGTTTAGTGTTTAGCGTGCTTAATACTTTTGACTTTTTACTTTTTACTTTTATCTTTAAGATTGTCTCTCAGTCTCTTCTTCTCCCATTCCCCCATTCTCCCCTTCCCCTGTTCCCCCAGTCTCCTCTTCACCCATTCTTTCTTCGTCTTCAGCAGAATTCTCATCCATCCATTCATAAACGGGCCGTTGCGGACCCTGATTCCTGTACCAGACAGCCAGAACAACACCCGAAAAGAATCCCAGCATATGTGACTCCCAGGAAACATTTTTGTATACACCCGGGAAAAGACCCCAAACCATCGATCCGTAAAGAAACACAATTAGCAATGATAACGCGATGAGTCTGAAGTATCTTCGAATTATGCCGCTGAAAAAGAGAAATGATGCAAGCCCATAAACAACTCCGCTTGCTCCAATATGCCAGGCTTCTCTGCCTGCGACCCAGACCAGCAATCCGGTAAGAAAATATGTCCATATAAAAACTCTTACCGCTAGCTCCGAATAAAAATAAAAAAGAGCCAGTGAGAGAAAAAAAAGTGGCACTGAATTATTAAACAAATGCGTAAAATCGGCATGAATAAAAGGAGAAAACAAGATCCCTGGCAATCCCTGCAATGTAAGGGGATAAATTCCAAAACCCGAGAGATCTATTTCAAAAACCACTTCAATAATTTTCACCAACCACATAAAAAAGACAAATATTCCCGGAATAATCATACTCAGAAGAAGTCTCCTCCTGTAAAAGGCGCCTTCTTTCTCTATATCTGAGATATGTTTTGACATGATAAAACCTGGTGCTGGGGACTGGGTGCTTGTCAGTCTCTTCCCGGGAACACAATCCCCGCTTCTTTCCTTATTCTGTCGAGAGTATTCATAAGGTCGCGGCTGAAAGAATGAGGGACGACATCACTCTGGAGTTTTCCTTCATCAAGACATTTCATGACTTCCATAGCCTCTAACTGATAACCCATTCCATCAAGAAGAAGTGAATATTCTTTCTTTTCTTTCCCATTCATTTCGACATTCAGTCGTTGTGACATATCGCGTCGACGCGAGAAATGCAGATTGCCGTTTTCACACAAAATATAACATCCTATCCCTCCTGCAGTTCGGAATGAACTGTATAAGGTTGCCATACGGCTATCGTCATAACCGAATATTATACTAATAGAATCTTCCGAACCGGTCCCTGTAAATGATGCTTTAGCTAACACCTCAGAGGGTACTCCCATAAAATAAAGAGCATCAATTACAGGATAGATTCCTATATCGAGAAGCGATCCTCCTCCAAGGGAAATATTGAATTTTCTATCTAAAGGATCATATGGAGGTTGAAAAGAGAAACATGCGTTCAGATGTAAAATTTTCCCCGGTTCTCCAGACTGAAGCAATTCTTTTGTTTTCCTATAAATTGGCTGGAAAGGCGGCCATAAAGCTTCCATAAGAAATACCTTTTGTTTAGCAGCTTCATTTATCATCTCTCCTACTTCCCTACTGTTAAGCGCGAATGCCTTTTCACAAATAACTGCTTTTTTATGTTTCAGGCAAAGAAGTGCATGTTCATAATGATATGAATGTGGTGAAGCTATATAAACAACATCCAGAGCAGGATCCGAAACCAGTTCTTCATAACTTCCATAGTATTTCTTATACCCAAATTCTTCAGCAAATTGTTTTGCCCGTTTCAGGTCACGTGATCCAACTGCATATAATTCAACATTTTCCAATAATTTGAGGCCCAGGGTGAATTTTGCCGACATTTTACCGGGGGCCAGGATGCCCCATTTATATTTCTTTTTCATCACAAAGAATATTTTGATAAATATAGGAATTAGTTGCGGTACTGAAGCGTTAACCTCTTCTGTATTTCCCTTATATTTTACCCCCCAACCCCCCATATGAGGGGCTGATTTCCATCTTTTAAGTTAAATCCAACTAATTATTACAGAATTAGTCCCCCTTTAGGGGGATGTCCGCGAAGCGGACAGGGGGCATTACTCCAGAAACAGAATCCCCTCGGGGAGATGCCGTAAAGCTGACAGAGGGGCACAACAACCAAAACAGAACTTTCTGGAAGAGATGTTACCGCAGCTGGCAGAGTGGTACAACATCCAAAACAGAGCTTTCTGGAAGAGATTCAACGCAGATCTCAGAGGGGTTCTTACACAAAAACCAGCCTAATCATATTAAATTTTAAAAAAATTAAGAAAATATTGAATTTTTATCTTCCTGATTTTTTGTCACTTAAGAATTATTTTATAATTATTTTGAATATTTTAGTACTATGTATTGCATGGTATATATTTTTATATATATCTTTGCAATGTCATGTTACATGTATTAAACAGTAGTAAATATTTAAAAGCACCATGAAAATTACAGTTAGTGTCAATCTCGGCGGATATTCTTTCAATATTGATGAAGATGCTTATGCCGAATTAAAAAGGTACCTCAAGAATCTTGAACTACATTTTGCCGGAGAAGATAGCTCTTCAGAGATCCTTTCTGATATTGAGACCAGGATAGCAGAACTTTTCAGGACAAAACTTACCAACTATAAACAGGTAATAAACATTGAGGATGTCCATCAGGTTATTACGGTATTAGGAACTCCTGAAGATATTTCCGATACTGAAGGACCAACTACCCGCGAAAAGTTTTCATCACCCGGTTATCACAGAATGTACCGTGATACCGACCATAGAGCTATTGGCGGTGTTTGCGCAGGAATGGCAGCCTACTGGGATATTGAACTCTGGCTTGTCAGACTAATCTTCTTTATACTGGCAATGATGGGAGTCGGTATTCTGATTTATCTTATTTTATATATCGTTCTTCCCGAGGCAAAGACTACTGCCGAGAAAATTGAAATGAAAGGGAATCCTGTCAATATACACAATATTAAAGATTCCGTTAAAAAGGAATTTGAAACTGTCAGAAAGAACATGACCTATAAAAGATAGCTGACAATAAAATATTCGAAATGCAAACTTTTAAAAATATATATCATGGATTTAGAAAATAATAAAGCTCAGATGCGCAAAGGGATACTGGAGTACTGCATCCTGTCTGTGTTGTCCAGGAATTCATGTTACGCGAGTGACATTATAAAAGAACTCAAGGAGGCTGAGGTAATTGTTGTTGAAGGTACCCTCTACCCGCTGCTTACAAGGCAAAAGAATGCCGGATTGCTGAGCTACCGCTGGGAAGAATCTCTTCAGGGGCCGCCCCGTAAATATTATGAGCTGACAGAGGAAGGACGCAAATACCTGGCCGACCTTGATAAATCGTGGCTCGGGCTTGTCGAATCAGTTAATCAGATCAGAACCAGATAATCTATAAATAACCAATAAAAACTGACAATAATGGACAAGACAATTAATATAAATCTCGGTGGTACTCTTTTTCAGATAGATGAGGAGGCGTTCCGGAAATTACGCGATTATCTTCAGGCAATTAATAACCGTTTCGCTAATGTCCAGGAGGGACATGAGACAATAGAGGATATCGAATTGCGCATTGCAGAAATATTTCAATCGCAGAAAGGTTTAGCCGGTGTAATTTCCAGAGAAAATGTAGAAACAATGATCACGATTATAGGCAAACCTGAAGATTTCGACCAGGGTGAACCTGAGACAAGAACCCCCATATACTCTTCTCATAAAAGGAGAATGCACCGCAACCCCGACGATTTTATAATTAGTGGTGTTTGTGGTGGGATTGGGGCTTATCTTGATACTGATCCCGTTCTATTCAGGATCCTTTTTATTATTTCGGCAATGTTTGGCGTAGGATTAGTCATTTATGTTGCTTTGTGGATTGCCCTTCCTGTAGCCAGAACAGATTCTCAAAAAAGAGAAATGTTTGGTAGTTCAAATCATTCAACCAGATCACAGAATAAACAATACGATAGCAGTCAGATGACTGATGATCCTTTGTACAATAGAGGATACAACAGCTCATCCAGAGTTGGAAATGCCATCAACGAAATTTTCAGGGCAATCGGCAGAGTGTTCTATATAATTTTACGAATCTTCCTTATAATTATAGGTGTTGTGCTTGTGCTTACAGGATTCCTTTTCATTTTATGCTTTGTAATGATCTTCATCTTCAAATACCCCGGGACATTCTCAATGGACTCTTCCGGTGTTAGCCTTGTCTACTTATTCGATTTTCTTAATTATATTGTGAAACCGACAACTGTTCCATGGATAATCATATTGAGTTCCATTACCTTTCTATTACCAATGATTGCCCTTATTTACTGGGGTGTAAAAATGATATTCTGGTTTAGGGCAACAGATGGTGTGGTTAGTCTAATCGCCCTGGTCGTATGGGTAATGAGCATTGCAGGTCTCGCTATTATCGGGTTTAATGAGGGGATAAGTTTTGCCCAGACTGCAAAAACTTCAGTAGTGACCGTCTTGCCAAATTCTCCTGATACTCTTTATGTATGTAGTGATCAAAAAATTGCTGACCTTAAATATCAGAAGGAGCTTTCTCTTCCACATGAAGAATATTCGGTTTATATTAATGATGAAAAGAATGAATTATATATTCGTCCGTTTCTAAACATAAACAAATCGGATGACAAGTCAACAACGGTGGAAATGAGAAAGCGTTCTGCAGGAAGAACTGAGATGGATGCTATGAAAAAAATTGATGGCTTGCTTTACAACTACAGTATTAAAGGGAATACTCTACATCTTGATGAATATTTTACAAGCCCTGCCGGACGTAAATGGTCAGCCGATAATGTTGGAATAAACATTCATATCCCATCAGGTACTATCCTGAAATTTGAAAATAGTCCCAGGCTCCTGCTCCACTCATCATTCAGGTATGAATCTGATGAATATCTAGAATCCAGATGGGAATCAGACAATGCTTTATGGATAATGACTGATGATGGACTTAAAACAATTACCAAAAACTCATTCCACTCTAAATAATTCCTTGTTTTTTCATTCCTGAATCTTCAATGTCATCCGGTACCTTTTTTGAGGTACCGGATTTTTTTGTGACAGGTTAATGATTTGTTAAACCTGGGTGACTCGTTGTATCATAATAATCCTTTATCTACTTTCGTTACAGCTTTAACTTACTAACTACCTAAACTGACCATGAAAAGAATAATTGTCCTTTTTGTACTAACTATCACTTGTCTTAATACATTTTGTCAGGAAACCGCAACTAAATCTGACACTCCGCGAAAGGATGCTCTGAATGTTTTTATGAATGCAAGTGATTATTTCAGGAAAGAGATCCCATATGTTAACTATGTCAGAGACATAAAAGATGCTGGTGTTTATATACTTTCATCAGTTCAGGGAACAGGTTCTGGAGGACAGAAATTTACCTGTTTTCTGGTTGGACAAAACGAGAATGCGGGAATGCGCGACACACTTTCTTTTGTTACTTCTCCTGATGAAACCCAGGATGAAACACGAATAAAGGAGGTGAATACTTTGAAGATGGGTCTTACGCGATATGTGGCCAAAACACCTCTCGCTAAATACATGAAGATCAGTTTCACAGAACCGCTCTCTGAAACTGTATCTACAGATAAATGGGATAGCTGGGTATTCAGAACATCCATGAATGGATTTCTGGATGGACAGCAATTAACTAAGTCTACGCAGCTTTTCGGAAATATTTCAGCTAACCGTATAACTAAAGAATGGAAAATAAATTCCAGTATAAATTACAATTACGGAAAGGATGTATTTGACACCACCGGCGGCTCAATTACAAGCGAAAACATCTCAAAATCTGCCAATATACTGATAGTTAAGAGTATTACTGAACACTGGTCTTACGGAGGCTCGGCGAGTTTCGGGACCTCAACATTCATTTACTGCGGCCTATGAAGTTATACAAAAATGGGGATCAATAAATGTCAGCTTTAGCTACAGTAACTATATCCGTGACTGGTCAAAGAACAATATTTCACTTAATGGTTTTATCGAACTCAGAATCGCAAAAGGATTATCTGTTAATTTTGGAGGAGGTGCATCGATAATTCACGATCAATTAGGGCTTGTCAAAGGAGGAGCAACAACACAGGAGGTTCTGCTCAGAAGAAAAGAACTTGCCACACAATATCAATATTTTACCATGTTTGGCTTCTCTTTTACATTTGGATCAATCTACAATAATGTCGTCAACCCGAGGTTTGGCAACAGTGGTGGTGGAGGTAGCATGACTATGACTATAAATTAACTGTTTATCGTTGACTGTTCTTTGTTAACCGGAAATTTTTATTGCTCAGATTAGATTCTTTTCATAAATCAGCTTTAGTATAAGTAATGTCTAATTTACAGTCTATAGAGTCATGAATAGATCTATGCTCTTATTGTTGTTTTTTATTATTATCCCCCCGGCATTTTCCCAGGAAATTTCTGTTAAATCTGACACCTTAAGAAAGGATGCTCTTTCGGACAGGGGAAGTACAAAGGCATGGCAGATACCCTGAAATGCAGTTTCAGTCCGGATGAAACCCTTGAGATCCGTAGAGCCAGGCAGGTAAAAACCCTAAAAATGGGACTGATGCGATACGTTACAAAAACTCCTCTTGCACAATTCATGGATATAAATTTCAGCCAACCTATGTCAGAAACTGTTACATCAGATAAATGGGACAGCTGGGTTTATAGCGCAAGTATGTATGCCTCCTCTAATGGACAAAAATCTTATAATTATAGTTATGTGGACGGAACCTTGTCTGCAAACAGGATCATTGAAAAATCGAAGTTCGAATCAAGCATCAGTTTTGATCTGCAAACCAGTAAAAATGTTTATAGTGATTCAGTCTACAAAAGCACTATACGGGAAAAATATGTATACCTCAGGTATGTAAAGAGTATTAATGATCATTGGTCAGCCGGAGGCTCGACAAATATACAGACATCGACATACAGTAACTATGACCTGTCTGTAAGGATTATGCCCGGAATTGAGTATGATATCTTTCCATATTCACAATCCACCCGTCATCAGTTAAGACTGTTATACAATGCCGGGCTTGAAATCAATAATTATTCTGAAGAAACAATGCTAAATAAATTTAAGGAATCGCTGCTGAAACAATCCCTTTCTGCAAATTTGTCAATAATTCAGAAATGGGGTTCTGTCAATACCTCACTTACCTGGAGTAACTATTTTTTCGACTTGTCGTATAATAATCTCCGACTATACATGAGTGCCAACCTGAGAATAATTAAAGGCCTATCTTTCAATATGAGCGGAAGCTTTGCTCTTGTTCATGATCAGGTATCACTTCCTATTGGAGAGTCAACCCTTGAAGATGTTCTGCTCCAAAGGAAAATGCAGGCAACAGACTATTCTTACTATACCTATTTCGGATTAACCTACACTTTTGGTTCCATCTACAATAATGTAGTAAATCCAAGGTTCGGAAACTAACAATTAGCGCTGGCTTAATCAAAAAAAAAATTATATTTATATTTGATAATAAATTAATGCTTATAGTATGAAAAAGCCGATCCTCTTTCTCCTTTTAATCTGCATTTTTTTTGGAAATCCCATTAATGCCCAGGTCAACAGATTACTTAATAGGGTTTCAAAATCTGTAACAAATGATGCTAATGGGAAAACTGATTCAGGCTCTAAACCTAAAAATGAGCAACCTGAGCCCAAATGTGCCTGTGACCAGCCTGAATTTATTCTTGATCTTGGAGGAAATCTGAAACTAATGTATTCAGAGATCTCAATAAGTGTCCAGGAAGATGGATCGATACTTATAAAAGACAAACTCTCGGATGCTTATTACATTGCTAAAGACGGTGTTACTCAGGGGCCAATCAAGACTGGAGATCCGAGATTAAAAGGATTTGAAAATGTTGACGATGCCGGTTTAGAGAAGGAAGTAACCCCCTGGGCCAACAATGAATACATCACCAGAAACACTGAAAAATACCTGATAAAATTCAATGGCAAAAGTTATGGCCCATATGACCAGATCAAAGAATTCAAGGTTTCAAAATCAAAAGATAAATTTGCAGCCATTGTCGTTGAAAATGTTCCTGTGAGTGAAGCAGACGGGAAAAAGATGGAAGAAGCCATTAAAAATGCTAAAACAGATCAGGAGAAAATGGAACTCTCAATGAAATACTCGCAGTCGATGCTGCAGAAAATACAGCAGGGAGGAGGACCATCGAGTCTGATGCCTAAACTTGTTACAAATATTTCCGGTGTAACTTACGATCCGCTCAAATCAGTCGGAGGCACCTTAAACAATAATATCAAGTATGACGATATCCTGTTTTCAACTTATGACAAGGTTATTGATCTGTCTAATAAAGTTCTGCTGACTCTTAAACCCGAAGCGGAAGGCGCAAAAGATTTATTTGTAAATACAACCAACACTAAATATGCTTTTTATAATTATGGAACACTCACTTTTAGTGATGGTACAGTTATGTCAGAACTATTTAATCCCCACCTGGTAAAAGTTAATGGTCAGGTTAACATTGCATATATGTATTATTCTCCAAATAAGAATGCTATTATTCAGTGTAAGCTACCGTTCTAGACCTGAGTTTTGGAGTTCATTGTGCAATCAAAATATTATTAATGTGAAGAAAATACTTCTATTTCTTCTTTTTACAAAGTCGTTGATATCCGGGTGGTCGCAATCGACTAACTATCAGGACCTATTTGGTGACGACTGGAAGAAAGCTATGACTTTTGAGAAAGAGAACAGGGGCTGGATAGAACCGATTCTTGCTAAAAATAATATCTCATATCCTCTCGCTATTTCAATTGTTTTCCCGGAACTGGTACGCTATTCAGCATTGCGTGATAAAATGGAAATCTCTTTGCTTAAGACACTTTATGTTAATCTTGGTGAGGAATATGCCGACTTTTCAATCGGACAGTTCCAGATGAAACCTTCATTTGCCGAGATGATCCATGAAAAAGCATCTGACGTCTCTGGACACGGATGTGGGATAACATTTAAAAATATTTCAGATTTTGAAGATATTAAAGATTTCAGGAAGTCGATTGTAAATGATCTTGAGGATCCAAAAAGTCAGATCAATTATCTGATAGCCTTTATAAAGATCTGTGAACGGGAATTTAAAACAGGACATAAAGATGAAATGTCGTGTGTAAAATTTCTTGCTACAGCTTACAACTTTGGCATCGATAAGACAGCTGCCGAGATAGAGGAGATGACAGATAAAAAATTCTTTAGTACCAGGCTGGTTAGCAGCGAGAATTATTCATATGCTGCTGTTTCGTTATTCTGGTATAAACAATTCATGTCTGAAAAGTAATTACATTCCTTGAAGAATGGGATTCTCTATTTGGTCACAGCGGACGACTGGTCTTCATTCAGCCAGGCGCTGGAAGTTG
>Ga0209747_1001521_pt1 | contig 12327 bp, 10 predicted proteins | sample BarGraNGADG00311_FD_184498 | JGI IMG/M metagenome (GOLD analysis project Ga0209747, IMG submission 184498) | Arctic peat soil microbial communities from Barrow, Alaska - Barrow Graham LP Ref core NGADG0011-311 (SPAdes) (version 2) | ecosystem: Environmental > Terrestrial > Soil > Wetlands > Peat... | reverse complement strand
ACCCCGGCGGGGACCACTCCCGTTGTCTTCAGCTTCGACGACTCGGTGCTGAGCCAGATCAACTACACGTCGGGGACCGCTCTCGACCCGAACTGCGGCCTCGGCATGCTCGAGGCCTTTCACAAGCAGCACCCTGACTTCGGGTACACAGGGCTTTTCAACGTGCTGCCGGAGATCTTCGACCAGCCGAAATACAAAAAGGACAAGCTCGACTACCTGACGAGCCACGGGTTCGAGATAGGCAACCACACGATCAGCCACCCACTGTTGGCAAACAAGACCGACGACCAGGTCCAGGCGGAGATCGCAGGGTTGCAGAAGGACGTCCAGAACGTCGACCCAAAGATAAAGATTGACGTGTTGTGCCTGCCCTACGGGTCGATCCCGAAGAACCAGGCGCTCATGTACAGCGGCTCCTCCGGCGGCGTGACCTATCACAACAACTGGTCGCTCCTGGTGGGGTCGGATCCGTTCTATCCGGTCTATCACTACAAGAGCCCCGGCCAGCTGGTGCCGCGCGTCCAGGTGATGGATTACGATCCACGGACGGGCTCGGGCGCCGACGGCTCGGGCTACTGGCTCCGCTACTTCGAGCGGCGCCCCGAGCTGAGGTTCATCAGCGACGGCGACCCGAAGACGATCTGTGCCCCCGCATACATGCAATCGAGGCTGGTCGACAAGAACCTGCCGAAAGGCGTGCAGTTCCTTGGATACTAGAAGCTCAATACCTCGGAGCCTCTGATGGCGAGAAAGAGGACGTTCTCGGACAGAAGGCGCCAGGAATCATACTCAGGCCGCAACAGGCAGCGGCTCTCTTACGGGGAGCTCGAGCAGCGCAGGCGCGAGAGCGCAGGCGACAGCCGGCCGCCCGAGCGCGAGCGCGCCCGGTCCGCCGAAAGGCCGCCTGCACAGCGAGAGCCCGCTCGCAGGCAGCGCAGGCCGGTCGACATGCCCGCGTCGCGGGCAACTAGCACGCGGTACAAGCCCCCCAGGAAGCGCGGGCTGTCGGGCGTGCACGTCGCGATCGCAGTCGTGATCCTGCTCGTTGTTGTCATCCCGGTCTTCTACATGATCTTCATCATGCCGTCTCCCATCGGGGGCCTGTCTCCCGCGAACGGGAGCTACGTAAAGACCCCTAACGTGGTGGTCGGCGCGAGCATAAGCCGGTCCTTCAAGCCGCAGGACGTCACAATCAAGGTGGACGGTAAAGACATCAGCACGACGATGAAGGTCGACAAGAAGACGGTCTCGAGCACGGTCCCGCTGGCCGACGGCCAGCACAAAGCGATCCTGCAGATGAACGCGGGAGGCCTGTCCGGCAAGAAGACGGCGTCCTGGTCGTTCATGGTCGACTCCACGCCCCCGAAGGTGACACTGACCGAGAAGAAGCTCACCCCCCTCAAGACGCCCGGCGAGGTCCAGTTCGACTTCAAGGGCACCGTCGACAAGGGCGCGACCGTCAAGATCGACGGGAAGCCGATCACCGTCGACGCGAAGAACACCTTCAAGGGCAGCGCGGTCACGACTCGCGCGAAGAGCCTGGTAGTGTCGGCGACCGACGCCGCCGGAAACGAAGGCAATGCTTACATCGTCACCCAGAAGGTCACGCAAGCCAAGGGCGCGCACGTATCTGTCTACATGGCCGGCAGCGACAACGACCTCGCCAAGTTCATCTCGCTGTGCGACCGCACGGAGCTGAACGCGCTCCAGATAGACCTGAAAGACGAGAGCGGCCAGATCGGCTTCAACCTGGACTACCCGCTCGCGCAGCAGGTAAAGGCGACGAACAACTACATCAACCTCGAATCGTGCGTGGACCAGATGCGCTACCGCGACATCTACACGATCTGCAGAATAGTGACGTTCAAGGACCCGAAGCTCGGCAAGGGGCGCCCGGACCTCGCGGTGCAGGACAAGGCCGGGGGGGTCTGGAGCAAGGGCGTGTGGCTGGACCCGTACTCCAAGGAAGTCTGGGACTACGACATCGCCGTCGCGACGGCCGCGGCGCGGGCGGGCTTCAACGAGATACAGTTCGACTACGTGAGGTTTCCCTCCGACGGGGATACGACGAGGTGCGTCTTCTCACACAACGACGGGCGCAAGCCTGGCGAGGTCATCGACTCGTTCCTCGCCTACGCGCGCGACAAGCTGGCTCCCTACAATGTGTTCGTATCGGCCGACCTGTTCGGCCTGACGGCCAGCAAGCAGGGAGAGATGGGCATCGGGCAGCGCGTCCAGGACGTGGCGAACAGGGTGGATTTCATCTCCCCGATGGTGTACCCGTCGCACTACAACCTCGGCGAGTACGGCATCAAGGTGCCGGAGGCGAACCCGGGGGACACAGTCACGAAGTCGGTCGCGGATTTCAAGAAGGCGATGGCTGGCACCGGCGCGCAGGTGCGGCCGTGGCTGCAGGACTTCAGCCTGAAGATCCCCTACACGCCCGACATGGTGCGGGCCCAGATCAACGCCTGTGAGAGCCAGGGCGTCCACCAGTGGCTGCTCTGGGACCCGAACTGCACGTACAGTGAATCGGCGCTGAAGTCCACGACTCAGAAGAAGTAGCGGCCCCGGCTCAGGTCACTTCCATCTCTTGAGGGTGCTCATCTGGTACTCGGCGTCGGCCAGGGCGTCTTCCCTGGACTTGCCGGTCATCTCCTGGATCTGGTCCGCGATCTTGCCCTGGACCTGCTCCCTGTCGGCCACGAACTCGTCGTGCACCATGCAGAAGTGGCAGAAGTCGCCTTTCTCGCTGCCTTCCACCATGTCGTCCTCGTTCACCGGCGTGCCGCATGACTGGCAGACGTGCTCTTCCATGTCCACGACCATCAACTCCTTCCACGTAAAGGCGCCCGCGCGCGTGCTTGTAATACTAGCCTCCCTTTTCTACAAGGTGCGCCCGTCCCCTGCAGTGCGCCCGCCGAGTTGCCTGATGTCATGGTGCGCCCTCGCCGCTACTCATAGATTATGCAGGAGAGCAAACAACCGGAGGCGATGATGTCGAACCCGATGGACGACGATCTGCTCGCGCGCTTCAGCGCGGAGCTGTCGCAAAAGATGCTGGAAGAGAGGCTCGAGCGCCGGGAATTCCTCAAGAGAGCCGGCAAGGTGGCCGGGGCCGCGCTCCTCTCCGGGGCCCTTGGCTCTGTCATCGGCTGCGGGGTGAAGGAAGCCGCGCGCAAGACGGCCGCGAGCGCTCCGGCCTCACCGAGTGCCGCGCCGGGTGCCCCTGCGGCGGCTGACCTGGCGGTTGCCGCCGGAGGGGGCGACCCCGGCGCGCTGGCCAGGAGGGCGGTCGACGCCCTCGGCGGCATGGGCCGGTTCGTCAAGCCGGGCAAGACCGTGGCGATCAAAGTGAACGGGTCGTTCATGGACGGGCCTGAAGCCGGAACCAGCACACACCCTTCGGTCGTCGCCCAGGTGGTGGCGATGTGCAGGGAGGCCGGCGCGTCCAGGGTAATCGTGACAGACCACACACTGCGCGGGGCCGCCGAGACCTGTTTCGCGAGGAACGGCGTGGGGGCCGCGGCCAGGAGCGCGGGAGCCGAGGTCGTCGCTTACGGCGGAAGCGACAGCGGGCAGGGGACCGACGTGGCCGTTCCGGGTGGCACGGCGCTGGCCCGGACCCGGATCTACCCTGTCGTCCTGAACGCCGACGTTTTGATCACCGTTCCAAAGGCGAAGAACCACGGCAGCGCGGGACTCTCGCTCGGGATGAAGAACCTGATCGGCGTTACCGCCGATATGTCCAACATCCATAACGTGGATCTTCATCAGGGGATCGCGGACCTGGCTTCTCTCGTCAAGCCTGACCTCTCGATCGTCGACGCCTCGATCGTCCTCACGGCCAACGGGCCGGGCGGCCCGGGACCTACCAAGGCTCCGGGCATCGTGATAGCGAGCCCTGACTTCGTCGCTGCGGACAGCTTCGCATGCACGCTTTTCGGCATGACGGCCTCCGACGTGGGCTACGTCGTTGACGCGGGGCGCATGGGACTCGGCCAGGTGGACTACACCAAGCTCAGGGTGGCGAACGTCTAGATGAGCGCGCGGGAGCGGCCGAGAGGCGTGAGCGTCGCCAGGCGCCTGGTGCAGGCCGCATTCCTAGCGGCTTTTGTCGCGCTCGCCGTCGCGGCGGCGTACCCGCCTCTCTCCTTCCCCGCATCGAACGTCATGCTGAGGCTCGATCCCATAGCGGCCGTTTATTCATTGATAAGCGTCCACAGCCTCGGCGTTGCCGCCGCCTTCTGGCCGGCCTGGGTGCTGATCGGCCTGACCGCGCTGGGCTCACGTTTTTTCTGCGGCTGGATCTGCCCCCTGGGGACATGCCTGGACGCGGCCGGCGCTGTCAAACCCCGCGCGCTGAAATATTACGAGCCGACGGGCTCGCAAGTCAGGCAGTTGCGCAAGGGCGCGGACCCCGCGCCTGGGACTGCGAAGCACACCCCGCCGCGGGGGCGCGCCTGGCTGAGGCCCAAGTATCTCCTGCTCGCGCTCGTGCTCGTCTTCGCACTAGCGCGGGTGAACCTGCTCTACTTTGCAAGCCCCATGGTGATCGTCAACGGCACGGTGCACTATGCACTGATGCCCATAGTGCCCATCGTTTTCATCGCGCTGATACTGGCGGCGATCTTCTATCGCCCGAGGTTCTGGTGCGAGTCGCTGTGCCCCTCGGGCGCGCTGCTGGGCCTGGTGTCGTGGGCGGGGAAAAAGTTTCCTTCAAGGGCAGGCGTTCTTGCTGTAGCCAAGCAGCCTTCGGCGTGCACGTCGTGCGGCGTGTGCTACAAGGCATGCAGTTTCGGCGTCGAAGAGCCGTTCACATCCGAGATGCCGGGCCGGCTCCGGTCGCTCGACTGCACTTCGTGCGGCCAGTGCGTCGGTGCGTGCCCGGAGGGCGCGCTGTCGCTGGACGGCTTCGGCCGCACACTGTATGTCGCGGGCGCCGTCGGCGCGCGATCGGCAACGGATAAACCTTCATCACTGCCTGGAAGCCCCGCGCCTCCCGCCGGCCGGTTCGCCGTCAGCCGGCGCGAGTTCCTGGGTTCGGTCGGCCTGGGGGCGGTGCTGCTGGCGGGCTACGGCATCGGCATGGGAGATCACAAGGCGCCTGTCCTGCGAATGCCTGGGGCCCAGGACGAGTCCCTTTTCCTCGCCCGCTGCAATCGGTGCCAGGAGTGCGCCAGAGCCTGCCCTCCCGGCTCCCTCAAGCCGATGGGCATCGAGTCCGGGCTTCAGAAGCTCTGGACGCCCCGGTTCGTTCCGCGCGAGGCAGGGTGCATCTTCGACCAGTGCTCCCAGGCCTGCCAGAGGGTCTGCCCCGCGGGCGCTATTCTGAAGGTCGACCCCAAGGACACCAAGATCGGGCTCGCGGCCCTCAACAGGCGCACATGCCTGGGCTGGCGGGGAAAATACTGCCTGGTATGCCAGGAGAGGTGCCGGTTCGACGCGATTGCCGCGAAGGGGCTCCGCCCTTCGGTACTCGAGGACAAGTGCACCGGGTGCGGGTCATGCGAAGAGACCTGCCCTACCAACCCGCCGAGCATAGTCGTGCGCCCGTTGGTGTAGGGAGGCCGGGGACAGAAGCGCACTTAGGGTTGAGACTGTATCCAATGAGCCGAGAAGAATTCGTCGAGGCCTGACACGAGCTGGGCGGCGACCTGCTCACGCGCCGCGGCCACGGCCTCCGCGGAGCCGACGATGATACTGCTCTTGTGCTCGATGCATACGACGGAGGTCCTTGACAGCACGCTGCCGATCAAGCAAGTGGGGTGGCCAGCCGGCGTCGTATTCCCCTGGCTCGTGCCGCCTGTGTCGTCTCGCACCGACAGGCCGAGGTGAGGCGCCAGGATCCTGGCCAGCCTGTCGCTGCCTTTAGCGACGCCGGGGTCTACCACCGTGATCATCGCCGGGTTCGAGACCGGGCACCGGGCCGCGTTCGAGGGCGGCCTCATCACCCCGGTGTAGCCGGTGTCGTCGTAATGGAGGCGGACCATGACCTGGCAGGTGTTGCCGAGGTCGGCCCGCGCCCGCAGCGACTTGTACTCGCCCGCGCTCGACTTGGTCATCCGGACCTCATAGCCTGCCGCTTCGAGGCGCGCCTTCTCGACGAGCGCCAGCTGCCACATCGCGTCGATCTCTCCGGGACACCCTCCGTTGTCTCCCACGTTCAGGCCGGTCGCAGCATCGATCTCGCTCCCCTCCCGGCCCGAGTGGCCCGGGTCCAGGCAGATGACCGCCTTGACGGGGATGCGGAAGTACATCGGGCGCTCCGCCACGACCGGAAGGCTGCTCTGGACGAACATGGCCACGTCCTGCCCGGGGCCGACCTCGTTCGCGAGATCGACGGTGAACCGGCTGGACGGCGCGATCGTGTGGGTACGGACCACGGGGTCGCCTGTGCCGAGCATGTAGGTGAGCGTGACTTCGGCCGGCGCGTTGCCCGGGTTCAAGATCGCGGCGTACGTCCGGAACCCGTCCCTGGTCGTGCCCTCCGCGAAGTACCACGATGCAGCCATGGTGTTCGCGCCGATCGAGTCGTGGCCGCCGTCCCACTGACCCATGTAGTTGAAGTACATCGGGCGCTCAGCGACCACGGGGAGGTCGCTCCTTATGATGGCCGAGGCGTCCTGCCCCGTGCCGATGTCATCGGCCACGTCCAGGGTGAAGCGACTCTGCGGTGCGACAACATGGGTCCTCCGGACCGGGCTGCCCGAGCCGAGCATGTAGGTGACATCCAGGGAAGCGGCCATCGTGCCCGGGTTCTCGACGGCGAGGTACGTCTTGAACCCGTCCCTGGTCGTGCCCTCCGCGAAGTACCAGTCGGCCGCGAGCCGCTGCGCCCCGAGGGAGTCGTGCCCGCCGTCCCACCTGCCCATGTAGTTGAAGTACATCGGGCGCTCGGCCACGACCGGCAGCGTGCTGCTGATCGAGGTCGAGACGTCCTTGCCGGGGCCGACGTCTGCGGACACATCTATCGTGTACCGGCTTTTCGCCGGGACGGGATGAGTGCGTTGCACGGGGCTGCCGGAGCCGAGCATGTAGGTGAAGCTCACCCGCGCCTCAGTCTCTCCGGGGTTCATGACGGCGATGTAAGTGTTGAAGTTCTCGCGCGTGGTGCCCTCGGCGAAGTACCAGTTGTTGGACAGGGACGTGGCCCCCATGGAGTCGTGGCCGCCGTCCCACTTGCCCTCGTAGAAGAAATACATCGGACGCTCGGCGACAACCGGCACGGTGCTGGCTATGAAAGTCGAGACGTCGACGTTCAGGCCAACGTCTTCGGAGATGTCGAGTGTAGAGCGGCTCTTCGCAGGGACTGCGTGCGTGCGCACGACCGGCGCCCCGGAGGAGAGCATGTAGGTGAAAGTGACCTGGCCGGCGACGCGGCCCGGGTTCATTATGGCGATGTAAGTCGTGAAGCCGGGGCGGGTCGTGCCTTCGGCGAAATACCACTGTGTCGACAGGCCGGTCGCTCCCAGGGAGTCACTCCCACCCGAAGCAGTCGCCGCCGGGCAGACGGCGAGCAGCAGCGCCCCGGACGCCAGCAAGGCGATCAGAGCGGCGGTGGCGCTCCTCTTCGAGAAATGGATCAAGTGAGCCTCCGGGTTCGCATGTGTCTTAGAATAAGTTCTTTTGCGGGCATCCCTGTACCTTGCCGCGCCGGCCGGCCGCCCGCCTCCCGGAACGATTGCTGGAATTGACCGGGCAGTGCATTTCCTCACCCGGTTCTTCCGATATCGGTTAGAATATGCACGGCGAACCGACACAAAGGAGAATGGCGAAGTGCGTGACAAGAGCTCCAGGATCGAGGAAGTCCCCGTCGTCAGGAAGAGCCGCCATATGAAGCGCGCTCTGTTCCTGCTTGCGCTCGGCGCCCTGGCCGGATACTACCTCGCGTTCCAGCTTCCAGAGGAGCGCAGGACCCGCATCAACAAGCTGCTGTTCGAGAGCCGCGAGATGTGGTTCAGGATCTTCGTCTGAGAGAGGCGCTTAACCAAGGGGGTCACGGACGATGGCACGATACGACTACGATGTTGTCATCATCGGCTCGGGGGTCGGGGGGCTCACCTGCGGCTCGCTCCTCTCCAAGGAAGGGCTCAAGGTCCTCGTGCTCGAGCAGAGCGACCGCATCGGCGGGTGCTGCTCCAACTACAACCACGACGGTTTCCAGCCCGACGTCGGCGCCGTGTTCGTCATCGGCCACGAGATGTACTACAAGCTCTTCGAGCTTCTCGACCTGCGGCTCGAGGACTACCTCGACTACCGGTTGATCGACCCCGTCTACGACACGGTCCTGGGCGACGGCACACGGGTGCTGTTGCCGAGAGACGTGGACGAGATGGCCGAGGTCGTGGCCTCGATATCCCCCGGGGACGTAGACGGCTACTACCGGTATTGCGACGACATGAAGAAGATCTTCGACCTGTACCTGTCCGCGCTGTCGGTCCCGATGCCCCCGCTGCGCGACGTGACCAGCCTGTCCAGCATGGTCAAGATGATGGGCCGCAAGGAGATGCTGCCGGCGCTGCCGGTGAACATGTGGCTCGCGACGCGCACCCTGGACAAGGTCGTCAACAGCTACTTCAAGGACGAGCGCATCCGCCTGATGTTCGGCTGGGAGAACCTCTACGCCGCGCTGCCCGCCCACCGCTGCACGGGCATGCTCAGCAATATCACCTATATGGGGCGGATGGGCTACTACTATCCCAAGGGCGGTATGATCTCCATCCCGAAGGCGCTGCGCAAGATCATGGAGCGCTTCGGAGGAGAGATCAGGTTCGACTCGCTCGTCGAGAAGATCGTCGTGAAGAACGGCCGGGCCGAGGGAGTGCGCCTCGCGGGGGGCGACGAGATCAGCGCGAAGGCGGTCATCTCGAACGCCCACTCGCGCACGACATACATGGACCTCGTGGGCCCCGAGCACCTGCCATGGGTGGTCAGGCGCGCGGTGAAGAACCAGCCGTGCTCGATCCCCGCCCCGACCTTCTACATAGGGCTCAAAGAGAAGATGGACTCCGTGCGCGCGCACTTCACGGTGCTCCTGACCGGGCGGCAGCAGTTCGACGACGTGTGGTACGAGTTCTACGACAAGGGGCTGTTGTACCGGCCCGACGACGGCGCGTTCCTGATCAGCTGCGCCTCGCACGACGACCCGGACCTCGCGCCCGAGGGCAAGCAGGTGCTGTCCGCGATCTACATCGCGCCGTACAAGCTCAAGTACCACAACTGGGACGACATAGCAGACGAGTGGGCATGGGACTGCATCGACTCCATGGAGAAGCGCGCGTTCCCGGGCCTGCGGGACAACGTCGAGTGGATGGACTCGGTGACGCCGGTCGAGCTCGAGCGCAGGCTCCGGCTCCCGGAGGGCTCGTTCTTCGGGCTGGAGATGAGCGGCTCCAACATGGGCCCGTTCAGGCCGGGCTACCGGTCGAAGGCGATCGACGGACTGTACCTCACCGGCCAGTGCACCAACCCCGGCGGCGGGGTGCCGCTCGTGATGCTCTCCGGGATAGCGGCGTCGAGCCTCCTTGTTAACGACTGGCCCGACCTGTAATACTTGAGTTGTAGGTCCAACCCCCTGGCCGTGAGCTTACGGAGGCTCCTTGAAGCACATGCGTACGGCTGTCGCCCTGATGGTGACCGGCCTTGTATTCCTGTCACTTGCGCCCGCGTGGCTGTGGGGCATCGGCCCAACGTTCATCAAGCTCCCCGGCAACCTCGACGCGGACACCGTCTACAACGGCAAGCTGACCATGTACGCCGACAGGATCACAACGAAGCTCTACCCTCCCGGGCAGGAGGTCGTGACCCCGCTCGTGATACGGGCCCGCGACCGCGCCGTCCCATCCAGGAGCACTTCGAGCCTGCTGGTGCTGGACGAGCGCGTGGTCATCAGGAATTCTTCGACCGGCCTTGTCCAGGAAGGGCTGCGGCCCGGGGCCACTTACGTCCTCGACAGGAAGACGTGCGAGAACGTGCCCGGGGTCGTCAAAGGCATCGACCGCACGGGCTATACCGTGACGTTCCCGATTGGCTCGAAGAAGGTGGACTACCCGATCTGGGACGACGACCTGCAGAAGTCCATCTTCGCCGAGTACCAGGAGACGACTACGCTCGAGAGCTCCCGGGGAAAGAAGGTCGGCGTCTACGTCTATCGCATGCCGGGCGAGATGGACAAGATGGCTGTGCCGCCGCCTGGCTCGCCCGCATCTGTGACGGGGAAGCAGATAAAGCAGATGACCGGGAGGTCGGACCTGCCGATCGCCGACGGGTCCGTCACGCAGCTCGAGTATTACAAGAAGACGCAGTCGACCTCTTACGTCGAGCCCAGTACCGGCATGGTCGTGAACGTCCAGGATTACAGCTACGAGTACTACGTGAAGAACGCCCCCGGCCAGATGCCGCCTTACATCAAGCTCGCAAGGGTTGAGTACGGCAGGGCCGCGGGGAGCTCCAAGGTCGACGTCGACACCAGCGCGAGGTACGCGCGGCTGATAGACCTGGACATGAGGTGGACTCCGGTCTCTTTTCTCGTGACGGGGATCGTGCTCCTGGCCCTGGGAGTGGTAGCCGCCGTGCGGGCGCGCCGGCGGAAGTCCAGGGCGGGACTTTAGGGCTCAGGCGAAACGTGAGACCCCAATCATGTGTCGAAGCCGCTCGTGCCCTGGGCGACCAGCGAAAAAGCCGGTATGTCGCCTTTGGTCCTCTCCATAACAACATCGCTGAATCCCGCTGACGCCGCCCACCCTGTGACCTCGTCCACAGACACGCTCTGTGAAAGTATCGCCCTTCGGGCAAAGAGGTGGGCAAGGTGGTAGGAGTAATACCATGACAGGCTGTGACGCACGAGGTTCATCAGAGAATCGAACTCATCGTCAGTAAAGTCCCGGTCGAGCTCAACCATGTAGAAGCACCCGCCGGGATTGAGGACCCTCCTGATCTCGCGGAGTCCGCGCTCGGGATCCGGCCAGTACTTGATAGAGAAGATGCTGGTCACGATATCGAACGAGGCATCCTCGAACGGCAGGTCCATGGCATCGCCCTCGATGAACCGGAGGTTCGAGATGCCGCTTCTCTCGAGATTCCGGTTCGCGAACGCCCCCTGTCGCGGAGAGAAATCCACACCCGTGATAATGGCTTTTGGGTTTGCTCCGGCAAGCATGATCCCGAAGAACCCGGGACCGCATCCGACGTCCAGGAGGCGCATGTCGTCGGGAGGTTTGATGAGCGCGACGAGCGACCCGTAGAGCTCGTCCGCGGCTTTCATTATTGTCCTGTTGTACACAGGCCCTAGAAAGTAGCTCCAGGCCCACTTCGAGTCGGAGAACTTCTTGAGGAGACCGTGCCTCGGCGCCTCCATGGTCGATGCGGTCAAAGCTCGAGCTTCATCAGCAACATGCCCTCGGAGCCCATGAGCTCCTTGAAGACAGGGTCTCTCTTCTCGTCGACCACCTTGAACCCGGCCTTCTCGTAGGCTTTCTGCGCGGCCGTATTGCCGATGAAGATGGCGAGTTGAAGGGCTTCGAACCCCTGATCCCGAGCGACGTCGATCGCGTCCTCCATGAGGGCGTTGACCATGCCGCGGCGCCTGAACCTTGGCGAGACGGCGACGTTCTCAATCACCATCACGTCGCCGACGGGATCGAACTCGACGTCCAGCAGCGGTTGCACGCGCGAGACCATCGACAGCAGCTCTTCCTTGTCCCACCCCAGCTCCATGAGCGCCGGACCTATTCTTTCGTGCGCGCCTTCGCGGTTGTGGTAGTGGCACAGCGACGCGCCGGCCTGCCCGTCCGTCTCGGCAACGCTGCAGAACGTGTAGTGCATCCAGGAGACGACCTTCGTCTGGAGCAGGTTCTCCATGAGCGTGAGACGCTGGTCGGTAGGTCCGCCGATTCCGGGGAACATGTAGTCGTAGCCCGAGGTTGCCAGGTGGCTCTTTCCGGCGAGGTAAGCGTGATAGGCGAGAACGCGGCAGTCCTCCCTCCTGGCGGGTCGTACAAGTACGCTCATTGCGTCTCCTTCCTTGGCCGTATGCGCATTATATTCAAGAAGCGCGGGCTCGCGATAGGCTGCGGCGACCCGCGCGGGTTTGACTCACTCTTCCGGCGGCCATACAATCTGGAACTAACTGAATAACACGCCGACCTGGTGGCAAGCGGCCTTAATAGGGAAGCCGGTGAGAATCCGGCGCGGACGCGCCACTGTGATGGGGAGCGACTCGCAAGAACCACTGGCGAAAGCCGGGAAGGGCGAGAAGCGCAGAACCGAGCCAGGAGACCTGCCCGGGCGGATTACCTTAACATCCTCGCGAATGGGAAAGTTTGG
>Ga0209747_1001519_pt1 | contig 12333 bp, 6 predicted proteins | sample BarGraNGADG00311_FD_184498 | JGI IMG/M metagenome (GOLD analysis project Ga0209747, IMG submission 184498) | Arctic peat soil microbial communities from Barrow, Alaska - Barrow Graham LP Ref core NGADG0011-311 (SPAdes) (version 2) | ecosystem: Environmental > Terrestrial > Soil > Wetlands > Peat ... | reverse complement strand
TTGAAGTACATGGGCCGCTCGGCGATGATCTTCTGCCCGTTTGTGCACGATACCCGCACCGAGAAATCATGGGCCGCGTCGTCGTAGACGCCGAGCACGTTCTTGGGCATGATCGTCAAGCGCGAGTACTTGCCCACCGCGACCCGCTGCTCCAGCGTGGTCCCGTCGCCCTTCATGTAGGTGACGGTCAGATCGGCGTCCCTGCCCCCGGGGTTCTGCACGCAGAGGAACGGCTCGAAGCCCGGCCGTGTGGTGCCTTCCGCGAAGAAGAAGTCGCTCGCCGGAGCGCTGGCCCCGACCACGTCGTGGCCTCCCGTCCAGGCGCCGTTGAATGCGAAGTACATCGGCCTCTCGGCGATGATCTGCTGACCGTTGATGCACTCGACCTTGGCCGAGAAGTCGTGCGCGGTGTCGTTGCCGGTGCCCAGCCTGTTGCGGGGGTTCACCGTCGCGCGTGAGTTCGCCCCGACGCTGAGGTTCTCGGTAGCCACGGCGCCGTCGCCCTTCATGTAGGTGATGCGGACGCTCGCCGCCGCGCTGCCCGGGTTCTGTATGCAGATGTAGGGGTCGAAGCCCGGCCGCGTCGTGCCTTCCGCGAAAAAGAACGTGGACGAGGTGGCGGTGGCACCCACCACGTCGTGGCCGCCGTTCCATCCCGGTCCGTAGTTGAAGTACATCGCCCTCTCGGCGATTATCTTCTGCCCGTTGGTGCAGGTGACCCGGGTCGAGAAGTCGTGGGCCGCGTCATCACCGGTGCCGAGCCTTGCACGCGGCGAGACGGTGGCCCGCGACTTCGGCCCGACCGTGACCAAATCGGAGGCGATGCCCCCGTCGCCCTTCATGTAGGTGAGCGCGACGTTGGCAGCAACCGGGCCGGGGTTCTGGATGCATATGTAGGGGTCGAAGTTAGACCTGCAGGTCCCCTCGGCGAAGTAGAAGGTCGAGGCCGGCTCGTTGGCGCCCACCACGTCGTGCCCCCCGGTCCACGAGCCCTTGTAGTTGAAGTACATCGACCTCTCCGCGATGACCGGCACGTTGGCGCTCACGCGCGCGCTCACGCTCCTGTCAGGCATGATGCTGTTGATGAAGACGGTCTCACGTGAGAGCGGCTTGACCGCCACCGTCACGTTCTTCCTCTCACCCTTGTCGCTCATGAGCTCGATGGTCGCCGTCGCGCTCTTGGAGTTGGGGTTCTGTATCAGGATGTACTCGTGGAAGTTCGACGGCGGCGGCGGAGGCGGGGGCTCGTAGCCCGTCGGTATCGCGCCGGTGTGCTCGGGGTTGAAGCGGAACTGCGCCCAGGGCATTATTCCCGCGTCACCCGCGGCGGTGAGGCGCTTGCTGCCGCAGTCGAACACGTAGAAGCTGCCTCCCCCCTGCTCTCCCCCGGTGCCGACCGCCACCTCGATCCTTCCGTCCCGGTCGAAGTCGCCGACCGCGGGGCTGGTGATGACGAAGTTGTCCAGGACCTGGTTCCAGACGCAGTTGCCCCAGACGTCCCAGGCGCCTATCGCCTGGCCCGAGCCCATCACGAACTCCGGCTTCCCGTCGCTGTTGACGTCGGCGAGCGCCGGCGAGGCGCGGTTGGGTCCGCCGAACGCCGGGATCTCCCACATCTTGGCGCCGCTGTTGCCCTTGATGAGCATGATCCTGTCGGCTCCCCTGCCGGCCACCGGATAGCAGGCGATAGCTATCTCTTTGATGCCGTCCCCGTCGACGTCACCGATCGCGGGCGAGGACATGGTGCACCCGGGCACCGCGACCGGGAAGCCCGCGCACATGTTGCCGTGGCTGCCGAAGGCGTAGACCACGTACCCCTGGGTGGAGAGGTGGCCGGTGGCGGTGTAGTAGTGCCCCGTGCCTATCACGATCTCGTACCATCCGTCATTGTTGATGTCCGCCAGCGCCGGCGAGGACCAGAGGACCTCGGGCGTGCACTGGGGGAAGCCGGGCTGCACGCTTCCATCACCGTTGAGCACCCACAGGAGGCCTCCGGGGGGATAGGGCCAGCCGCCGCCGCCCGTGCTGTCCCCGCCGATGATGATCTCCTTGAGCCCGTCGCGGTCGATGTCCGCCAGCGCGGGCGAGGACCAGATCGTGTCCTTGGTGTCGTAGGGGAAGCCCGGCAGCAGCGCGCCGTTGAAGCACCAGGCGTAGACGTAGTGGCCGTAGCAGCCGACCACGACCTCGGGAGCACCGTCGCCGTTGATGTCGCTCACCGCGGGGGCGCCGTAGACGCCCACGTAACCGCCGGTGCTGGGCGTCCCTTTGGGCCAGCCCCACTGGCTCAGCACGACGCCGTTACAGCCGAGGCCCCACACCACTCCGTTCATGTCGCCGAAGAAGACCTCTTTCTTGCCGTCGCCGTCCACGTCGTAACAGGCCGCGCCGCCGCGTATGGACGCATGGCAGTTGAAGGCCCACTTGATGCCGGCGCTGGCGGTGAAGCAGTACATGATGCCGTTCATGTTGCCGGCGAGGATCTCCTGCTGGCCGTCACCGTCGATGTCAGCGGCCGTCATCTTCGAGTCGTTGAAAGTGGAGCCGGCGTTATACTGTCCCTTGACCCCCTTGGAGAGGCTGGCCGCGGAGGCCTGCAGCAGGAACACGGGAGCGGCGAGCACTACCACCAGGGCCAGCAGTCCCATGGCGACGCCGAGAAATCGCGCGCGCCTGTCAGTTACGAACTTGATCAAGAAAACCACCTTTCTCGGTCAGTGTCACACGGCCTGCGGGAGGCCGGAACAAACTACTGTCTACAGTAGGGTTATCGAAACGCGCGGTTGGCAACTTAATGCCTCGAACCGCACTTTACGGACCATTAGACGTAAAAACAATGAGATTGGTTAAGCCGTGAGGATCCCGGTCAGGATGCGGACAGGTTTCCGGACACATCTCATGAAAACGCACCATGGGGTCAGGCGCCCTGGTGCATCCTTCAAACTAGGGATTGCGAAGTGATCAAATGCACCACGGCGCCTGACCCCATGGTGCGTTCTGCTACGCGCCCGCCTTCAGCGGCTCCCACCAGGCGCGGTTGTCCACGTACCAGCGGACGGTCTCCGCGAGCATCCGGGCGAAGTCCTCGCGGGGCTTGTAGCCCAGCCCTGCGATCCTGGCGAAGTCCAGCGAGTAGCGCCTGTCGTGCCCGGGGCGGTCGTCCACGTACTTGATGAGAGACTCCGGCTTGCCCAGCTCGGCCAGGATCCCCCTGGTGATCTCGATGTTGGTGCGCTCCTGTCCCCCGCCGATGTTGTAGACCTCTCCCGGCTCGCCTTTCGCCAGCACCAGGTCGATGCCGGCACAGTTGTCGGTGACGAAGAGCCAGTCGCGGACGTTCAGCCCGTCGCCGTAGACCGGCACCTGGATGTCGTCCATGATGTTGGTCACGAACAGCGGGATGAGCTTCTCGGGGTACTGGTAGGGCCCGAAGTTGTTGCTGGAGCGCGTGACCAGCACCGGCATCCCGTAGGTCTTGTAGTAGGCCCGCACCAGCAGGTCGCCGGCGGCCTTGCTGGCGGAGTAGGGACTGTTGGGCGCCAGTTGCGAGTCCTCGGAGAACGACCCGCTCTCGATCGAGCCGTACACCTCGTCGGTCGAGACCTGCAGGTAGCGCCTGACGTGCCGCTTCCTGCACGCCTCCAGCAGGTTGAAGGTCCCGAACACGTCTGTCTGTATGAACTCGGCCGGCCCGGTGATGGAGCGGTCGACGTGGCTCTCGGCGGCGAAGTTGACCACCGCGTCGAAGCCCTCGGAGATGAGCCCGTCAATGAGCGCCTCGTCGCAGATGTCGCCCTTGACGAACGTGTAGTCGCTGGCCTCGGCGTCGCGCAGGTTGGCGGGGTTGCCGGCGTAGGTGAGCTTGTCCAGGTTGGTGATCGAGATGCCCTCATGCGCCGAGAACATGTGCCTGATGAAGTTGGAGCCTATGAACCCGCAGCCGCCGGTGACCAGTAACTTCAAGTGGTGACCTCTCTAGCCGTTCTTCAGCGACCAGTCGAACGGGATCTGGTCGGTGTCCCAGGGGAGCCGGTGCTCGTCGGGGTCCGCGTAGTCGTAGAGCTCGGTGGACATGTTGACTATGAACGCCTCGTCCTCGCTGATGCACTTCCAGCCGTGGTAGACCTCCTTGGGGATGTGCACCAGCACGGGCTTGTGCTCGCCCAGGTAGATCTCCTGCGCCTCTCCCCGCGTGGGAGAACCCTCGCGTCCGTCGTACAGGCCCAGCTTTATCATGCCCTTGACGCACACCACGTTGTCGTCCTGCTTGAGGTGCATGTGCCAGGCCTTGATGACCCCCGGGTAGGTCGTGGTCACGTACGCCTGCCCGAACACCTCGAACACGTCGTCATCGCTGCGCATCATCTCCATCAGGTGCCCGCGCTCGTCGGGGATGACCCGCAACTGCTTAACCACCACGCCGTCGATCATTCCTGCCTCCCGTTTATGCACCAGGGTTCCTGATGCCATGGTGCGTTTTGCAACAAAGTGGTCTGACCCCTTTGTTGCGTTTTTGCTCAAAGTATCCCTATTCGGCTGTTGTCCCCCAGCATCAGGCGGTACGCCGCCGGCTTCAAGGGGGAGCGCTCCACAACCACGTTCTGGCCGATGAGGCTGTCCTCGATGCGGCCGCTGATATCGGTTATGGTGCTGTTCTCCAGGATGATGCTGTGCTCTATCTCCGAGCCCTTGATCTCCACGCCGTAGTAGATCGAGGTGAACGGGCCGATGAAGGAGTTCACTATCTTGGTCCCCTCGCCGATTATGGCCGGGCCCCTCACAGTGCTGTTGACGACCTCGGCGCCCTTCTCGATCACAACCATCCCGACCACGTTGGACTCGCTGCACACGTAGCCCTCGTTGGCGGCCTCGAGCGTGTCCAGCATGATGCGGTTGGCCTCGAGCATGTCCTCCAGGCGGCCCGTGTCCTTCCACCAGCCTTCGATGATGTGCGGCTCGACCACCAGGCCCTGGTCGATGAGCCACTGGATGGCGTCGGTGATCTCGAGCTCGCCACGGCCGGAGGGCTCGATCGCCTTCACCGCTTCCATGACGTGCCCGTCGAACATGTACACGCCCACCAGCGCCAGGTCGCTGGCCGGGTGCTCGGGCTTCTCGACCAGCTTCACCACCTTGCCGGCGGCGAGCTCGGCGACGCCGAACCGCTCGGGCTCCTTGACGGTCGCCAGCAGGATCTGGCAGTTGGGGCGGTTCTGCCGGAACTGGTCGACCAGCGAGGTGATGCCCTCCTTGATGAGGTTGTCGCCCAGGTACATCACGAAGTCATCGTCACCCAGGAAAGGCTCCGCCACCATCACGGCGTGGGCCAGGCCCAGCGGCTCGTCCTGCTGGACGTAGGTCACGTTGATGCCCCACTTGGAGCCGTCGCCCACGGCCTGGATGATCTCCCTGGCGGTTTCCCCCACCACGATGCCGACGTCCTCGACCCCCGCGGCCTTGATGGCCTCCAGCCCGTAGAAGAGCACGGGCTTGTTGGCGATCGGGACCAGTTGCTTCGCCATGGTATGTGTTATCGGGCGCAGCCTCGTCCCCGAGCCGCCGCACAGCACCAATGCCTTCATCCGCCCTCCTTCTCAGGCTTCGAACAACCTCAGAATGGTATCATCAGGCCATCGAGTATCACAAGTAAGGCGCGGGCTCGCCGCAGCCCGCATTGGAGGCTCCTTGAGACATCTTCCACCGACCGGAGCGGGCCGGACGGCTGTGGCATGCGCGCTGAGCGCGGTGATGCTGCTCGCGGCCTGCGGAGCCGCCTGCGCCGCGGCGCCGGGGAGTTCCCGGGGGACAGGCTCGAGCGTCTACGAGCGCGACTGGGGGACCTGCGCCGCAGCGGTCACCGCGCCCGCCAGGCGCTGGTACCTCGCCGAGGGCTGCACCGCCGAGGGCTTCGAGACCTGGGTGCTGGTGCAAAACCCCGGCACGCGGGCGGTGGAGGTCGCCATGGAGCTCCAGACGGCCCAGGGCGCCCGGCGGGGGCCTTCCGACACCCTCCCCCCGATGACCAGGCGAACCTACAACCTGGGCGACTACGTGGTCTCCTACGATGTCTCCACCAGCGTGAGCGCCTCCGGCGACGTGGTCTGCGAGCGCGCCATGTATGGCCCGGGCAGGATATGGGGGACGGGCGCCGCCGGAGTGACCGAGCCTGCCGGCACCTGGTACCTGGCCGAGGGGTGCACCGCGGGAGGCACCGAGACCTGGGTGCTGGTGCAGAATCCGGGTACCTCACCGGTCAGAATCAAGCTTGATCTCCAGGTCGGATCCGGGCGCTTGGGCGGTCCCACCGACACCATACCGCCCCGCAGCAGGCGCAGCTACAACCTGGCCGACTACGTCACCACCTACGACGTCGCAACCACCGTGACCGCCAGCGCGCCGGTGGTCTGCGAGCGCGCCATGTACGGCGGCGGCAGGGAGTGGGCGACCGATTCGGCCGGGATCAGCACGCCCGGGCGCACCTGGTACATGTCCGAGGGCTGCACGTTGGCAGGCTTCGAGACCTGGCTGCTGGTGCAGAACCCCGGCCAGGCCCCCGTCGACCTCAAGACGCGACTGCTCACCGAGAGCGGCGAGGTCGCGGGGCCGTCCGCCAGGCTGCCGGCCGGGAGCAGGTCCTCGTTCGACCTCTCGCGCTGGGCGCCCGGCAGGAGCATCGCCGCCATCGTCAGCGCCAGCGGCCCCGTGGTCGCCGAGCGCGCGATGTACGGCGACAGGAGGCGCTGGGGGACCTGCTCGGCAGGCTCGCAACAACTGTCGCGGAAGTGGTACATGGCGGAGGGCTGCACAGCCGCCGGCTTCGAGACGTGGGTGGCTGTGGCCAACCCCGGTGACAAGCCGGTGGACGTGACCTTCCAGCTCCAGACCGACAAGGGTCTCGCGGCGGGCCCGTCGGGCACCATCCAGCCGCGCCGGCGCCGCACCTTCGACCTCTCCTCCTCGGTGACCTCCTATGAAGTCTCCGCGCTGCTGGAGGCGACCGGCCCCGTCGCGTGCGAGCGCTCCATGTACGGGCTGGGGGCCTCGGGTCGCATGTGCGCGCCGGTCCAGGGCCCGCTGTCGTACCCGTTCACCGCCGACGGATCGATCGCCTGCGGCCACTGGCCCGCCGGCTCCACCGACTACCCCTACTTCGGCGCGCCCCGCGCGGGAACGCGCCTGCACGCGGGGATCGACATCTACCCCGCCGCCGGCGAGGGCACCCCGGTCAGGGCGGTGAAGGACGGGACCGTTATCGGCACCGGCCTGTTCTACACGCGCTACACCGGCGAGCAGACCTTCGGAGTGCTGGTCGACCACGGCGACTTCGTCGCGAACTACGGCGAGGTGCAGCCGCCTGAAGCGTGGGTCCGGCCGGGGGCGCGCCTGTTGCGGGGCCAGGTCTTCGCGAGGGTGAGCGGGACGGTGCAGCTTCACTTCGAGATATATACGCCGGGGACGACTTCCTGGTCTCAGTGGTACGGCTCTCAGCCGGCCAACCTGCTCGACCCTACCCCTGAGATGCTGGAGGTCTACTAAGTCGGGCTATTCGAGGACCCCCGAGACGGTGGTGAGCTCGAATCCCTGCCCCCTGAGGGTCTTCACGATCGCGGGAAGCACCTCCAGCGTGTGCGGTCCCTGGGAGTGCATCAAGATGATGTCGCCGCCCTGGATTCCCTGGGTGGCCTTCGCGTAGACCTGCTCGGCCGTGGTGCCCGGCCTCCAGTCGTCGGTGTCGCGGCTCCAGTTCACCACCACGTAGCCGAGGCTGGCGGCGATCTGCAGGACCCTGGCGTCGAAGGCTCCACCGGGCGGGCGGAAGAAAGCCGCTGTTCCGGTTCCGGTGATGCCGCGCACGATGCCGGAGCAGTCAGCGATCTCTCTGGCGACGATGGGCGAGGGCAGGCGAAGGCAGTCGGTGTGGGTGCAGGTGTGGTTGGCGATCTCGAAGCCTCTTTCCCTGGCCTCGCGGATAAGGTCCTTGTGCGCGTTCGCGGCCCCTCCCGTGGGGAAGATCGTCACGGGGACCCTGAGCTCGGTCAGCAGGTCGAGCAGCTTCCCCAGCCCGTAGTAGCCATCGTCGAAGGTGATCGCGACCCGCCGCCTACCGCGATCGCCGTGGGTCACGGCCACCGGCGGCCTGGGGCCTGATGGGTACTGCGTGATGGGCCAGTACTGCAGCTTGTCCCCGGGAACGAAGATGAGCTTCTCGGGCGGGACGCTGTAGCCGTGCAGCAGCCCGGCGTTGCGCAGCCCCTCGAGGTAGGGCACGTCCCCGGCGTGAGCGGGGGCCTTTCGCGGATACTGGATGGAGAACGACCGCGACAGCGCTCGCTTGACGTCCACCGGCTTTACGCTGAAGGTCTCGGCGCTAACCGTGGCGATGGGAGGCGCGGGGGTGATGATCCGAGGTGGCATCACCTGGGCCAGGTAGAGAGAGGCGATGGCGAGGCCGAACACCACCATCAGGCCGGCGAGCATCTGGATCCTCTGTTCGCCCCGGGCAACGAGCTCTATCTTGCGCCGCTTGTGCCGTTCCCTCATCAACCCAGACCTTTAGTGCTCCGTCCCATAGATATCCTGGCATTCGAGCGCCGCATGCGACGAACACCTTAGAAGCCCGTGTAGCCCTCGGCGAAGTACCAGGTCTTCGCCGCGCTGGTGGCGCCCGTGCTGGCGTGCCCGCCCTTGCGGCTGCTGTAGCCGTCGGAGTAGACGAAGTACATGGCCCGCTCGGCCACCACCCGCACCCCGTTGGTCGACTGCACGCTCGCCGACACCTCCGCGTTCTCCAGCCCCGGGATCTCGTCCGCGTGGACCGTGAACCGTGACCTGGCCTTAATCGTATACTTCTTCGTCACCGGGACTCCAGACGGCAGGTGGAACGTGACGTTCACCGTGGCGGCCTTGGTCTCAGGGTTCTCGATCAGGATGTAAGTGTCGAAGCGCCCGCCTGTGTAGCCCTCCGCGAAATACCAGTCGGTGGCCGGGGCCGTCACGCCCGGGCTGTTGCTCCCGTCGGTGATACCGGAGTTGTTGTAGTTGAAATAGAGCGAGTGCTCGGCCACTATCCCCACGCCGTTGACGGAGGTCAGCGTGGTGGAGAAACTGCGGCTCTCCAGCCCCGGCACGGCGTTGGCGTGGATGGTGTAGCGCGACTTCGCCGCGACTGTGTAGACCTTCTTCACCACCGAGCCGTCCTCCCTCATGTAATCGGCCTGCACCACCGCGGTCTGCCCGCTGGGGTTCTGCATGAGGATGTAGGTGTCAAAGCCCGGCCCGGTGTAGCCCACCGCCAGGTACCAGGTGTTCGAGAGCCCGGCCACGCCCGGCGAGTTGTGGCCGCCGTTGCGCCCCGAGTAGTCGAAGTACATCGAGCGCTCGGCGATGATCCCCGAGCCGCTGGTGCACTCCACCATCGTGGAGACGTCGCTGTTGGCTAGCCCCGGGACGTCGTTGACGCGGATGGTGGTGCGGGAGTTGCCCGGCACCTGCTGGGTCTTGACCACGTTGGGCTTGCCCCCTGGGACCATGAAAGTGCACTTGATGTCGGCCGGCTGCGGGTTGGGGTTCTGCACCAGTACGTAGGTTTGGAAGCTCCCTCCCGTGTAGCCTTCGGCCAGGTACCACTTCTCCCGCGCGGCGGTGACGCCCATGCTGTCGGAGCCACCCACAAAGCGGTTGTCGCAGTTGAAGTACATGGCGCGCTCCGCGATGACCGACTCGTCCGCGTCGATGCGCACGCTCGTCTCCTGGAACTGCATGTAGTCGTTCACCTTGAGGGTGAACCGTGCGTTCGGGGCCAGCTCCTCGTCGTGCTCGCTGGTGGTGCCGTCCGGCCTCATGAAGGTGAACCGCACCACGTTCTTGTCCGGGTTCGGGTTCAGCACCAGCAGGTACTCGTCGAAGTTGGAGTGCACCATGTCGAACTTGGTGTTGGAGAAACCGAGGAGCCCCTGGATCACGCTGCCGGGGACGCTCTTTATCGCCGACGAGCCTGTGAGCCTGGCGGTCTTGACCCGCCCTCCCGGCGTCCTGCGCGAGAGGTCCATCACGTAGAGCGAGCCCACCGCGGTGTCGTCGCGGGAGTTCAGGCGCGCCTCCAGCTCCGACTTGGTGAAGCGAGCGGTCCACCGGTAGCGCGGCGAGGCCGAGCAAAACGTGTCGGGCTTTCCGCGCAGGTACGGGATCGGCGTCCCGCCCCAGACGTCCTCGTTGTTCTCGGTGTGCCCTCCGCAGGAGCCGCAGTAGGCCGCCGTGATCGGCGCTCCGTTGTAGGTCATGATCTCGCCGGTGGTGGCGTCCACCGCGGCGTTGTTGTTGGGGTAGGCGGCCACGTTCTTGTTCTCGTCGAAGGCCTGGCAGCACTCCCCGCTGGAGCAGATGTCGAACCCTTCGGCGGTGTGCTTGTTCCTGGCGATGCAGGAGAGCGTGTAGGTGCGCGCGGCCACGTAGAGGCACTTCAGCTCCTCCAGCGGATAGTCGTCGGGCTCCTCCTGCAGGCGGTGCAGGTACTCGTGCATGGCCATCACCCGGATCTGCCCGTCGCGCCCCTTGATCCTGACAGGACGGTTGTCGTCGGTCTTTGAGTACGTGACGCCGGTGTAGTAGTAGTTGAGGATGGTGTGGTAGTCCTGCCCCGCTTTGGCCCGGTACATGACCCCGTCCATGCACATGCCTACGCCGTGCGCGCGCCCGTAGCCCACGAAGTCGTACACCGGGTCGCCGGCCCCGCTCGCCGCCGGCGCGGGCGCCAGCGTGAGTGCGACCAGCGACGCCGCCAGTAGCAGCGACATTGCCGCCGCGGTCAGTGTGCCTGTCTTCTTGAAGATCATGCTCGTGGTCTCACCTTTGCTTCTTGTTGGTGGATGCTACCTTCCAGTGTACCCCTCCGCGAAGTACCAGCGGGCGGCGGGCCCGGTCACCCCGTGCTCGCAGGAGCCGCCGGCCTTCCCCAGGTAGCGAAAGTACATCGAGCGCTCCGCCGTCACCGGAAGGTCGCTGTGGATGGCGGTCGAGACCTCGGTCGCCTCCAGCCCCTTGATCTTGTCGACCGCGATCGTGTAGCGGGTCTGGGCGGCGATCTTGTAGGTCTTGTCCAGGTGCTTTCCCCCCGGCAGCAGGAAGCTCACGCTGACGTTGGCGGCTTCCCTGTTGGGGTTGGAGATCAGCACGTAGGTGTCGAAATCCCCCGCCGTGTAGCCCTCGGCCAGGAACCAGTTCTCCGAGGGGGAGGTGACGCCGAAAGCGTCGTGGCCCCCGCTGATGCCGTTGTAGCTGAAGTACATCGCCCTCTCCGCGGCGATCGGTGAATCCGACTTGACGCGCGCGGAGAACGCCTTGGCCTCCCAGCCCTTGATGTTGTCCACGGCGACCGTCTGCCGCGAGCGCGGGGTGATGGTCAGGTACTGGTCGCTCTTGAGGCCGTCGTCCGACTGCAGCGACAGGCAGACATGGGCGGGTTTGTCCTGCGGGTTGGCCAGCAGTATGTAGGTGTCGAAGCCGCCCGCGGTGTAGCCCTCGGCGAAGTACCAGGTGGGCGACAGCGAAGTGACTCCGCCGGAGTTGCTACCTTCCTTTATCCCGTGGTAGTCGAAGTACATCGAGCGCTCGACCACCACCGGGGCGCTTGCATCTACCCTGGTGGAGAACTCGGCCTGCTCCATGCCCTTGACCGTTTCGACCGCCACCGTGTGGCGCGCGTACGGCGGGATGCTGAACTCGATCAGCTGCGTGGTGCCGCCGGTGCCCAGGAAGGTCATCTTCACTGAGGCCGCGGTGCCCCCGGGGTTCTGGACCAGGACGTAGGTGTCAAAGTTGTAGGCGGTGCAGCCCTCGGCCAGGAACCAGGTTGTGGCAGGCGCCAGAGCGCCGGCGCTGGTGTGCCCGCCGGGGTACTTGCCCATGTAGTTGAAGTACATCGACCGCTCGGCCACAACCTGCCCCTCGGTGGCCTCCACCGTGGTGGACGCCTCCTCGTTGAGGAGCGTGTCGTCCATCCTCACCGTCTTGCGGCTCCAGGGATCCAGCTTGACGCTGACCGGCACCCGCCTGGCGTCCGGCAGCATGTAGGTCAGCACGGCGCTGGCCGGCGTCGCGCCCGGGTTGGCCAGCAGTATGTAGGTGTCGAACGAGTCGGGGTCGCCCTCGGCGATGACCCGCTTGCCGCAGGCGAAGTGGTCCGAGTAGTAGCCGGAGGACATCGAGTTGACGCTGACGCCGGCGTTGCTGCCGGTGGAGTGGATGAACAACCCGTTGCCCACGTACATGCCCGCGTGGCCGACGTAGTCAGACGTGCCCGGGTCCTTGTAGAAGAAGATCGGGTCACCCGGCAGC
>Ga0209747_1001518_pt1 | contig 12339 bp, 8 predicted proteins | sample BarGraNGADG00311_FD_184498 | JGI IMG/M metagenome (GOLD analysis project Ga0209747, IMG submission 184498) | Arctic peat soil microbial communities from Barrow, Alaska - Barrow Graham LP Ref core NGADG0011-311 (SPAdes) (version 2) | ecosystem: Environmental > Terrestrial > Soil > Wetlands > Peat ... | reverse complement strand
CCGTCGATCGACTCGCCCTTGGGCAGGTAGTAGAGCGAGATGGTCAGCTTGACCGCCCCGCCGTCGCCGGTGGAGAACACGTTCTGCACCGAGCCCTTTCCGTAGGTCTTGGTGCCCACCACGACGGCCCGACCGTCGTCCTTGAGCGCGCCGGTCACGATCTCCGAGGCGCTGGCGCTCCCGGAGTTCGCCAGTATGACCAGCGGCTTGGTCGTCTCCTGGCCGCCGCGCGCCACGTATTCGGTCCTCTTCTGTCCCTTGTTCTGGATGGAAACGACGGGCGTTCCGGGCGGAAGGAAGACGCTCGCCACGTTGACGGCCTCGTCCAGCAGGCCGCCCGGGTTGTTCCGCAAGTCCAGGATGAACCCCTGGGCTCCCTTGGCCTGCAGATCCTTGACCGCGGCCCGCACCTTGTCGCCGACGCCCTTGTTGAACTCGAACAGGGTCAGGACGCCGTACTTGCCGTCCAGTTTCGATTCGAAGTCGGGGATCTGGATCTTCTGCCTGATGATGGTGAAGGTCGTCGTCTTGGTGCCTCGCTTGACCCCCAGCTTGACCTTGGTGCCCTGCTTTCCCCTGATCTGCAGGACCACCGTGTCCAGCGACTCGCCCTTGGTGTCTTTGCCGTCGACCGACATGATGATGTCGCCCGCCTGGATCCCGGCCTTGTCGCTGGGTGAACCCTTGATCACCGATACCACCACCGGGCGCCCCTTGGTCTCTCTCAGGGTGAAGCCCACCCCGTAGAACGTACCGCTCAAGTCCTGCTCCAGTCGCTTGTTCTGCGTCGGGGTCAGGTATTCGCTGTGGGGCTCGCCCAGCGCGTTCACCAGGGCGGTGACGCCGACGTTGGTGAGCTCCGTGGTCGAGGTGACGCCCTTCTTCTTGGCCTTGGCGACCGCCGCGTTCGCGGCCGCGGTGATCTTGGCCTCGCTGAAGGGCCTGTAGAAGTAACTCTTGATATCGAAGAGCGCCTCGTTGTAGATGGGCTGATTACTGAGGCTGAAGTTGGCCGCGCTCTTCTTGAAGACGGTCTTGTCGATGGCGAAGCCGATCCCCACCAGCGCTCCGATGGCGAGCAGGGCGACCACTATCCCCAGGATGATCGCGCTCGTGCGCGACATGCGCTTCCTGGGAGGTGGTGGCGGCGGCGCGCCGTACTGGGGCTGCTGGTAGTACTGCCCCTCCGGGGGCGGGTACTGACCCTGAGGCGGGTACTGGCCCTGCGGAGGCTGCGCCTGGGGCGCCTGCCCCGGTGGCGGGTACTGGCCCTGCGGCGGCTGACCCGGCGCTTGAGGTGGCTGCTGTGGTGGCTGCTGTTGCGGCTGCCACTGCTGGGGAGGGGGCGGTTGCTGAGGCGGTACCTGCCCTCCCGGCTGGTTGTTGCCCTGTTGCTCGTCCAAGTCCGCTCCTTGTCTTCTCGGATTATGGGCTCCCGGCGACACGCCGCGGAGCCTGAACCGGTGAAACTCGACACGGGCCGTGCGAGGCCCGCATCCCATGATAGACGTATTACCTGTTCAAGAACAGAATGAAGCATCCTTCTGAGAATTCGCTGATAAAACTGAGCCCGCCGGCCTGAAGTCCTCCGGCACCAGAGGCCCTAGACCTCGATGTACCGCCTCAGAGCGAACGCGCTGCCCACGGCGCCGATCACGATGCCGATCACGATGAGGATGAGCGACAGCCCTACCATGTAGCTTCCGCCCACCAGCCTGACGTTATTGGCGGCCGCCTCCAGCTTGGAGATGAACCATGAGTGCACCAGGATCGCGACAATGATCCCCACTAACGCTCCGAAGAACCCTTCGATCACGCCCTCCATCATGAACGGCCAGCGGATGAACCAGTTGGTGGCGCCGACCAGCTTCATGATGCCGATCTCCCTGCGCCGCGAATAGATGGCCATCCTGATGGTGATAGAGACGAGCGCCACAGCGACGACGCCGAACGCCAGCACGATCACCAGCCCGAACTTCTGGATCGCCCCCGTGATCTTGATGACCTTCGCCACCACGTCGCGCGGGTTCTTGATCTCCTTCTTGCCGGCCTCGTCCACGCTGACCTCTGGCCGCGTGGAGATGCGCTGGGCCACGATGTTGTTATACTTGGGGTCCTTCATCCGCACCTTGAACTCGGCGGGAAGCGGGTTGCCCTCTATCTCCTGCAGCAGGTCCTTCTCGTCCTTGTACATCAACTGGAACTCCTTGAGCGCGTCGTCCTTGGAGATGTACTTGACGCTCTTTACCTCGGACATGTTGCGGACGAAGTTCTCCATGCTGGCACGCTCCTCGACGGTCACGTTGTCCTTGAGGAAGACGCGGATCTCGTCGACTCTCTCCTTCATGCTGGTCGCGAGACCGTTGCCGGCGTGGACCGACATGCCCACGACCCCCAGGATGAGCAGCGACAGGCTGGTGACAAGGATGGCGGCGGCCGTCAGCGCCATGTTGCGGCGCATCGACGATGCCGACTCCTTGAAGAAGTACGTGAAATTAACTGCCATAGCCGTAGACCCCCCTGGCCTGGTCGCGTATCACGCGACCGTCACGGAGCTCGACGACACGCTTCTTGAACGTGTTGACGATGTCCTGATCATGCGTGGCCATAATGACCGTGGTTCCGGTGTTGTTGATGCGCTCGAGCAGCTTGACGATGCCGACGGACATCGACGGGTCGAGGTTTCCGGTCGGCTCGTCCGCGAGCAGGATGGGAGGCCTGTTCACGAACGCGCGCGCGATTGAGACGCGCTGCTGCTCGCCGCCCGACATCTCGTCCGGCAGGGCGTCCAGCTTGTGGCTCAATCCCACCAGGCGGAGCACCTCCGGCACGTATGACTCGATGATCCTGCGAGGCCTGCCGGTCACCTCGAGCGCGTAGGCGACGTTCTCATACACCGTCTTGTTCTCCAGAAGCTTGTAGTCCTGGAACACGCAGCCGACCTTGCGCCTCAGGTAGGGGACCTTCCACCTCTTTATCTCGGCCAGGTTGGTGTCGGCGATATAGACCTGTCCGCTGGTGGGCTCATCCTCCTTAAGCATCAGCTTGATGAAGGTGGACTTGCCCGACCCGCTGGGGCCGACCAGGAACACGAACTCTTTTTTCTCGATGTCGACGGTCACGTCATCCAGGGCATAGATGTTGCCCTGGTAGACCTTCGAGACACGTCTGAACTTAATCAACGGCCATCCCTCCAAACATGGGACAATGACAAACAGGCCCGCTTTTCGGGGCCATATATATTTGGCTTAAGAGAATAAGATATCCTTCCTGCCCCTGTCACTGAGAAAACGCAAGACCGAATCCTTGTCCCTGTTTACGATCCTCTCGGCCGGGAATCCGACTTCGTCGACCAGCTCCAGGGCCGCCTCGAAAACCCCTACCAGCGAGGCGTCGTGCGCGTCCGTCCCGACACAGATGCGGGCGCCGGCCCTCATCGCCTCTCTGATTATCAACCTGCAGTTATCGATACTTCCTTTGCGGACAACCGTGAAAGAGGAGTTGTTGATCTCCAACAACACATTATTTGACGCAGCGGCCTCGACCACGGTTCGGTGGTCGAACGGGAACAGCGGGTTGCCGGGGTGCACCAGCACGTCGACCTTTCCGCTTTTGATCGCGCCGAGCAGCGCTGCGGTGTTATCCTCCACCGAGGTCCCCGGATAGCCCGTCAGCGGGTGCAGGCCGGCGTGGACGATGTCCAGGACCCCCAGGACCCGCTCGTGCAGGTCCAGCCCGCCGTCGGTGTCGATGATGTTGCACTCGGCGCTGCGAAGGACCATGACCCCGGAGAGCACCCTGGGCATCACCACCAGGTTGGTGAAGTTGTAGACGTGCGGGCCCCCCGGCATTGCCGGTCCGTGGTCGGTCACGCCTATCATCTCGATGCCGCGCAGGGCCGCCTCGGCGCAGATCTCCCTGACGGTCGAGAACCCGTGGCCGCTGGCGATGGTGTGGACGTGCAGGTCGGCCTTTATCCTTGGTCCGCTATCAGCCACGTGGGCCGCCTTCCTGGCCGTTGCCCGAGCTGTCGCCCTCCTGCTTCTTGCGCCAGCGCAGGCACTCTTGCATGAACTCGTCGATGTCGCCGTCCATGACCGCCTGGATGTTGCCGGTCTCCACCGCCGTCCTGTGGTCCTTGACCATCTGGTACGGCGCGAAGACATAGGAGCGGATCTGGCTGCCCCAGGCGATGTCCAGCCGCTTGCCGCGCAACGCCTCGACCTCCTTGACCTTCTCGCGCCTGGCGAGCTCGAACAGCCTGGACTTCAGTATCTTCATGGCGGTCGCACGGTTGCTGATCTGCGACCGCTCGTTCTGGCACGAAACGGTGACGCCGGTGGGAAGGTGGGTTATCCGCACCGCCGAGTCGGTGACGTTGACGTGCTGGCCGCCGGCGCCGGACGAGCGGTAGGTGTCGATCCGCAGGTCTTTGGGGTCGATCTCGGTGTCGAGCTCTTCGTCGACCACCGGGATGACGTCGAGAGAGACGAACGACGTGTGCCGCCTCTTGGAGAAATCGAACGGGGATATCCGCACCAGGCGGTGGACTCCCTTCTCGCAGGACAGATAGCCGTAGGCGTGGTCGCCGTGCACGGTGAAAGTGGCGCTCTTTATGCCGGCGCCCTCACCCGGCTGAACGTCGTTGAGGTCGACCTCGAACCCCCTGCGCTCCGCCCAGCGCAGGTACATGCGCATCAGCATCTCCGCCCAGTCCTGGGACTCCAGGCCCCCGGCACCGGGGTGCAATGAGATGATAGCGTCGTTGTGGTCGAACTCACCCTGCAGCAGGGTGGCGAACTCGATCTGGCTGAGCTCGGCGTCCAGGGAGTCGAGGCCTGACTGTATCTCGGTCTCGAAGGAGGCGTCCTGCTCCTCCAGGCCCAGCCCGTTCATCTCTTGAAGCTCGGAGATGTGCGCCATGATCCGGTCGTAGAGAGAGACCTCGGACTCCAGGCGCGAAAGGTGTGCCATCGTCCGCCTGGCCCTCTCCTGGTCGTCCCAGAACGCGGGAGCCGACGTCTCCTTGCGGAGCGTTTCTAGTTGGGAGCGCGATTGAGCGACGTCAAAGATAATCACCAATCTTCAACAGCGCCTGCCGGTTGGACTCGATCCGCTCGGCGAAATCCGTCACCATCCCATTCTCCTTTCGTGCCAAATGCAAAATGGGGACTGTCCCCTTTTTGCGTCAATGCAAAATCGGGGTCAAACCACTTTCTTGCGTCAGCGCAAAAAAGAGGTCTGACCCCATTCTCGCGTCAGGCTTCCTCCGCCCCGCAGCACTTCTTGTACTTCTTGCCGCTGCCGCACGGGCAGGGCGCGTTGCGGCCCACCTTGTCGCCCTGTCTCTGCTCGGTCTTCGTGCCCGGTTCCTCGGGGCCGCTCTCGAACACGCGCGCCGGCCGCTGCTTCTCGACCTCCACGACCTGCGCGTGGAATATGTACCTGGAGAACTCCTCCTTGATCGAATCGAGCATCCCCATGAACATGTCGTAGGCCTCGGACTGGTACTCGATCAGGGGGTCCCTGCCCGCCATGCCCCTCAGGCCGATGCCCTCCTGGAGGTAGTCGAGCTCGTAGAGGTGCTCGCGCCACTTGTTGTCCAGCACCTCGAGCATCACCGTGCGCTCCAGGTCCCGCATGGCCTCGGCGCCCATCTCCTCTTCGCGCTCGAGGTAAGCGCGCTCCGCGTCCTCGTACAACACCTCGCGCAGCTCCTCCTGGGTCAGCGCCTCGAGGTCGAGCTCTTCTACGGAGATCGACAGCGGCCACATCTGGTTGACGTAGGCGAACAGGCCGTCAAGGTCCCACTCCTCGGGAAACACCTGGGGGTTGGTGAAGGTCACCAGGGAGGACTCGACCGTGTCCTCGATCCACGACTTGGCCATCTCGCGGAAATCTTCGCCCTCCAGCAGCTTGGTCCGCTCGTCGTAGACCACCTCGCGCTGCTTGTTCATCACGTCGTCGTACTTGAGCAGGTTCTTGCGGATCTCGAAGTTCTGCCCCTCGACCTGCTTCTGCGCCGATTCTATGGACCGCGAGACCATCTTGTTCTCGATGGGTACGTCCTCCGGGAAGTGGAAGCGCTCCATCAGCGAACCGATGGCAGCCGCCGCGAACCTCCGCATCAGGTCGTCCTCCAGCGACAGGTAGAACCTCGAGCCCCCGGGGTCTCCCTGGCGCCCCGAACGGCCGCGGAGCTGGTTGTCGATCCGGCGCGACTCGTGCCGCTCAGTGCCGATTATCTTGAGCCCACCCGCGTCGACGACGCCGCCTCCCAGCTTGATGTCGGTGCCGCGGCCGGCCATGTTGGTGGCGATGGTGACCGCGCATTCCTCGCCGGCGAGGGCGATGATCTCGGCCTCTCGCTCGTGCTGCTTCGCGTTCAAGACCTCGTGCTCGATGCCCCGGTGCTCGAGCATCTTCGCCAGGCGCTCGGACTTCTCGATGGACACGGTGCCGACCAGCACCGGCTGCCCGCGGTCGTAGCATTCGATGATGTCCTCGGTCACGGCCTCGAATTTGGCCTTCTCGGTCTTGTAGATGAGGTCCGACAGGTCCTCACGGATCATGGCCACGTTCGTCGGTATCTCGACCGTCTCGAGCTCGTAGGTGTGCTGGAACTCGTCGGCCTCGGTGGAGGCGGTGCCGGTCATGCCGGCCAGCTTTTCGTACATGCGGAAGTAGTTCTGGAAGGTGATGGTGGCAAGCGTCTGGTTCTCTTCCCTGATCCGCACGCCTTCCTTGGCCTCGATGCCCTGGTGGATGCCGTCCGAGTAGCGCCTTCCGACCATCAGCCGCCCGGTGAACTCGTCGACTATCAGGACCTCGCCTTCCTTGATGATGTAGTCCACCTCGTTCTTGAACAGCTCCTTGGCCTTGATCGCCACCTCCACGTGGTGGACCAGGTCGGAGTGCACGTTGTCGTAGAGGTTGTCGATGGACAGGATCTGCTCGACTCGGGCGATGCCGTCCTCGGTCACCGAGATGGTGCGCGATTTCTCGTCGACCTCGTAGTCGGCGTCCTTGTGAAGCTTCTTCGCCACCTGCGCGAACTGCCTGTACCACCTGACCGACTCGGTGGCGGCGCCGCTGATGATGAGCGGGGTGCGCGCCTCGTCCACCAGGATGCTGTCGACCTCGTCGACGATGGCGAAGTGGTGGCCGCGCTGTACCATGTCGATCGGGTCCACCACCATGTTGTCGCGCAGGTAGTCGAACCCGAACTCGTTGTTGGTCCCGAAGGTAACGGCCGCCGCGTAAGCGATTCGCCGCTCGGGCGGGTCCATCTGCGCCTGGATCAGTCCCACGCCCATCCCCAGGAACTCGTAGATCACGCCCATCCACTCGCTGTCGCGTCGCGCCAGGTAGTCGTTCACGGTGACCATGTGGATGCCCTCGCCGGTGAGGTGGTTGAGGTAGACGGGAAGAGTCGCCACCAGGGTCTTGCCCTCGCCGGTCTTCATCTCGGCGATCTTGCCCTGATGAAGGACGATGCCGCCCATGATCTGGACGTCGAAGTGCCTCTCGCCCAGCAGCCTGCGCGCGACCTCGCGCACGACGGCGTAGGCTTCGGGAAGGAGTTCGTCTATGGTTTCGCCGGCCTGGTGTCGCCGCCTGAACTCGGGGGTCTTTGCCGCCAGGTCCCCGTCGGAAAGCTTCTCTATGTCAGGTTCCAGCTCGTTGACCAAGACGACAGCCGCCTCGAGGTCTTTAACCTTCTTGGTCTCCCCAAAACGGAGAGCTCTCGAAACTCCCTTCAGCACTCGCTGATAACTCCCTTGGCAATCTTGGAAGCACGCGGGATATCGCCCGCAGCACCTTGCTGTCGTACTTCACTCCGCGCTCCAGGTTCATCTCGGTCAGCGCGTCTCCCTCGGACAGTGGCTCCCTGGACTCGCTTCCGGACACCAGGCCCTCGAAGTCGTCCACAGCCCTGAGGATGCCCGAACCCAGGCTCACGGCCCGGCGCTTGTCCACGTCGGTCACCCGGTCGCGCAGACCTTCCCTTCCACCCAGTATCTCGGCCGCGACGTCGAGGTAGTCCACCTTTCCAACGATGTCGACCCCGCCCGAGATCACACCTTCGACCTCGCTCAGCTGCCTCTGCTCGGCGTCCACTCCGTGCTTGGTGACAGCACCGATGTCGTGCAGGAATGCGGCGAACTGGACCTGCTGGGCGTCCTCGGGCGAGAGACCGAGCTCCCGCGCCACCCCGAAGGACAGCTCCGCCACCCTGTCGGCGTGACCGACCGCCAGCATCCCCGTCTCCTCGGGAATAGCCGACAGCACGCGTATCGTCTCGAGCAGGTACTGGTCTGTTGCCGCGACCCTGTTGTAAGCGTACATGAAGATCAAAAGCACAGGTAGGACGATTATCAATGACCACATCCCGATGCCGACGAATATCAGCCCCATCAGGCCGCCCGTGAAGGCGATGATCGCAAACGGCAGCCACGACTTGCGCAGGATGCTCTGGAAGTAGACGCCGGTGGGGAAATGGCCCTCCGAGGAGAGCACGAAGGATTCCTTGGCGAGGTACACCAGGAACAGCAGCCCCGCGCATACCACGGCCGCCCCCAGCACAGCCGGTGTGTAGCCCCCGTGGAGCTCCGGCTTCTTGGGCAGTATCTTGATCAGCCCGAAGAACACCAGTGCGATGAGACCAACGCCGGCGTAGTCGAGCAGCAGGCTCAGGACGTCCTCCTTGGAGAACCCGGTCATGTTCGTCGAGACGAACACGATCAGCGACCCGATCAGGAAGATCCAGACGACCTGCACGCTGCCGGCGGCCGTTATCTTGTCATAGTGGATGGCGTGCAGCCCGACCGGCAGCGCGATGAGCGCGGCGAGCAGCGGCGCGTACCCCAGGGATATGTCTCCCCCGCCCTTCAGATGGAGCCGGAAGAAAGCGGCCATGGTGAACACGACCAGGAAGAACCCGAGGTTGCCGTAGTTGATCGACCCGAGCCGGGTGACCAGGATGCTGACGACCAGCGTAGCCAGCGCGGCCAGGATGATGAGCGGCATGACGAAGGAGAACTCGTTTCCGGGCTCGCTGCGGCGGACCCTCCTGACCCGTTCCCTGGCCGGCCTTCGCTCCGTGGCCGGCTCCCGCTCGTCGTCGCTCAGCTCGCGCTCGACCGGGTGAGACTTGTCCACGACCACGGGCTCGGGCACCGCCGGCCCTTCGCGTTCCTGCTCGAAGAAGCTGCTCGCGGGCTCGCGCTTTGAAGGCGCGACGTCGCGCGTCTCGTCGAAGGCCACGCGCTCGGGCGTCTCCTCAGCGAACTCCTCCTCGTCGAAGTCGATGTCGCTGAAGCCCTCTACGAGGTCCTCTCCGTCGAAGACTGTCTGGCGCGGCCTTTCCGGCCTACCCCTTGTCTTCTTCGCTCTTCTTTTTTCTGGAGCCCGCTTTTTTCTTGGGCTCTCTGGCTCGTCGTCTCGTGCCACTCTCGGTCCTCTTCCATTCGCGCATGTCTTTTTCTATCTCGCCTCTGACATCATCGTAAGATATCCCGTCCGCCGGAGTCATGCCGGACGGCCTGGCGACCGGCGTCTCCCCCGCCTCGGGCGCCGCTTCGGCAAGCGTCGGCTGATCCGAGGAGACGGTGAGCTGCGGCTGCTGGACCTTGGTCGGCATCCTCAGCTTGTCCTTGAGCGCCCCGGTCCACAGCCCGCGCTTGATAGCGACCTTCACAAAAGCGTCCACGACCTCGGGGTCGAACTGGATGCCCTTGGCCCTGACCACCTCGGAGGCCGCCTCGTATTTGTTCAGCGGCTCCCTGTACGACACCGGCCTCTGCATCGCGTCGAACGCGTCGGCGACGGAAAGGATGCGAGCTCCCAGCGGGATGGTCTCGCCGGCAAGGCCGTCAGGATATCCGCTCCCGTCGGTCATCTCGTGGTGGTGCCTCACCGTCGGGGCCACGACCGCGAACGACGGCTCTTTTGACACGATCCTCGCCCCGATCAGCGGATGCTGCTTGATCTCTTCGTACTCCTCGGGCGTCAGCGGGCCGGGCTTTCCGACCACCGACGGGTCCAGGGCCAGCTTGCCGATGTCGTGGAGCAGGGCGGCCTGCCTCAGGAAGTGGATGTCCTCGTCGGCGAAGTCCATCTCGTCGGCGATGTCCACCGCGATATCGGCTACCCCCAAGCTGTGCCCCTCCATGAACATGCTCCCACCCTCGACACCCTCCATGATGGCGAGCGTCGTGTCGTCGCAGACGTCACGCATGGTCGCGTAGCGGGTGTAGACCACCCTGATAGCCAGGATCGGCGCGAAGAGCAGCACGACAGCCGGGAACTCCAGCCTGATGTATACGATCGCGGCAAGGAAACCGATGCCGGAATAAAGCACGTAGCCGGGGAGCTTCCCCAGCAGTCGCCGCTGCCAGAAGCGGAACACCTTCTGTCCCTTGGGAGCGAGCATCGGCACCACCAGCAGGGTGTTGAACACGAAGAACACCAGCGTCGCCAGTATCCAGGGAAGCACCAGCTTGCCGCCGTTTTTCAGGCTCGCGTCCAGGATGCCGCCGCCCGTGTACTTGAAGACCAGGCCGGCAGCCCCCGCGGCGAACACCATCTGTGCCGTGTTGAAGGTCACACGCCTCCAGCCCTGAGGCTCGCGCTCCAGGAAGAATATCGGCAGTCCGAACGCGGCGACCACGGCGGTGCCCAGAGGCCCGGATATCATCATCGCCATCACCAGCGGGAGGAGCGCGATCGAGAGCCTTCCCGCCGGCCGCATCGGCAGCGCGAACAACTCCGAGGTCAGGAACATCAGCCCCAGCAGCACGACCGCGAACCAGTTCTCCCTGGTGTAGGTGATGCCCAGGACGGCAAGTATGACGATGGCGAGGACTATGGCCACCGCAAGGACGTTGTCCACCCTGCCCAGGCGCGGCGAGGGCTCGCGGGGCACGTCATCCTTCCGCTTCTTCGAACGGCGTGGCTTGGAGTCGCCATCGAAGAGAGATTCGTCGAACTCGAGGCTGGAACGTCTTACCATCGTATCCCCGCGCCCCCGGCCAGGAACATTTCGGCGATGAACTTCAAGATTTTTTTAGAATAGTCGATTAGACCGGCCACAGACCGGTCACCTCCCTGGTTTGAGGTATTCAGTCTATCACGCCATAGTCAAGCAAACCGTAGTTCCCATCGATTCGCCTATAGACGATGTTCGTGTTGTCAGTCTCTGAATTGGTGAAAACAAAGAAATCGTGGCCGAGGGTCTCCATCTGGAGGACGGCCTCCTCGGGCGTCATAGGCTTGCGGGGTATGCCCTTGAGCTTGACTATGGACGGGGCGAGGTCTTCTGCCTCGTGCTCTTCCGCGGTGGGGGTGCGCAGCGCGCTGGGATGGGCCTGGGTGCGGTCAATCCGTTTCCCGTGGTACTTGGACATCTGCCTCTGGACCTTGGCCACGGCCATGTCGACGGCGATGTACATGTCGCGGTCACGCCCGACCGCCCTGATGACGCCGCTGTTGCCGAAGATGTTTATCTCCGCCACCTGGTTCTGGCGTATGCTGGGGTTCTTCTCGACGAGTAGAGTGACTTCGATCTCGCGGACCTCGAGGCCCAGCTTCTGGATCTTGGACACCTTGTCGACGGCGTGCTCGCGCAACGCGTCGGTGACCTCTATGTTTTTCCCCTTGACCCTGATCTGCAAAACGGATCCTCCGGGATAACAGCCTCACGCAAGACTACAACCCCACTTTAGGCACTGATGCAAAATGGGGTTGCAATTATCAGTTCTGCTACACTTTCAGCTTTGCCTGGTGACGTTGGTCGCCTTGGGGCCCCTGTCACCATCAACCACTTCGAACTGTACGGCTTCGCCCTCATTGAGCGTCCGGTACCCCTCAGCGGTGATATCCGAGAAATGAACGAAGACGTCGTCCCCGCCTTCGCGCTCGATGAAGCCGAACCCCTTCTCCGGGTTGAACCACTTCACAACACCTGACTCCAACACACTCCCCCAGTCTCAAAACCGTTTCAGGTAGGGTACCACACGCATTGTACAGTGTAAACGGCTCGCGCGGCGCGCCCTGAGGCGCCTCCAACAAGCGGCTCGGCGAGCCTCCCGCGCGGCCGGGCGAGGGGTGTATCAGATGAAGGCCGGCGCGATTCTGGAAACGGGTCCCGCTGACCTGGTCTTTGGCCCCACACTCGCCTGCTGAGAGATTGCAGCCGGGTTTTATTTAACCCGACCACGCCATCTTCTCCTCTTCTGAAGGGCAGGACTTACCCCTAAGCCGCACCATGCTCAGCAACCATTAGTTGCCTTACGTGGGTCGTTTCGCCTGCGACTGGCATCGACTTTCAACCACAGA
>Ga0209747_1001510_pt1 | contig 12358 bp, 11 predicted proteins | sample BarGraNGADG00311_FD_184498 | JGI IMG/M metagenome (GOLD analysis project Ga0209747, IMG submission 184498) | Arctic peat soil microbial communities from Barrow, Alaska - Barrow Graham LP Ref core NGADG0011-311 (SPAdes) (version 2) | ecosystem: Environmental > Terrestrial > Soil > Wetlands > Peat... | reverse complement strand
GGGTTCTTCTGGGTGGACATCACCGGACCGAAGGCATTCGAGGTCATCACGCGCAGGAAGACCTCGGAGGACTACCAGATGGTGGCCTCGCTCAACGGGCTCTGCTCGCTTGCTGGCACCCGCATGTACACCTGCATGCAGCACGACGACGCCGCGCTGGAAAAGACTCTCAAGGTGTGGGAGATAGTCCTCTCGATGATCCCCAAGGCATAAACGTAACCCTAACTGAAAAAACACCACTGGGATCTGACCCCGGTGGTGCTTTTTTGTCGCGACAAGCAGTCCCGCACGGGGCCTGGTGCCTAGTCTCCGCGGATCAGGGTGAGGAGCATTTTGAAGTTTTCGGGGGCGTGGAGAGAGTGGGGCACTCCGGCGGGCATGATCACTGACTCACCCGCGCGCACCGCGAAAGGCTCTCCGCCGATCACGATCCCGGCTGCGCCGTCGAGAACCTGTACCAGCGCGTCGAACGGCGCCGTGTGCTCGCTCAGCCCTTCACCCGCGTCGAACGCGAACACGCTCACGGTCCCCGACTTGTTCCGCATTATCTCGCGGCTGACCACGGACCCGTCCTGGTAGCCGACCAGGTCGGCCAGTATGAGTACTGCAGCCTTCAGTTCGGCAGCATTATCGCCTGACATGGCGCCTCCTTGTGAAGTTTCTTCTAATTGGATTCTACAACGCCGCGCCCCGGTCTACTCCAGGATCAGTGAACTCTTGACTCCCCGAACGACTATATACTATAAACATAGATACAAAATACCCTGCCGGCAGCAGCTCAAGGCAGGGCACCACGACCGAAAGCGGAGGCAAATTGGCAGTCAAACACAGCATCCTCGGTCTTCTTCACTATAAAGACATGCACGGCTATCGCATCAAGGAGCACATCGAGAAGAACTTCGGGCACATGTGGTCCATCAACCATGGCCAGATCTACCAGAGCCTGAAGAAGATGGAAGACGAAGGTCTGGTGTGCATGGTCGAAGTATCACCCTCGGACAATGGGGGGCCTCACAAGAAATCGTATTCGATCACGGACAAGGGCAGGGAGGAGTTCGCCGAGTGGCTCGCCGACGACCCGGAAGGCCAGATGCTCCTGCGAGATCCTTTTTTGACGCGGTTTGTGTTCTTTGATTTCGGAGACAGAGAGCGGGCGCTCGAGATAATCCAGGGACAGATCGACCTTTACGAAAAGCAGCTCGCCAGGCGCACGGAGAACGTTCCCCGCAGACAGCTGCAGGGCATCTACGTGAGTCTCGTCGCCGACCTCGGGGTGAGCTTCAATGAGATGTACGTAGAGTGGTTGAAGAGGGCATACACAGAGATCAGCGAGAGCGACGACGCGGATTGGCCCAGGGCCGTTGGGGCGAACAGCCTCGTCGATTGACGCCGTTTTGCGGCGCGCGACGCGGGAAGGAGACCTGCCGATGGAGTTCGATGGGATAACACTTGTCACGGGTGCGGCCGGCTTCATGGGCAGCCACCTCGTCGAGCATCTCGCGAAAATGGGCGTGCGCGTACGCGCAACGGCGCGGCCGCGCAAAGAGACGCCTTTCTTCGACGAGCTCGGGGTCGAGTTCGTCGGGGCGGACCTCACGAAGCCCGATACCCTGTCCGCGCTCTTCGAGGGGGACGTCGACAGGGTCTTCCACATGGGCGCCATCTGCAATTTCTCTACTCCGTACAAGAAGCTTCGGCCGACTAATGTCGTGGGTGTGCAGAGGATCACCGGGCTTGCCCTGGAGGCCGGTGTCAAGCGATACGTCCACGTCGGCTCGACGAGCGTCTACGGGCCTTATAGAGGAAAGCCGTTCACGGAGGACAGCATCCGCGAGCCGCAGGATGACTACGGGCGCAGCAAGCGCGACGGCGAGAACGTCGTCTTCGAGGCTATCGATGAAGGGCTCCCGGCTATGCTGACCAGGCCATGCACGGTCTACGGACCGCGGTGCACCGAGGGCGCGGGCAAGGCTTTCTCCAGGCCCACTTCGATCAGCGCCATCCCCGGAAGCGGAAACCAGCTGCTTTCAAACATCAGGGCGGAAGACGTCGCGGGCGCCGTCGAGCACCTTTCCCACCTGGATGATGCCGTCGGAAAGGTATTCAACCTCGCCGAGGACACGCACCCGACTCTGGAGGAGTCGCTGGTTCTCGCAGCCGAAGCTTTCGGGACGAAGAAGCCCACGATGCACGTGCCTCTCGCGATCGTGAAGAACATGGCGCGCGTGCAGGGGTTCACGGCCAGGCGCAAAGGGACGATCCCTGACCTCGAGTTCGACGCGGTGGCATACCTCTACGATGACTACGTCGTCGACAACACCAGGCTGAAAGAGACGGGGTACGAGCTGATCTATCCGGACTTCGTCGAATCGATGAAGCAGATAAAGGATCTATACGAGAGCGGCAAGTGCGATATAGGCACCGAGGGGCTCACGTCCAGGGCGTGAGGATCCGGGCGAAGAAAACGGGGGTTTGATATGTCACAGGTGGTCGTCATCACAGGGCTCGCCGACGGGATGGGGCGGGAGGTCGCGAAGATGCTGGCAGCCTCGGGGGACAGCATCGCGGGCTTCGACGTCGACGCAGAGCGGATAGCCAGCCTGACTGGCGAGCTCGAGAGCATCGGCGGGGACCACATGCTCGAGGCTATGGACATCACTGACAGGCAAGGGATCCTCGCGTTCCGGGACAGGGTGCTCGATAAATACGGGCATGTCGACACAGTGCTCTCGAACGTCGGCATCGGCTTCTTCGGGCCGTTTGAAGAAACCGACCTCGAGAAGGCGCTCAAGTGCCTCGAGATAAACGTCATCGGCGCCGCCTCTATCTTCCAGGCATTTTTGCCGTCAATGAGAGAGAGTGGCAAGGGCAAGCTCATCGCTATGTCCTCGCTGGTGGGCCGCATACCATTCCCGTTCGAGTCGATCTACTCGGCGAGCAAGTTCGCAATCGGCGGGATGGTCCAGTCGCTCAGGCTTGAGGTCGAGCCCTTCGGGATACGCGTAGCGCTCGTCGAGCCCGCACAGGTGTCGACCCGTTTTGCCGCAAAGATACACGTGATGCCCCCCGAAGGCTCGCCTTACCGCGAGAGGGCCGGGCGTTTCATAGCGCGCGACGAGAAGCTTGTGAAGAGCGCCCCGAATCCGGTGGACGCGGCGGCGAAGATCGTCAAAGTGATCCGCTCCGACAAGCCCGCCATGTTCAACCAGGTGGACACCATGAGCAGCGTGTTCCTCTTCCTTAACAAGGTGCTGCCAATGCGCGTGCGCGACAGCATATTGTGCAATCACATGGACATCAAACTATAAAAACGCAAAATAGGGGTCAGAGGCTTTTTTTGCGTTTTACGCCGAGGAGGTTGGCATGGAGGTCCAGGCGGTAGCAGTTGAAACGAGGCCCGAGTCGAGGGTAGGACGCCTCAGAAGGAAGGTCATCGACGCGCCGCAGGAAGTCTGCGTCGAGCGGGCGAGATTCCTCACGCGCTCGATGAGCGAGCACTGGGAAGAGAATCCCCTGACGCGTATCAGCCACGCGCTCGCGGACATCCTGGACAACATCAGCGTCATCATCAGGGACGAGGAGCTGATCGTCGGCTGTCGCACGAGCAAGCTCAAGGGCGCCCCCCTTTTTCCAGAGAACAAGGCCAAGTGGATAGAGGGCGACCTCGACGCTTTCGACCAGCGAGTCCTTCAGCGTGCCCTGATCACGGATGAGGAGAAGCGCATACTGCGCGAGGAAGTGCTCCCGTTCTGGGAGGGGCGCACCGTCGAGGACCACCTTGACGACCTGCTCCCCGCGGACGTTGTCGAGGACATGGACAAATACGTCTTCACGATGATGCTCGAGATCACTTACGGGATAGGCCACTTCACGATGGACCACCCGCGCGTCCTCCGCGGCGGCCTCAAAGGAATCATCGCCGAGGCTCGCGAACGGCTCGGGTCGCTCGGGGAGAGCGAGTCCGACAACGAGAAGAAGCTCTTTTACGAAGCTGTCATCCGCTCTCTGGAGGCCTCCATTCGCTTCGCCCACAGGTACGCGGACCTGGCCGATGAGATGGCGCGGGCCGAGACCGACCCCGCGCGCGTCGCGGAGCTGAGCTCGATAGCCGAGATCTGCAGGCGAGTTCCCGAGCACCCCGCGTCCACCTTACACGAGGCAGTGCAGAGCGTGTACTTCGTGCACCTTATCTCGCAGATAGAGTCAGGTGGAAACTCGATTTCGCTCGGACGCATCGACCAGGTCCTTTACCCGTACTACAAGGCGGACCTGGAGGCGGGGAGGATCGATCCGGAGCGCGCTCGCGAGCTCATCGCGCTGCTGTTCCTCAAGACGAACGAGATCTGGAACGTGCTCGAGGAGGCGTTCATCCCCGGGGGCGAGGGCACCGAGGGCAAGACGACTCAGAACGTCACGGTCGGGGGCGTAGGGGCTGACGGACAGGACGCCACCAACGACCTGAGCTACATAGGGCTGGACGCGTTCGCCGAGATCAACACCGCTCAGCCAAACTTCGGGGTGCGCCTGGGCTCTCACGCGCCCGACGCGCTGTTTCTCGCGGCGGCGGAGTACGCTCAAAAGGGTGTCCTACTGCATTTCTTCAACGATGAGGCGATCGTGAACGCGCTCGTTCATGCGGGACTTACGCTCGAGGACGCGCGCGACTACGGTGTGGTGGGTTGCCTCGAGCCGAGTGCGCAGGGAAAGACGTTCGGCTCGACATTCGCGGTGCAGTTCAACGGCATCAAGTGCCTCGAGTTCGCGCTGTCGAACGGCATCGACAACATCTTCGGCTACCAGTCTGGGCTGGTGACGGGCGACCCCGCCGGCTTCGCGTCTTTCGAGGACTTGTGGAAAGCGTACTCGGAGCAGGTCGCCTATTTCGTGAAACAGGTTACGAGGGGGATGGAGGCGCTGGACCACGCTATAGCAGACATGGTCCCGTCCCCGTTCGCGTCCGCGATGGTGCAGGGCCCGATGGAGAAAGGCCTGGACCTCACCCGCGGCGGCGCCGTCTACAACTCGACAGGTGTCCAGTTCATGGGCTTCGCGAACGTTGCTGACAGCCTCTACGCAGTAAAGAAGACGGTCTTCGAGGACGGAAAGTACAAGATCGACGAGCTCGCGAGGTGGCTCGCTGAGGACTGGATGGACGCAGAGGACGTCCAGAGCTTCTTCCTTCACAAGCTCGCAAAATTCGGCAACGACGTGGACGAGGTCGACCAGATGGCCGGGCGGGTGCTGGCCCAGTACTGTGACGAGCTCGCCAAGTACACCAACTTCAGGGGAGGGGCGTACTGGCCGGGCGTGTTCTCGGTGGGGTTCCATGTCGCGATGGGCGCGTTCACGGGCGCCACGCCGGACGGCAGGTTCGCGGGAGACGTTCTCGGCAACGGGCTCAGCCCGACGACCGGCAACGCGATAGAAGGCGCGACGGCGGTGATGAACTCGGTCACCAAGCTTCCGCTCGAGAAGGTCTATAACGGGGCGAACCTCAACATGAGGTTCTCGGCCGGGCGAGCGAAACCAGAGGCGCTGATGAACCTCATCAAGGGGTACTTCTCCAACGGCGGCTTCCAGGTCCAGTTCAACATGGTGGATTCGGCCGAGCTGCTCGACGCGCAGGTCAACCCGCGCGAGCACCGCGACCTGGTGGTTCGGGTCAGCGGCTACTCGGCGCAGTTCATCGACCTGAGCGACATCGCCCAGGACGAGATAATCAGCCGGACCGAGTTCGAAGCTTAACTTTCCGGGGTCAGGTCTTTTTTGTTAAGTCTCGAGTCCTTCCGCCAGGAAGGGCGCGAACGGCAGGAGGCGTGCGAGGGGTGCGCGCCCGGGAGGCACTGGGATGAACAAAGTGATGTCGATGGCCCAGGCCATCGGTGACAACGTGAGCGACGGCGGATTCCTCTTCATAGGCGGCTACATCTGCCGGACACCTTTCGGTGCGATCCACGAGATCATCCGCCAGGGGAAGAAGGACCTCACCATCACGCGCAGCAACGCGGCTGATGACTTCGACATGCTGATCGGCGCGGGCGCGGTCGGGCGTTTCATCGGCACGTTCCTGTCCCTCGGGCTCTATGGGCTCGCACGCTGCTACAGGCGTGCCGTCGAGCACGGCATCCCTCGCGAGATCGAGGTCGAGGAATACACAAACCTCTCACTTCCCATGATGCTTATGGCCGGGGCGATGGGTATGCCGTTCGTGCCGGTCAACGACATGATGGGAAGCGATCTTCTGAACGTGCGGGCGTTTCTCGGCGAGAACAAGTTCAAGATCATCGACTCGCCGTTCGACGGGAGGCGCACGCTCCTGGTACCCGCGCTCCACCCCGACGTCGCGATCATCCACGTGCAGCAGGCAGATGAAGAGGGCAACGCGCAGATGTGGGGCATCGGGGGCGACTGCCAGATGGGCGCGAACGCGGCAAGCAAGGTAATCGTCAGTTGCGAGCGCCTGGTGTCACGCGAGATCGTCGGCAAAGACCCGTCGCGCACGATAGTGCCCGCGTTCAAGGTCGCGGCCGTGGTAGAGGACCCGTTCGGCTCACATCCGGGCTACACGCCCGGCTTCTACGACGTCGACCAGTCGTTCGGCTATATGTACCAGCAGGCATCGAACACCGTCGAGGGTTTCCAGGCATTCCTCGACGAGTGGGTGTACGGCGTCAAGGACCGCGAAGAATACGTCAGCCATTACATCGAGCGCTTCGGCTACAAGCAGTTCAATGACCTCAAAGCCGAGTTCGATTACGGCTACCCGGTGAGCTACTCGTACTGATTCACCTTTGGGGTCAAACCTGAAAGGTGAATTCTTGATGCTGATAAGCGGAGAAGAGTTGAGCGCGCACGAGGTCGAGTGCTCTGCCATGGGCGCCACGCGGTGCGTCTTCGAGATCGATAGATGAAGGAGTGAGATGAGCGACAGCCCCGGCGACTGGATCAAGCCCGAGCTCATGGCGTGCTGCGGCGCCCGCGAGATATCCGACGGCGACGTCGTGATCGTCGGCACGGGCTTCCCCATGATGTCCGCGGACATCGCGAGGCATGTCCACGCCCCGAACGCCACCATGATGCAGGAATCGGGAGTGCTGGACGCTCGCCCGAAGCGTCCCCCTCTGTCGGTCGGAGACCCGTGCCTGAACCCGGGCGCGGCGATGATCGGCGGCCTTGTGAACGTGATGGGCATGTTTCTCCAGGGCGGGTGGGTCGACGTCGGTTTTCTCTCGGGGAGCCAGGTTGACAAGTACGGCAACATCAACACGACCGCTATCGGTGACTACGCGCACCCGAAGAGCAGATTGCCCGGGAGCGGCGGCGCCAACTCGATCGGTTCGCTCGCGCGTAAGGTCCTCATCATCGCGCTCCACGATACGCGACGGCTCGCCGAGCGAGTGGATTTCATCACGACTCCCGGATACATCGACGGGCCGGGAGCGCGCGAACGCTGGGGGTTGCCTCCCGACACAGGCCCGCAGGTGATCATAACCAACAAAGCGGTGATGAGGTTCGACGCGGAGACAAAGGAAGCATATCTGGCGACGTATCACCCGGACTGTTCGGTCGAAGAGATAGTACAGAACACGCCGTGGGACCTGAAGGTGGCTGACGACGTCTGCGAGACGGAGCCGCCGACCGCTGAAGAGCTGCGCGTGATACGCGAAGTCCTCGACCCGACCAGGATGATCAAGATCTACGAGAAGCGAGGTTACGTCTAGCCGCCTCGCGCAAAAAGTGTAATGCAAAAGTGTAAAGTGAACGACGCCGTTGGGACGCCGTTGGGGGGCGTGATGGACGAGACAAGAAGGCTTGCTGAATTCTGCTCGAGTGTGACGATCGATGAGATGGCGCCCGAGGTGGTTAATAAAGCCAAGCTCTGCGTTCTGGACTTCATCGCAAACGTCTACGGATCCCTCGAGCTCGAGCAGGTCCGCGACGTGGTCAGATATGTCGAAGCCATGGGGACAGGCGGGATTGCGACCGCCCTGGCATGCGGCTTCATGACGACGCCCCAGAACGCGGCGTTCCTGAACGGAGTGCTTGCCGAATCCATCGAGGCGCAGGACGGTGTGCGATTCGGGGGCAACCATCCAGTGTCCGCGGTCCTCCCGGCGGCGTTCGCGGTCGGTGGGGTTTACGAATGCGGCGGACGCGATCTCATTGAGGCGATCGTCTCGGGTTACGAGGCGACCAACCGCGTTGCTGCCTCGGTCCACCCGTTCCTCACACTTTCAGGCTTCCTCCCGACGGGCGCGTGCGGGACGTTCGGGGCTGCGGTCGCCGCGGCGCGGATGATCGACCTCGACTCGGAAGGCATCCTGAACGCCCTCGGCAACGCCGGTTACATGACACCTGTTTCGATGGCCGAAGACCTGATGGCCGGATGCACCATAAAGATCGTGCAGGGGGGCCAGGCGGCGAGCGCGGGTGTCACCGCGGCGGGCCTCGCGGCACAGGGTATAACCGGCCACCCCAAGGCGCTGGAAGGTTCAGAGCTTGGCGGAGGCTTCACTAAAATAACTCTCAATAACGTCGACCCTGTCATCTCACGCATAACGGATGGGCTCGGCGACTCTTACTCCATCATGGACGTTTACTTCAAACCGTTCACGTCCTGCCGCCACACGCACGGCGCCGCGCAGGCGACGCTCGAGCTTGTGAAGGAGAACGACTTCACCGCGGCCGATGTGAAATCGGTGTGCGTGAGCACCTACATGGTCGCGAACATTGCGACCGGCAAGGGCGTGCCCGAGAGAGGCTCTTTCGTTTCCGCGCAGTTCTCGATCCCGTACGTCGTCTCGGCGTGTCTACTCGATGGTGAGATGGGCCCGGGCCAGCTCACGACCGAGCGGATGCGCGCTCCTGACATCAAAGAGCTCATCGAACGGGTCGAGGTCGCCACGGACGATGAGCTCAACGCGATGTACCCGGATAAGACAGCGAGCCGAGTGGAGATAACCCTCGGCGACGGGAGGGTGCTCGAGCGCCAGGTGGACATCCCCAGGGGCGACCCGAGAGTACCCATGGACGAGCACGACATCGAGGAGAAGATGCGGCGCTTTGCGGGCACCAAGGGCCTGGGGAAGCTGGATCGGATAGTAGAGATGGTCCTCGCGCTCGAGGACCTCGAGAAAATACGCGACCTGACAGAGTTGATCTGATTGCAACGCCGGTGTCCCGCCGGCATTGAACGCGACAGAAAGGGGCCGAAGTGGACTTCAACCTGACCGAAGAACAACAACTGCTCGTCAGCACCCTGCGCGAGATGGGCGAAAAAGAGAACTTCAGGCAGCGCGCGCTCGACATCGACAAGACGGGCGAGTTCCCATGGGACCTGCTGCCCAAGTACGCGAAGCTCGGCATCCTGGGCATGACCCTCTCGACCGAGTACGGGGGACAGGGACAGGACGCGCTGACGGCTGTGCTCGCGATTGAGGAGTTGGCCAAGTTCGGCCCGATGATCGCGGGGCCCGTGTTCGAGTCGAACGTGGGGCCCGTCCGGGTGGTGGACCTGTACGGCACGCCTGAGCAGAAGGAGAAGATCGTTCGCGGTGTCATCAACGGCGAGCTCAGCGTCTCGGTCTGCATGACCGAGCCGGAGGCGGGCTGCGACCTCACGAACCTCAGCACGAACGTGGTCGAGGACGGCGAGGACTACATCCTCAACGGCCGCAAGGTCTTCATCACCGGCGGGGGAGACGCGAGCCACTACCTCGTATACACGCGCTTCGGCGACATCACGGGCTACAAGGGCATCGGCGCGGTCATCGCGGAGAAGGGGATGACCGGCTTCACGTTCGGCCCGCAGGAGGACCTCATGGGCCTGCGCGGGATGCCATCATGCGACCTCATCTTCGAGGACGTGCATATCCCGAAGGAGAACGTGGTCCTTCGCGCCGGTGAGTTCAAGAACCTCATGCTCACCTTCGACATCGAGCGCTGCGGAAACGCCGCGATGTGCCTCGGCGTGGCCGGCGGGGCGATGGAGGAGGCGCGGCAGTACGCGATGAAGAGGCAGTGCTTCGGCAGGCCCATCTGCGAGTTTCAGGATATACAGTTCAAGCTCGCGGACATGGCGATGAAGCTGGACGCGGCACGCCTTCTGGTCTACAGGGCGGCGACCGGCGCGGGCGGCGGGCTGCCTTCGATATACGAGGCGTCACTGGCGAAATGCTTCGCGAACGAGATGGTCGTAGAGGTGACCAGCATGGCTGCGCAGGTGTTCGGCGGCTACGGTTACTCGCGAGAGTTCCCGGTCGAGCGAATGGTGCGCGACGCGCGCGCCTGGTGGGTCGCCGGCGGCACGACGTCGATGCTGCGCCAGACTATAGCGAGCGTGATTTTCGGCAGGAGGTTCGACCAGCGCAAGGGTAAGTAATCGCGACGCCGGCCGCGGGCCGGCAATGACCAACGGCTTAGAGCCGGGAGGTGCGCAATGAGCGTGTACTACAAGGACGCGGACCAGCTCTACGAGATATACGGCTACTTCATGGAGAAGATCCTGACCGATCCGAAGATCGGACCCAAGATGGGCAAGGCCGGCATCGTCATCAAGTTCATCTACACGGACCCCGACACCGAGATCACCATCGACCTCAAGCACCCGCCCACCAAAGAAGGCTATTACGGCAACTACTACCTCGGCCCCTGCGATGTCAAAGAGGACGTCTGGTCAAAGCAGGCCGCCGACTTCTCACACTCGTTCTGGCACGGGCACGAAAACCCGATAGCAGCGGTGTCGCGGGGAAAGGTGAAGCAGGGCGGCAAGGTAACGGCGATGCTTAAGCTCCTGCCCGTTGTGCGCCCGGCCTTCGGGATGTTCCCGGTCGTGCTGGTAGAGATGGGGTATCCGGAGAAAGTAATACCGCCGAAGAAGTAGTCGCCCGCGCTTCATCACTCAGATAATGTCGGAAATACCGCGGTTGTCCAGATACCTTGGCGAGGATTCTGAAGTCCCCTAGACTCTTTACGGGATCGAAGTCAAGTTTCCTGGAGGCACAGTGAACGGAAAGATTCGCGTATTCATCCTCATCATGCTTGTCGTTGCGGTCGTATCCGCCGTCGGTTGTGGCACTAAGAGTACGACGAGCAAGACGACGACAAAAGCCGCCGTCACAAAACAGAACGTGGTCGACTTCGTCAACGAGGCGATCGCCTATGCGAAGGCAAATGGAAAAGACAAGGCCATCGCAGAGTTCAACAACCCCAAGGGCAAGTTCGTGCGCGGGGAGCTCTACATCTACGCATACAACTGGGAAGGCATCGCGCTTGCGAACGGCGGCAACCCCTCGCTTGCCGGCCAGAACCTGATAGACATGACAGACCCGAACGGGGTCAAAGTCATCCAGGAGCTGATAAAGGTAGCCCGCGCGGGCGGAGGCTGGGTTGACTATGTCTGGCCCTATCCCAAGACCAAGATCAATGAGCCCAAGGTCGGATATGCCAATGGCGTGGACAGCACATGGTGGCTGGGCTCGGGGATGTACACGAAAACGCCGTAGTCTGACGACATCGAGTCGACCCCTGAAGAGCAGTCAACATCAGGGGAAACTGACGACTGTGTGGACGTTCGGTAGTCATTAATGACCAGACAGTTACAATTACAGTCCGTAATTCTATATACTTCAGAAGGTCGGCTCGCGGCGGAGATGAAGGAGGCACAATGAAGGTACTCGTGATGGGTGGGGGAATGAGCGGTCTGGCCGCTGCGATCAACCTCCTGGACCTGGGCTGCGAAGTCCAGCTCATCGAGGCGGACGAGATCTTCGGGGGGCGCGCGTCGTCGTGGCTCGACGAGGATGGCGACATGATCGATAACGCCCTTCACGTGTTCATGCCTTACTACGTCAACCTCCTCGCGTTCTTCAGCAAGATGGGCATCGAGGACAACATCGTCTGGAAGGACTCAGCCTTCTACTACGCTCAAAAAGACGGGGACCTCGCGTGCCTGAAGTTCGCCAAGCTGCCCGCGCCGCTCCATGTTGGCTACGCGATGGCTTACCTTCTCAAGGACTTCCGCGGCATCCCGCTCTGGAAGCTCGCGACCGCGGCCATCCCGTTCGGCCTCGGCATCGGCGCGAACCTCCATCGGATCGACGAGCTCGACGAGATCAGCATGGAGACGTTCATGGCGAGATACCGCGCCGAGAAGACGATGATGCCGCTCATGCGGCCGGCGATCGCGGGTTTGACTTTCACTGAGCCGTACCAGATCTCGGCGAAGGTGATGCTGAACTGGTTCCTCAAGATGTTCGTTTCCTCGAAGAACGCGCGCATCGGCTTCGCGAACGGCGGGCTGGGGGAGATCTGGGTCGACAACTGCCTGGAGTACATCAAGGGCAAGGGCGGGCAGGTC
>Ga0209747_1001508_pt1 | contig 12370 bp, 12 predicted proteins | sample BarGraNGADG00311_FD_184498 | JGI IMG/M metagenome (GOLD analysis project Ga0209747, IMG submission 184498) | Arctic peat soil microbial communities from Barrow, Alaska - Barrow Graham LP Ref core NGADG0011-311 (SPAdes) (version 2) | ecosystem: Environmental > Terrestrial > Soil > Wetlands > Peat... | reverse complement strand
TTCATGGCGCTGTGGGTCGGTCAGGGTATATCCGGAATGGGCGACTGGGTCATCGTCGGCGTTCTGCTGGATATGGTGAACCGCATGGGCGGGACTACCGGACTGTTCATAATGTTGACGTTCAGGTTTCTGCCCGCATTCCTCTTCGGACTGCTGGCAGGCGCCGTCGTTGACCGCCTCGAACGCAAGACTCTAATGATTCTCTGCGAGGTCTCCCGCGCGACATTAGTGCTGATCCTCGCTTTCGCTAATTCGCTTGCCATGATATGCGTCCTGGTGTTCGGCATCGAGTGTTTCACCTTGCTCTTCGGCCCCGCCAAGGACTCCTCCATCCCCGACCTGGTCGGCAAGGACGAGGTGATGACCGCAAACTCGATGATGTCCACGAGCACCTATCTGACAATGGCGCTGGGCACGTTTCTGGCCACTCTTATACTGGGTCTTGCGGCCCTTATCTATAAGTTTCCCCTGGTATCGAACTTGACGTCGCTGGGGAACTTCCAGCATACGTTCGCATTCATTCTCGACGCGCTTACCTTTATTGTTTCCGCGATGCTTATCTTTACCATAGCGTTCCCCCGGCGTTTTACGGGGAAGCGCCCTGAGATAAAGGCAAACCAGATATGGGCGGACTTCAAGGATGGCCTGGTCTACATGCGGTCCAATCCCCTTACGAAGTCCATCCTGGGTGTGATGATAATCGGTTTCATTGGCGGCGGCTCTCTATACATACTTGGCGCGCCGTTCGCCCAGCAGGTGCTTCACGCCGTGGGCTCCAAGTTCACACTAATACTCACCTTCCTGCTGTTCGGCGTAGTCGTGGGTGCGGCGCTCGCACCCTGGCTGAGCCGATATTTTCCGGTTTCCAGGTGGTTCGGCCGCGCGGTGGTAGGGTTCGGGTTGGCCATGTTCGTCTTTGCCTGGATAGACTTCTATCCGCTATCGCTGGTGGTCATTTTCCTGGGGGGCTTCCTCCTGGGGTTCATGCTCGTAACTGCATACACCCTCTTGCACAAGAGCCTCGATGAGGATATTCGCGGCCGGGTCTTCGCGGCATTCCAGACCATAATGCGTACCTGCCTCCTTATATCGATGGGGATATTCGCGGGGGTTTCGAGTCTATTCGCGTTATGGATTCCTTGGAAAGCGGACAAACCGGTTTACAAGACGTTGAACCTGGGCTTCATACACAAGAGCATCTACCCCGCGATGCTGGCGATCATGGCTGGAGCCGCGGTCGTGATTGTCGGCGGCGTCATCGCCATCAGGAGCCTAAAGCCTTACTTTCGCAGTGTCGCGAGCGCTGAAGGCGAGGCGTCTTCGGGGGCGCAGCCCATGGACGAAGCGACTGCGAACACCCAGCATTTAGATATGCCTGCAAATGGGGGTGAACACGGTGAAGGAACTCCGTCTTCCACCTGACCCGGAAGCTCTGCGTTCTCTTACCGCCGGGGAAGAGGTGCTGCTAAGCGGTCCGGTGCTGACCATGCGCGATGCCGCGCTGGCGAGGCTTGAGCGCCTGGTCCGCGAAGGACACAAGCCACCGTTCGATCTGAGCGGCCAGGTGGTATTCTATGCCGGCCCAACACCACCAGCGGCAGGTCGCCCCGCAGGAGCTATAGGACCAACGACTTCCGCGAGGATGGACCACATGCTCGAGCTGCTTCTCGAAGCCGGAGCTGTGGCGACCTTGGGCAAAGGCCCCCGCTCGGCCGATGCCGTGGCACTGCACGAGCCCTACGGCCACGTTTACTTCGCGGCGGTCGGCGGAGTTGCCGCCCTTTATGGTGACATGGTAGATGACATCGAGCCCGTGGCGTGGGAGGAACTCGGTCCCGAGGCCGTATACAGGGTCACCCTGAGCAATTTTCCGGCCATCGTCGCCATAGATGCCTCGGGCCGGGATCACCTCTCATCGCAGTATGCGAGTTATAGACGCGACTAGTCCGGAAATATACACTTAAGCTATCGATCAGGAAGGCGGCGGGACGCGCCCGTCAGGCCTTTACTCAATTGGAGGGACAAGTGGACCAGAATCCGGCACAACCGGGGTCGGGCTTCGGCATGTACCAGGGGGTTTTCATCACCTTTGAGGGATCCGAGGGTTCGGGTAAAACGACGCAGGCGCAGATGCTAAAGGACTACCTTGAAGAGCGGTCAAAGGAAGTGATCCTGGTGCGGGAGCCCGGTGGGACGCCGGTCGGCGAAAAACTAAGGGAGATACTTCTGGAATCAGGCGAAGAGATAGAAATCGCACCGGTGACCGAGGCGCTGCTGTTCGCCGCCGATAGGGCGCAACTGGTGAGCAAAGTTGTCAGGCCTGCCCTGGAACGTGGTTCGATTGTAATCGGGGACAGGTTTATAGACAGCTCGCTTGCTTACCAGGGGGTGGCAAGGGGATGCGGGCTTGAAGCCGTGAAGAACCTGAACGAATGGGCCACGGATGGACTGGAGCCAAACCTTACACTGTTTCTCGACCTTCCGGTGGCCGAGGGCCTGGCCAGGGTCAGCAAAGTCGAGCCGGACAGGATAGAAAGTGAAAAGATCGAGTTCCACGAGAACGTCCGTTCCGGATACAGCATGCTGCAGAAGATCTTCTCTTACCGCTACGCGGTGATCAATGCCAGTGGGACTGCGGATGAGGTACACAGCCTCGTTATCAGCGAAGTGGACAGGACCATCAGTTAATATCGGGGTCAGACCCGCGGGTCGCTTTTGAGCCGCTCATCGGATGATCGGAGTCGGACCCCGGAGGCTTTTTGACATATGCTTTGGGACCAGGTGGTAGGCCACGAGGCCGTCAAGTTCAGCTTGCGTAGAGCGGTTGAGCAGGGACACGTCAATCACGCTTATCTCTTCACAGGACCGCAGGGCGTCGGCAAGTTCATGGTCGCCCGCGCTTTTGCCGGCGCGATGTTGTGTGAGGACAACGGGTGCGGGGAGTGCAACACGTGCCGGCGCGTTCTCGCCGGCGGACACCCCGACGTCAAAGTGATCAAGCCCGCGGGTAAGAACATCCCTGTGGAGACCATCCGGGATATAAGAATGGACGCGTTCAAGCGGCCGGTCGAGGCTGCTCGCAAGGTCTATATCTTCAAGGACGCCGACCGTATGTGGGAGGAGGGCGCCTCCACTTTGCTGAAGGTGCTGGAGGAGCCCCCCGGCAGCGTGGTGTTTGTCCTGGTAACCGACAATAGGGCGGCGGTGCTTCCCACCATACGGTCGCGATGCCAGGAGATAAGGTTCGCGAACGTGCCGTTCGAGGAGCTTCGTGATTACCTGGTGGAGGTCAAAGGCGCCGATACGGAAAAAGCCAACCTGGTCGCCCGGCTCAGTGGAGGTGTGCTGGGACGGGCGCTGGACTGGTGCGATGAGCCGTGGCGGATGTCCAGGCGCGACGACGTGGTCCGAGCCGCGCGCTCCCTGCGGCGCGCCGACCTCAACAGAGTGCTGGAGACGGCCGGGAAACTGTACAAGGACGTCCGGGCACCGCTGGAGGACCTGGCCGCCCTCTACCAGCAACGCAAGCAACAGATCGACGACGGCTCCCTTGATAAAGGAGTGGTTCGTGGCTTCAACAAGGAGCTGGACGAGGAGCTGAAGCGGGAGCAGATCAAAGAGGAGGCGCGCGGGGTCAAGGAGGTGCTCTCCACTCTCTCCTGGTGGTATCGTGATATCCTGATATTCAAAGAAGGAGGCGATCCGAACCTCCTGGTGAACCAGGATCTCAAACAGGAAATATCGGAGGAAGCAGGCTCGTTGCCGGTGCGGAAATTGCTGAGGAGCGTTGACTTGATAGGAGCAAGCGTGAGGTCGGCGGAACGAAACGTCCCCGCACTTCTGAACATAGAAAGCACACTACTGGGCCTTCAGGAGGAGCTATATGCCTAAAGCCGTCGGCATATCGTTCCGCCCAGGAGGCAAAGTCTACCTCTATGACCCGGAGAACCTTCCGCTGGTGCCCGGTGACGAGGTGGTAGTCCCCGCCGCCAAGGGTGTGGGTTTTGGCCGTGTCAGCACTCCCATAAGGGAGGTCGCCGAGGAAGGGCTCGAGGAGCCGCTGAAAAAGGTCATGCGAAGGGCTACCACGCGGGACCGGGAGCGGCAGCGCGAGAACATGGTGAAAAAAGAGCAGGCCTATCGCACCGCCAGACGACTCATCCAGAAGCACGGCCTCCCCATGAAGCTGGTGGGCGTCGACTACGTGTTCGACGGCTCGAGCGTAGTATTTTATTTCACGGCCGAGGGAAGGGTCGACTTCAGGGAGCTGGTAAAGGAAATCGCTTCCGAGTTGAAGGCACGCATAGAGCTCAAGCAGGTGGGCGTGCGGGACGAGGCGAAGATGGTCGGAGGTCTAGGTCCCTGCGGCCGCGACCTTTGTTGCAGCCTGTTCCTCTCCGACTTCAACCCCGTATCCATCAAGATGGCAAAGGAGCAAGACCTCCCGCTAAACCCGACGAAGATAAGCGGGATATGCGGACGCCTGATGTGCTGCCTCAAATACGAGGTTGCCGCATACGAGGAGTTCAACCAGAAGGCGCCGCCCCTGTGGAGCACCATAGAGACGGAGGAGGGAGAGGGTACGGTGGTGGCCTATCAGGTTCCCAAGCGCAAGATAGTGGTGGAGCTCGAGGGTGGGCGTAAGATTGAGGTTCCTCTCGAGGACCTTGACTTCCACAAGGAAGAAGGCCACAAGGGAAAGTCTCGGCGGCGAGGCCGGGGGGCTCACGACGATCAGGAAACCTCGGATAAAAACGACTGAGTGACCTTCCCGTCCCCTCTCCCTTGAGGGTTGGAGCCTAGGATGGCTGTGACATCTTTTCCCTCTCCCTTGAGGGGAGAAACCTAGGATGGGTGTGACGTCTTTTCCCTCTCCCTTGAGGGGAGAGGGTTAGGGTGAGGGTGACACCAACCCCGCATCCACGTGGAAAAAACCCCCGCAGAATCAGCATTTGTCAATCGCGACTCGGGGTCATTAGTGCTAATATATCACTCCAGGTAACCGCCGAGGTTGATCCAAGACGGCGGTTTTGTATTTCTGGAGAAATAGCTTAAAAACCAGCCTCGGCCCATAGAAGGTACCGGGCACGATTACAGGAAGGGACGGGAGTTGTTCGAAATACGGGTGCACGGACTTGGAGGCCAGGGCGCGGTGACCTTGTGCACCTGGGTTGCCCAGGCGGGGTACTCCGTGGACAAGCACGTTCAGGCTTTCCCGTTTTTCGGCGCGGAGCGCCGGGGGGCGCCGGTCAAAGCGTTCGTGCGGGTTGACGACAAGCCGATAGACCTGCGCAGCCAGGTATACCATCCGGACCTGCTGGTGGTTATGAGTCCGGATCTGACGGGCCTCGCCCTGAAGGAGGGCATAACCGCAGAAGGCCGGCTGCTGGTTAACGCCGGATCGGGGCTGGCGGAGCGTTTCGCGGAGCGTTTTTCAATGGACGTGTACTACATCGACGCTACCGGCATCGCCCTGGAACTCGGCCTGGAGTTCGACGGCATGCCGATGGTCAACCTGCCGCTGCTGGGAGCGGTTGCCCATCAGTCCGGCGCGGCTCCAATCGAGGCGGTGCTGGACCTGATCGGTGAGGTTGCCGCGAAAAGGGGCAACGTTGAAGCGTACGATACAGCGGTAAGATGCGGCTGGGACGGTGTCGAAGTGGTCAAAGCCGAGGCCGCCCCGGTCGAAGCACCCTCGGAGGCCGGCGAAACCGACTTTGACCTGTCGCGCTCGGGGGTGACCCCAATTGAGCCATGAAGAAGAAGTAGGCTACATGACGTCGGTGTCCCGGCCGGTAAAAGGCTGCGCGGGGAATACGGGCGAGTGGCGCGTGTTCCGCCCCGTGAAGGACGATGAGAAGTGCAACAACTGCCTCCTATGCTGGGTGTACTGCCCGGAGGCCTGCATCAGCAAGGAGGGAATCGAGATAGATTTTCAGTACTGCAAGGGCTGCGGGATATGCGCGGTGGAGTGCCCGACCGAGGCCATCGTCATGGTCAAGGAGGAAAAACAGTGAGGCTGCTGGAGACCGGCAACCACCTTGTGGCACTGGCGGCGAACGCCGTGGGCGTCGAAGTCGTGCCGGCGTATCCCATCACGCCGCAGACCCAAATTATCGAGATGGTGGCCGATCTCATCGCTGAGGGGAAGATGGACGCCGAGTATATCCCGGTGGAGTCGGAGCACAGCGCGTGTGCCGCGTTGGTCTCGGCTTCCCTGACGGGAGCGAGGGCGTTTTCGGCTACCAGCTCGCACGGCCTGGCCTATATGCACGAGATGCTGCATTACGCCGCGGGGATCCGGGTGCCGGTGGTGATGGCCAATGTCAACAGGGCGCTGGGCCCCGGCTGGAACATCTGGTGCGACCACCAGGACTCCGTGAGCCAGCGTGACACCGGATGGCTTCAGGTGTACGTCGCTAGCCATCAGGAGGCGGTGGACACCGTTATCCAGGCTTACAGGGTCACCGAGGACCACTCGGTGCTGCTTCCACTTATGCTCAACCTGGATGCATTCGTCCTCTCGCACACCTACATGGAAGCTGAAGTTCCCACCAAGGAGGAGGTCTTGCGTTACCTGCCTCCGTACGCGCCGCTTTGGAAACTCGATCCACGCAAGCCGGTGACCCACGGCTCGGTTATCTACCCGGTGGATTTCAGCGAGACCAGGGAGTCGATGCAGCTCGGGCAGGACAACGCCAGGTCCGTAGTACCGCAGGCGGCCGAGGAGTTCCGAGAGGTGTTCGGGCGGTGGCACGGCGCGATGGTGGAGAGCTATCGTACCGACGACGCGGAGTTTCTTATAGTGGCCATGGGCAGTCTCGCCTCCGAGAGCAGGGTGTCCGTGGACGCGCTGCGTAAAGAGGGCAAGGCCGTCGGCCTGCTGAGGGTCCGCTTCTTCCGGCCTTTCCCGTTCGAAGAGGTTAGGGAGCTATGTGCCGGACGGGAAGGGCTCCTGGTCATAGATCGCGATTACTCCTACGGGATGGAAGGTGCGCTGTTCACAGAGGTAAAGGCGGCGCTCTACGGGCACGAGACGGTCCCCGTGCGAAATTTGATTGTCGGCCTGGGGGGCCGCGATGTCACCTACGAGCTCATAATTGAGAACGTCGAGAGGGCCTGGGCGGGCGAATTGGGAGATATCACCTGGGGCGATTCCCACATCACCCGGGCTCATGAGATTACGCGCGAGGTCCTCTGCGAGTTCGAGGAGCTTCTCAGCGAGGGGGAATCCTAGATGGTCACCATCAAGGAACTGCCGGAGGAAGAGCTGTTCCTGGCCGGAAGCACGGCGTGCCAGGGCTGTCCCTCGAGCCTGGCCCTGCGCATCGCGTTCAAGGCACTGGGCAGCGATACCATACTTATAGTGGTCGCTTCATGCACGTCGGTTCTGCAGGGTTCCTACCCGTTGTCGTCGATCAACCTGCCGCTCATGAACGTGGCGTTCGCCACCGGAGGCGCGAGCGCGTCCGGTGTGTCCGCCGGGGTGAAGGCGCTGGTCAAGCGAGGAGAGCTGGAGAGGGAGCCAAACGTGCTGGTGTGGGCCGGCGACGGGGGAACGTACGACATCGGCATACAGTCGTTGTCCGGCGCGGCCGAGCGCGAGACCGACTTCATCTACGTCTGCTACAACAACGAGATGTATTCGAACACCGGGACACAGCGCAGCGGTGCGACTCCTCTCGGGGCGTGGACGACCACCACACCGGGAGGCAAGGCGCAGCACCGCAAGGACATCGCCCAGATAATGATCGCGCACAGGATACCTTACGTGGCGACGGTGTCGCTGGCCTACCCGCTCGACTTTTACCAGAAGATGCTCAAGGCGAAGGAGATCCGCGGCACCAAGTACATCGAGATGCTGGCGCCGTGCCCTCCGGGCTGGAAGTTCCCGTCCAGCCAGATGATCGAGGTCAGCCGCATGGCCGTGCAGAGCGGGATGTGGCTGCTTTACGAGCACGAGGAAGGCGAGACCAGGTTCACCGGGGCCACCAAGCGCATGATCGAGGGCAAGGTCAAGAAGAAGCCGGTCAAGGACTACCTGGAGATACAGGGCAGGTTCCGGGACGTCCTGGCGAGCCCCAGTGGGCAGGAAGCCGAGGATATGCTGGAGGCCGAAGTCTCCGAGTCTATCCGCAGGCTCCAGGGCTGGGTCCCGGAGTACATCTAAGACTTCAGCCCCGGTTACGGATAGCCGACGGTAATGGTAACCTTTCAGTTGGACTTGTTAAGCCGGTGTAGCTCAGTTGGTAGAGCGGCTCACTCGTAATGAGCAGGTCCGCGGTTCGAATCCGCGCGCCGGCTCCAACGCTCAGGGTTCCAGTCAACCTTTAGCCCTATAGGCTCCTTCGCTACCCCCATCGTGGACTTTGTGTATTAGGCCTTTGTGGAACGATAGGGACCCCTACCAACAGATCGTGAATTACGGTAATCAGCAGACAAATCGCGAATAAGCGATAACTTTAAAGGCGCGCGGATTCGAACCGCAGGGGGGCTATGTTCTTTGCGGGTGGGGGTAACGGAAATGGCTGAGTGCAGTCCTACACCTGCGCGAATAAGTGAAGCGGCTGGCAGCGTAACCTTTTACCTGCGGACCGACGCGGGCGAAGTAATAGAGCTACCCCCTGCGTTGCAGGAGCTCTTCAGGGGCCAGCTAGCACAGGTTTGGGGCGCCGCGTTTCGTGAAATCCACCCCACATGGTCATAATTCTTGTTCTCTGGATCGGGGCCGGGCGGATTGTCTGATGTCATCGAGTCTCATTTCGCGTTACTGTATAATCATTCAGGCTGGGCCCGGGAAGGCTGGTGTGAGTAGCCAAATTGGCAGCCTCACCGTAACCCGCCGAAGGTAGAAGATCGACCCATGAATGATAACGAGAGCCGCCTGGACCTGAAGGATTTCGCCAGAGAGCTGACAGCCGCGTCAAACCTGGATCTTGACATCAGTTGCTGCTACGGTTGCGCCCGCTGCAGCTCGGTCTGCAAAGTGGCGATCTTCGGGGGGCTGAAGGAACCCCTGACCCCCCGCTCTCTACTTTACCGGGCGATCATCGGCAATCCCTCCGAACTGCTATCCTCAGAGTTCATCTGGCTCTGCTCGGGATGCCAGCGCTGCGAGGAAGCGTGCCCTCAGGGGGTCAAGATATCCGAGGTGGTGCGTACGTTTCGTCGGCTCGCGAGCGAATCCGGTATCGCGAACCCCGTGGCCGCAAGGGTGAACGAGAGGGTCTGCATGCACTGCGGCGCCTGCGTCCACGTCTGCCCGAACAACGCGATAGAACTCGTCGTCGGAGGCCCGAAGGGCATCGTCGCCAGGGTCGACCCTCTCGAATGCAGGGGCTGCGGCGGTTGCTCGTCGGTCTGCACCAACAACGCCATCCAGCAGAACCCCTCCAACTACATCGAGATCCTCGAGAAGTTTGTGAGGCGATGAGCGATGTCCGTGGGCGCTGATATTGAACGGATAGATGACACTAGTACCGGTTTCACGCCCACTCTCGCGGTCTTCCACTGCCGGTGGTGCCTTCCAGATTCGGATCACGTGCGGTCGCTGCTGCCTGGTGAGGCGCACGCCGACTCGGTCCTGCTCCAGCTTAGCTGCACCGCCAGGATGGAGGCGGAGTTCGCCATTAAGGCCTTCGCGGAAGGCTACGATGGAGTGCTGGTCCTGGGCTGCGAGCTCGGCGAGTGCCACTACCGAAAGGGCAACCTGCTGGCGCTTAAAAGGCTTTCTCTCCTGAAGGACGTCCTTGCCCTCTCCGGCATCAACCCGGAGAGGCTGGGCTTCTATTGGGTGTCGCCTTTCGACGAAGCCGCGATCAGGAGTTGCATAAACGAGTTCTTCGAAGGCGTCATGAACGTCGGCCCGTTCGTCTCGAGTACTGTATGAAGAAAGCTCTGAAAGAACCGCACAAAGAGCGCGATGACGAGGCCAGGCTCAAGGCCGCCTCGTTGCTGCAAGAAGGAACCGTCGTCGGTGTTCTCGGCCTTCGCAAGCTCGAGAGCCACCTGGAGCCGTACCTGTTCACCACGCCCGGAGAGCTGGAGAAACTCGATACCTCCGGCAAGTACGCAATCGCAATGGTGGCGCGACGCCTGCTGCAGAAGTGGAGCTCCGGTGACCTGGCGGTGGTTGCGCACGGTTGCGACGAGAGACACCTGATAGAGCTCGCCAAAAGGGGCGCCCTCGACCTCGACAGAGTCGCGGTCATCGGGCTCGCCTGCACCAAGGACGAGGCAAGGGAATGCCACTGCGTGAGGCCTTACCCGCAACGCGTTGACGCAGGCGTCAGCATCGGTGACGTCGATTATCTCGACCACGAGAGGCTCCGCGAGATGGAGGACATGAGCGTCTTCGAAAGGCGGCGTTTCTGGACGGAGGCCTTCAACAGATGCATCAAGTGCTACGGGTGCCGCAACGCCTGCCCGTTGTGTATTTGCGAGGACTGCCGGCTCGAGGAGTCTCGCTGGGTCAGGGTGGGCGAGATCCCCCCCGAGTACCCATCCTTCCATCTGATCAGGGCCTTCCACCTCGCGGACAAGTGCGTGGGCTGCAGGTCGTGCGAGAACGCCTGTCCGATGAACATACCGCTGGGGCAGCTGCACCAGCTGATAAGAGAGGATATCAAGAGGCTGTTCGGTTACGAGGCAGGGCGCGACGTGTTCGAAGAATCCCCCCTGCTCGGCGATGTCGAGAACGGTCCTATGGGAGCGACCGCCGATGAACTATAAGACCGTGATGTCAGTGTGCCCGTACTGCGGGTGCGGCTGCGGGCTCTACCTCGAGGTGGTCGACGGTCACCTCGTTGGTACTATGCCGTCCAACACGCACCCCATCAGCCGCGGCTCCCTCTGCATCAAGGGCTGGTCCGCTCACGAGTTCGTCGAAAGCGAGGACCGCCTTCGCCGGCCCCTCTGGAAAAGGGGCGCCAACCTCGAGCCCACCGACTGGGATACGGCGCTATATTTCGTGGCGGAGAGGCTCAAGGCGATCAAGGGCAAGTATGGCCCCGACTCGATAGGTTTCCTCTCGTCGGCCAAGTGCACGAACGAGGAGAACTTCGCCTTCATGAAGTTCGCCAGGGCCGTGATAGGCACGAACAACATCGACCACTGCGCGCGCCTCTGCCACGCGCCTACGGTTGCAGGTCTCGCCAGGGCGTTCGGCAGCGGTGCGATGACGAACTCGATACCCGACCTGGAAGATGCATCGTGTATTCTGATCACCGGGTCCAATACTACGGAGAACCATCCTATGGTCGCCTCTCGCGTCATCGGGGCACTGGAAAAAGGTGCGTTCCTCATCGTCGTCGATCCCAGGCGCATCCACCTGGCCAACTACGCTGACCTCTTCATCCAACCTCGCCTCGGGACCGACGTGGCCTGGATCAACGGGATGATCAACATCATCATCGAGGAGGGCTGGCACAACAGCGACTTCATCATTGAGAGGACCGAGGGCTTCGAAGCTCTAAAGGCCACGGTTGCCGAGTACACGCCGGAGCGGGTAGGGGACATTGCAGGCATCGATCCAGCGCTATTGAAGGTGGCCGCCCGCAAGTACGCCCTCTCGCCGAACGCCGCGATCCTCTACACGATGGGCATCACCGAGCACACGACCGGCACCGACAACGTGCTCGCGCTAGCAAACCTTACGATGCTCACCGGGCAGGTGGGAAAGCGGGGAAGCGGCATCAACCCGCTGCGCGGTCAGAACAATGTCCAGGGCGCGTGCGACATGGGCGCGCTTCCGGACGTGCTGACCGGTTACCAGAAGGTCGCAGACCCCGTATCCAGGAAGAAGTTCGAGGACGCCTGGGGGGTCGAACTCCCTAGCGGGGAGGGCCTGACCGTCCTCGAGCTGATAGACGCCGCGGCTAGAGGCGAGATCAAGGCTCTATATGTTATGGGCGAGAACCCCATGTTGTCCGACCCGGATATAAACCATGTCAGAGAGGCGCTTGCCGGCCTCGAACTGCTGGTAGTGCAGGACATATTTATGAACCAGACCGCGGAGCTTGCGACGGTGGTCTTTCCGGCCCAGAGCTATGCGGAGAAGGACGGGACTTTCACCTCCACCGACCGCAGGGTACAGCTGGTCAGGAAGGCCATCGATCCCGTCGGGGAATCGAGGCCTGACTGGGAGATAATCTCGCGCCTCGCCGGCATAATGGGGGCGGCAGGCATGGACTACCGGACCCCCGCGGAGCTGTTCGAGGAGATAGCGAGCCTCACGCCATCGTACGCCGGGATCACGTACTCCAGGCTCGAGCGAGGGTCACTGCAGTGGCCCTGCGCTAACGAGGAAGACCCAGGGACCGAATACATGCACGCGGAACGGTTCACCAGGGGACGCGGCGCCTTCGTGCCC
>Ga0209747_1001507_pt1 | contig 12374 bp, 15 predicted proteins | sample BarGraNGADG00311_FD_184498 | JGI IMG/M metagenome (GOLD analysis project Ga0209747, IMG submission 184498) | Arctic peat soil microbial communities from Barrow, Alaska - Barrow Graham LP Ref core NGADG0011-311 (SPAdes) (version 2) | ecosystem: Environmental > Terrestrial > Soil > Wetlands > Peat... | reverse complement strand
GCACGATGACGTCTATACGGTGCTCGATTCCTCTGCTCCGGTGGCGGCCGAGAGGATGCTTTATTTCAATCGCGGGCAGGGTTTCAGCGGCGCCTTGCTGGCCGCCGGGCAGGAGGAAGGCTCCACGCGCTATTACTTCGCCGAGGGCAGCACCCGGCCCGGCTTTGAAGAATGGCTGATCGTCTTCAATCCGTCGCAAAGCGAAAGCACGGACGTCGAGGTTGAAATATATGGGGAGGGAGGCGTGATGGGGGAAGCGACCCTCACCGTACGTCCTCTGGAAAGAATTACCAAACGAGTCAATGACCTGATTCCTTCAAAGGAAGACGTTTCACTGCGCCTTTCTTCCAAGCTTCCCGTTGTTGCGGAAAGGTCGCAGTACTTCACCTACAACGGGAGCATCTCCGGGGCTCATTCCGGATCGGGGTCATCCAGCCCTCACAATCAGTGGTATTTCGCCGAAGGCACGACCCGCAACCTTTTTGAGAGCTACCTCACGCTTTTCAACCCGTGCCGCTATACCACCCTGGTAAAGGTAATGCTGCGCATGGCCGGAGGGGAGATGAGGCAGGAAGTGATAACGGTGGACGCCCTGCAAAGGAAGACGTTGCATCTAAACGAATACCTGCCAGCCGACTCAGATTATTCGATTCATCTCCAGAGCCTGCTGCCCATAGTCGCCGAACGTAGCACTTATTTTCAATGGCAGAACGTAAACGGCGGCTATTGCAGCAGCGGCGTTAACGCTCCAGACAAGTACCGCGTCTTTCCGGAAGGGTCAACGGCATCGGGCAGCAGCGAATGGCTGGCCGTTTTCAACCCCTATGACAACGAACAAGAGTTGAGCGTGCGATACTTGCTGGGTGGGCAGGACCCGATTGAACGCAAGTATCTCCTGCCCGGGCGGGATCGCATCACTATCGATGTGGGAGGCGAGGTGGGCCAGAACGACCAGGTGTCCATCGAGATAGAGGCGCCTCGAGGGGTGGTTGCGGAAAGGTCGATTTATTTTGCCCGATCGAGTAGGGAATAATACAAGCACAAGTAATCAAAGTAAGCAATTCTTCGAGCAAACCATGCGCTATGGAGGCAATATGGACTTAAAAGGCGTTTTCGAGCCCCGGCGGGTGGCGGTGATTGGAGTCTCCCTTTCCAACCCGTTCCACCCCGCCAATATCGTCTACAACAAAAATTATTATGGCTATGATTCCGAGGTTTTCGCCGTCAACCCTCGAGGCGGCGACTTGGAACGCCGGCCGGTTTACAAAAGCGTATGCGAAATCCCCGGGGAAGTGGATCAGGCGGTCGTAGCCGTAAAAGCCAGGCTCGTCCCCGATATCGCCCGCGAGTGCGCCCAGGCGGGAGTCAAATCATTGGTGGTCTTATCAGGCGGTTTTGCCGAGACCCGCACGAGCGAGGGAATCGCTTTACAGGATGAACTGCTGGAGGTCTGCAGGCGGAATTCCATAGCGCTCATCGGGCCCAATTGCCTCGGTGTCTACTCGCCTCCCTTCACCAACTCGCTATTTTTACCTCCCGAGAGGACCACCCTGCCGCCGGCCGGGGACATAGCGGTCGCCAGTCAGAGCGGCGCCTTTTTAGTGGACCAGATCCTCACCCGCTTCAAGGAGTCCGGGGTGGGCATAAGCGTCGGTGTCAGCATCGGCAACAAGGCGATGATCGACGAGGTTAGCATGCTCAGGCATTTCGCCGAACGCGATGACACGCATGCCATGGTCTTTTATATGGAGGGCATGGACCGCCGCGCCAGGGAATTCGTGGAGACGGCGGGCGAGGTCACCAAATCGAAACCGGTGGTGGTCTACCTGGGGGGCAAGAGCCAGAAAGGGATGGAAGCGGCAAGGTCGCACACGGCCGCTCTCGCCGGAAACATCGAGATCATGTCGGCGGCATTGAAGCAAAAAGGGGTTATCGAAGCCGAAAACGAGTCGGAGGTTACATCCTTTTCCAAGATATTTTCCTATTACCGCAATCACCCCTTGCGGCAAGGCAACATTGCCATCATCTCGGCGAGCGGGGGCCACGGTGTCATCACCGCCGATCTTGCCACAAAGGCGGGTCTCAAAGTGCCGCAGTTTTCCGCCGAGAGGAGGGAGGCGTTGCGATTGGTGGTGGAGGACGCCATAAAGGACATTGCTTCTTTTCAGAATCCCGTTGACCTGACCGGCAGCGCTTCCGACCAGGATTTTGAGAGGGTGCTCGATTATCTGCTCGCCCAGGAAGACATTGAGGCGACCATCATTCTGGCCCTCCCTTACACTCCTCTGGTAACTTCTTTTATCGGAACCCGCTTGGGGCAGGTAGTGAGAAACCTGAATAAACCGGTTGTGGCCTACGTGCCTAATCTGGCAAAGTATGGCATGGTGTTAGAAGGATTCGAATTGAATGGGATTCCGGTCGTGCATTCCATAGAGGCGGCGGTAGAAATGTTGAGAGCCCTGCGCCTGCTCGCCCTCTACTGCACGCGGGACGGCTGCTGATTGCGAGTTTTGCAGATAGCGTTTGCGGCAAAGAGTAATGAAGGCAGTGGAAAGTGACACCTAAGGAGGTACGGTAATGGCGAGTGACCGCGAAGAAATGCTCAATGGAGAAATAGAGGCTTTTGAGGAGGAACTGAAGCAGCTGGCGGTCCGCTTGGAGGAAATCTCCGGCGTCGACTGCAATTTTGGAGCCTGCGTATTTGATCCCGCGATGAATGACATCGAGGACAAGATCGCCGAGGTGCAAAAGCGCAAGAAAATCCTTAATGACGTGCTGCAATCGCTCGAGGCCTGCGGCGCCTAACGATGGGGTCAACCCTATGCATATGCATGGGGTCAGGCCTATGCATCTGTATATTCGAAAAACGGGCCTGCTCCGGCAGGCCCTAATTATCACTTAACTTCGAAGAAAGCCGTTTCCGGCGCTCCGCAAATGGGGCAATTCTCCGGTACCACGTTGTCGGCTACGTAGCCGCACACGCTGCACACGTAATAGTCAGGCACTTCGTCAGCCACCATGTGCTGTAGCGCCCCATCGTAGAGCTTGGCGTGCCTCTCCTCGACATCACGCGCATATCCGAACATGGTCGCCGCCGGCTTATCATCTTCGGATTCCGCGTCTGCGATAAAGCTGTCGTAGCCTACCTGAGCCACTTTTTCCTCTTTCGCCAGCGACTCCTCGAGGTTGGTCTCGGTATCTTTAATAATGCCCAGGAGCCTGAGATTGTTATCGGCATGCACGCTCTCCGATTCGGCTACGGCCCTGAAAAGCTTGGCAACTCCGGCATAGTCCTCCTCCTCGGCCTTCTTGGCGAAGGCCTTCAGCCTTACGGCCGCCTTCGATTCGCCGGTGAAGCCGTCATAAAGATCCTTGCGGGTCTTTTCGCCCATCGCTGCTCCTTTCTCCTGGATCGATTACCACTCACGATCGGGTTCTAAGCTTTCTTTTTCACGAACACGTGAAATTCCCCGTCATGCTCCTCTATGCCCAGCAGCTTATGACCGGTCTTGGCGGTCCATGCCGGCATGTCACTTTTGATGCCCTTGTCGTCGGCGATGACTTCCAGCACTTCGCCTTCCTTCATCTCGTTCAGTTGTTGTGCCGTTTTTACGATCGGCATCGGGCAAAAGAGCCCTATGCAATCGATAACTTTATCCGCCTGTAATGGCTTCATCTTTCTGCCCTCCCCTTAGCCCTCAGATGAAAAGATTTATTTGCGACCGAGAGGCTATTTCGACATAGGTGGCCGCCCCCACGAAATCCTCGACCTCCGGGATAAAATCCGCTTCTTCCAGACCCATCAAAGCCATGGAAGTCGTGCAGGCGAGGAAGCGCACCCCCAACTCCTTGGCCAAGGGCATCATCTCCTCGAGCGAGGGCATGTGGAAATCGGCCATCAACTTCTTCATGGCCAGCTTGCCGCCGCCCAGCATGTTCATATTCGATAGCTTCAACCGCCGGGCGCCGCCCTTATTCACCATGCCCATCATCTTCTGCAGCGGGTTCTTGTTGCCGGCGTCCGTTTTTTCCTTGGTGACCACGTTGAGACCCCAGAAGGTGAAAAACATGGTGACTTCGATGTCCATGGCAGCGGCGGTGGTGGCGATATTGAAGGCAGCCAAGGCCTTGTCCAGTTCGCCGCTGAAAACCACTATAGTCGCATTTTCCTTCTCTTCGGCCATCTCAAAACCCCCTTTCGCGCTCTATCAAGTCGACCCTTCGCAGCGCGGGCAGCACTCACGGCCTTCCCGCATCGGCTCGCCGCATTTCGGGCAGCTCACTACGTTCGCGCTACATGGCTGGCATATGGCTTCGGACTCCGAGGTTATCTTTATCTCCCCGTCGCAATAAGGGCATTTGCATATGATGCCCTTCTCCGGTGCCTTGTCATTCATTTCAGCTCGTTCCTTTCTTGCTCAAGTAGTCCTCGATGGCCTTATGCAGGGCGTCGGCCCCCAGGTTCGAACAGTGCATCTTCTGTTGCGGCAGGCCTCCCAGCTGCTCGGCCACGTCACTGCGAGATATCTTAAGCGCCTCCTCCACCGTCTTGCCTTTAGCCATCTCGCTGACCATGCTGGAAACGGCTATAGCCGCTCCGCAGCCGAACGTTTTGAACTTGACATCCGAAAGGCGCTCCTGGTCGTCGACCTTTATGTAGAAGGTCATCATATCGCCGCACACCGGATTCCCGACCTCGCCTATGCCGTCGGCATTCTCGATCTCACCGACGTTGCGCGGATTGGTAAAATGATCCATTACCGTGTCGCTGTAAATAGCCATGACAATTACCCCCTCTCCTTAATAAATTTCGCGTAGAGAGGCGACATCTGCCGCAACCTCTCCACAATAGGTGGAAAAACATCCAAAACATATTCGACATCCTCGAGGTTATTTTCTGGGCCGAAGCTGAAGAGAATCGAACCCTGCGCCTTCTCGGCCGCTATCCCGCAGGCCGAGAGCACATGACTTCCCTTCAGCGCTCTTGAGGTGCAGGCCGATCCGCTGGATACCGCCACACTCTGGCCGTCGAGGAACAAAAGCATTCCCTCACCCTCGATGAACTCGACCACGAAGCTTGCGTTCCAGGGCAGCCTCTCCTTCGGGTGCCCGGTCAGGTAAATGTGCTCCAACCGCTGGGGGAGCTTTGCGATCAAGGCGTCCCGCAAACCGCTCAAGTGTTGCGATCTCTCCGGCATGCGCTCCTTTGCCAACTGGGCCGCAGCGCTCATGCCGACGATGGCCGGCATGTTCTCGGTTCCACCCCGGCGGCCGCCTTCCTGCACGCCCCCATCCAGGAGCGGCATCAAGCGAACTCCCTTTTTTATCCATAATGCTCCCGCCCCTTTCGGTCCGTACATCTCGTCGGAAGCGATGCTCATTGCCTGCACGCCCAGGGCCGCGACGTCGATCGCTATGTGTCCCGCCGCCGCTACCGCATCAGTATGAAAAGGAATGCCTCTCTCGGCGGCCATTGCCGCTATCTCGCTGATAGGTTCAATGCTGCCGATCTCTCCATTGGCGGTCATCACAGATAATAGAACCGTTTCGTCATCCAGCACGCCCTTCAGCTCATCCAGGTCGACAAGACCGTATTCGTCAACCGGGACTGTCACCAGCTCATACCCCTTCTTCTCCAGCGACATTGCCGCGTTCATAACCGAAAAATGTTCGATGGCGGAGATCACTATTCGTTTGCCCTTGCGCCTGGAGCCCGCGACCATACCCTTGATCGCCAGATTGTTGGCCTCGGTGCCGTTCGAGGTGAAGATTATTTCCTCCGGATTGGCACCTATCAAGTCGGCCACCTTGGCCCGCGATTCCTCCAGGGCCATCCTGGCGTCATCGCCCCAGCTATGCAACGAGGAGGGGTTTCCGAAGTGCACATCGAGGAAGGGCAGCATGGCTTCACGCACCTCCTCGGGAATAGGAGATGCCGCGTAATGATCGAGGTAAACTTCTCTCATGATTCTCAAGCCCCCTCAAGCAACTCGTCCCGGACATTCAACTCCGCAGCCATCGCCTTTGTGTCTGAAGTGCTGAGGGTACAAGCTTGCATGCTGCAGATCTCCGCCCGGGGTTCGTCCGTCTCTTCCAACTTCAACTCGGGGAACAAGCGGGGAAGCGGTGACGAAAGGACGACTCCTATCAAATCCCCCGCATCCCGGCTCGACCGCGATGCTACTCTTACCAGCGACGGTCCCTTGATGTAAAAGTTTATCGCCCTGGCCAGTGGTGCCGCTAATATACCATAAGATTTCGATTCGGTCTTCCATCCCGTGAGAACCCTTCCTGCCATTTCGTGCCAGTTTTCGTCGCCGGTGAGGGCCCAGTAATAAAGCATAGCCTCTGCGCCTCGAGCCTGGCTTGAAGGCTCCGCCGTGTCCGGTTTTAGCCCGGGCAACGCGAAAGCCGCTGCCGTATCCAATAGCTCCCCATTCGTTTCATCCCAGTAATCGTCCTTGATGAGGCGCATCAGCCTTTCCGCACGCTCGAAATAATTCCTCTCGCCGGTCAAACCATAGGCCTGCATGAATGCGATCGCGGCTGAAACCTGGTCATCCAGCAGACCGAACCGCCTCGCAACCCCGTTGTTGTAGTGGGCCATGCCGTCTGGTTCCCGGTAGGATTGTGACCAGAGAAAATCGAGCGCCCGCATACCCAGGTCGACGTAGGACTGAATCTTAAGGAGCTTGCCGGTCTGGATGAATACAATGGCAGCCTGGGCGGCCCAATCGGTATAAACCGTCTCATCAACCGCGGGACTCCTCAACTGCAGCCTCTCCTCGGCCAGTGCATTGTAATACGCTTCATCCGCATCCTGGCTGCCGTAAAAGCGCGACTCTCCGTCGCTCAGGGTGCCTGCCATGTAGTCGGCGGTCTGTATCGCCGCCTCCCGGAAGGACTGAAAGCCGAGGGTCTTGTAAGCCCTCAACAAAACGGAGAGCAAGCCGGCATTGTCGGAAAGCATTTTCTCGTAATGGGGAAGCGTCCAGTCGCGGGTGGTCGAATAGCGGAAGAAGCCTCCCTCGACATCATCCATGAGACCACCCATTATCATTCCCTCCAGAGTGCTGCGGGCACAGGATAGAAAATCCTCGCCGTATCCGTCCATAAATAGCTCGAGGGCAAGGGCTATGATTTCCGGCTGGGGGAATTTGGGAGCGTCTCCCAAACCCCCGTAATCCCGGTCCCAGGCGCGCAGGATTGCATCTCCTATATCGGTTACGATCTCCGGCTGCGGCCCTTCTTCCTCGGTTTCCGCAAATAGCAGATCTTCCTGGGGAATGTTAAAGGTCGCTTTGTGCTCCTTCCAGAGATTGGAAACCCTTGCCAGAATGCTCCGCATGCCTGAGGGCGGCACGTAAGTGGTCCCGGCCAGAATAGCGGCGTCCGGTGAAAGAAAGACCGTGCTCGGCCATCCACCCTGGTTATAGTGGCTATTTATATCCGGATTGCGGTCGCTGTCCACCCTGATCGCTACGAAGCGTTCGTTAATGAGGTCTATTACCTCCTGGTCGGAGTAGGACGCCTCGTCCATTTCGTGACACCAGTGGCACCAGACCGCGGATATCGATAAGAGGACGGGTTTATCTTCGGCGGCTGCGCTGGCAAAAGCGCTCTCGCTCCACGTTTGCCACTTTATCTCGTCTGCCCGGTTCGGGCCGGGACTGAAGCGAAAATCAGCCATTCCTGATCATCTCCTTATATGCGAAAGGGGCGATCTTTCACGCCCCCGTTATCAGCGCTTTCTTGAAAGGCCGTATAGCCTATGCTTTCCCGTCCCGCTTCGGTTCCGGCTTTTCCAACTTTTCCCTTCGCATCTGCTTCTCCATGGTTACGCATGGAAATTTTGAATCAGCGCAGTGGGGGCAACAAAGGCCTCCCTTTTCCTTCGACTCCTTTTTCCTCATGCTACCTCCTTGATACCTAATCATTCCCTCACTAAAGCATAATTACTCTTCGAGGGGGAGGTAATGATACAAATCACCTCCACATTGGGGTCAGCCCCCTTTGTGGAGGGCAGCCCTCCACAAAGGGGGCTGACCCCAATGTGGAGGTTAGGCGCCGTCGAAGTAGGCGACGAGCGCGCTCTTGTCCTTTACCGTCAGGTACTTGTCCTCGCCGATGCTTATGACGTTATCTTTCTTGAGCCGCGACATGATGCGGGAAACCGTCTCCTCGGTCGAGCCGACCAGGCCGGCAACATCGCGGTTGGTAAGGGGCGTATTAAGAACCACACCGCACCTGTCCGTGATGCCCCTCTCGTCTATCATCTTCAGCAGGACGCAGGCTATCCTTTTTTCCACCTTCTCGCCGGCGATGCAGCGATCCTTGTAATAAGCCTGGTCGAGCCTTTGAACGACCAGCCTTAACAGGTAGAGGGCGAAAATGGAATCCTTGGAAGCCAGCCATTGCAAATCGTCCCAGCTTACCCTCCATACCTGCGAATCCTCCCTGGCAACGCTGGAGTAGGAATAGACGCCTTCCTCATAGAGGGCTGCCTCACCGAAGATGTTGCCGGGATAGAGAAAGTTAAGTATGTATAGCTTGCCGTCGCCGTGGACTATGTTGGTTTCGACGATTCCCTCTTCCATCAAGTAGAGGTGAGTGGCTTCGTCCTGGTCGATAAAAATGTACTGCTCGCGGTCCACCTTCTCCGGTGTAAAGAACTCCCTCGCCTCGGCGCGAAGCGACTCCTCGAGATGATTCAGAAACTCTCGCAAGTAGTTCTCTTCCAAAACCCACCTCCATGCGCGCAACTGTTACATGCAAGAATTATTATTACCGAAAGCACAGCAGATCAATCGCTTCTTGTGCTTGTTTTATTAAAGATGATTTTATCCCTTCCCGGGTGGGAATAACAGGAAAATCGCATTCACTTGCCTTGCTAGCTCAAAAGTGGGGATCGATCCGGGGTAAGGAGGCCGCAGGGGGTTGACAAGCAACCCTTGAAGAAGGGCTCTCTATCTGTATAATATTGATGAACGTCTACCCGAGCTCGGGACCGGACCCAAGCCCGGGAGTTTCTCGTTTATTGAAAAGACGGGCGTCAGGCCCCCGCATTGCAGGATTCTTCGTTGTTGATAATACGGGGGGTCATGCAAGCGTTAAGGCGCCTACCCCGCGAGATTGATAAAAACCTGGAGGATAGAGATGTCCAAGGCAAACCTGGATTTCTTTAAGGCACTCCCACAAGTGGAGGACGTCCGGACGGTGATGGCCTGCTTCCAGTGCAGCGCCTGCGTGGCCGACTGCCCGGCGGCCGCCCACTCCAAGCGCTTCAACCCACGGGACATAATGCTCAAGGTACTCCTCGGACTGGAAGACCAACTCATCGTAAAAGACTCAATCGTATGGGACTGTGCGACCTGCTACACCTGCATGGAAAGGTGCCCGCAGGGAGTCAGGCCCATCGAGGTCATCACCGCGGTGAAGAACGAACTCGCCCGCCGGAACTTGCTCCCGGCGGAGATCGCCGGGGCGGCCGAGAACATCCGCACCACCGATCGCGTGATAGTCAATTCCGATGCCATCGAGCGCCGCCGTGAAGAACTGGGACTGGCTCCCTACGGCGCCGAGGGCAAGTTGATAAAAGAGGTCGTGAAATAGATGGAGAGCTACGCGCTTTTCCTCGGCTGCCTGATACCGATGAAGCTGCCCCAGATCGAGGCCGCCTCCCGTTCGGCCCTGGCTAAACTGGGCGTCAAGTTGCAGGAGTTGGAAGGATTTTCCTGCTGCCCCGAACCCTGGAATTTCAAGGGCGCGGACATCGAGGCCTGGCTCAAAGTGGCTGGGCGCAACCTGGCGGTGGCAGAGGCCAAGGGCGCTGACATCATTACCCTGTGCAACGGTTGCTCGGCTACCCTGATCGAGGCCGGGCACCTGTTAAGCAATGGGAGCGAAGCGGCCGATCGAGCGCGCAAGGCGCTGGGCGCGGCCGGTTATAAATACGAGGGCAAGACGAAGGCCCATCACGCCGTAACTATTTTGGATAAAGACAAGGTCGAAGCCAGCTGTACGAGCAAACTCACCGGACTCAAGGTCGCCGTGCATTACGGGTGCCACCTGCTCAGACCTTCGGACGTCATGGGCGTCGACAATCCCTTCGAGCCCACCTTCCTGGACAACCTGGTGGAGGCCACCGGAGCGGAATCGCTTCCTTACGCCGGCAAGATGGCCTGCTGCGGCAGCGCCAGCCTCGACAAAGACGTATCCCTGGGCATTGCCCGGGACAAGATATCGGCTATGGAAGCTGCGGGCGCCGATTGCCTCGTGGTGACCTGCCCGGCCTGCTTCGATCAGTTCGATTTGGGCCAGGTGGAGATAAACCGGCGCTTCAAGGAAAACCACGCCCTACCGGTGCTGCATTACTTCCAACTTTTGGCACTGGCTCAAGGGGAGGACCCCGAGAAGATGGGTCTCGCCAGGCACAAGATAAAGACGGACCCCATCCTCAAGGCGGTGGCGAAATGATAGAGGTGAGGTTTCACGGCCGTGGCGGCCAGGGTGCCGTGGCGTCGGCGGAGATGCTGGCGGTATCGGCGATAGGCGAGGGCAAGTACGCCCAGGCCTTCCCCAGCTTCGGCCCGGAGAGGCGGGGAGCACCGGTCGTCGCCTTCTGCCGCGTGGACGACAAGCCCATCATGACGCGAGAGCCGATCATGAAGCCAGACGTAGTCGTGGTCCTCGATCCCACGGTGCTCAAAGTGACCAACGTGGCGGCCGGGTTGAAACCGGGCGGCAAGATCGCCATCAACAGCTGCACCCCGCCGCAGCAGCTGGTAGAAACTTACAATTTTTCCGATTGTTCGCTCGCCGTCGTCGACGCCAACGAGATCGCTCTTCGCATCATCGGCCGGGCCATAACCAACACGGCCATGCTGGGGGTCCTTCTCAAAGTAGAGCCCGTGGCCAAGCTGGAATCGCTCTTCGAGCAGATCAATGAACGTTTCCCCGCCGTAGCGGAGAAGAACATAAAGGCGCTGCAGACGGCCTACGACGAGACCAAGGTGACCGAGCTGGCGGCGGCCAAAGCGGCTGAAGGAGGAAGGTAATTGGCAGATCTTCCCACCTGGAAAAGCATAAACCACGCCTGCCTGGTGTTTGAGCCCGGCAGCACGGTCGAGTACCTGACGGGCGACTGGCGCAGCATGCGCCCGGAGCGTACCGAAGAGAAGTGCGTAAAGTGCGGCGAATGCTGGATGTACTGTCCGGACGCCGCCATCTATATTGACGAGAGGGGCTACTACGCGGTGGACTACGACTACTGCAAGGGGTGCGGCATATGCGCCAAGGAATGCCCACACGGTGCCATTTTCATGGTCGAGGAGTGTGAGTGACATGGCGAAGCGAGTGGGGATAGAAGTATCCATCGCCGTTTCGGACGCGGTTACGCTCTGCGACGTCGATGTCGTGGCGGCCTATCCTATAACTCCCCAGACGCACATCGTCGAGCACCTCTCGGAGTCGGTGGCCAACGGCGACCTCAACGCCGAGTACATCAAGGTGGAGTCGGAACACTCCGCTATGTCCTGTTGCATCGGAGCGTCGGCGGCCGGCGCTCGCACCTTCACCTCGACAGCCTCCCAGGGTCTCGCGCTCATGAGCGAGATGCTGTATATCGCTTCCGGTATGCGCCTACCTATCGTGATGGCGCTCGCAACGCGCACCCTGTCCGCGCCGCTTTCCATTTGGGGCGACCAGAGCGACGTCATGAGCGTGCGCGACGCTGGCTGGATCGTCATCTTCGCCGAGAACGGGCAGGAAGCCTTCGACATGACTGTCCAGTGCTTCAAGATAGCCGAGGACGAGCGCGTGCTCCTGCCGGTCATGTTGTGCCTGGACGGCTTCAACCTGAGCCACGTTATCGAGCCCATAGAGATAATGGACCAGGAAGAAGTCTCGTCCTTTCTGCCGCCTTACAATGCCAAGTACCGCCTCGATCCTCACGAGGTGTTGACCATGGGCGCCTTCGCCATGCCGGATTATTTCAGCGAGATAAAGAAGCAGCAGGACGAGGCGCTCAAGGATTCGTATACGGTCATCAGGGAAGTGTGGGACGACTGGGGGAAGCACTTCGGACGCACCTACACCCCGTTGCAAACCTATCTTACCGACGATGCGGACATCATCCTGCTCATCGCGGGGGCCTTCGCCGGCACGGCGCGCATCGCAGTCGATCGGCTTCGCGCCAAGGGCGTCAAGGCCGGGCTTGCTTCGCTTAAATTATGGAGGCCTTTCCCGCGCGATGACATCATTCGGGAGCTGGGTGGGGCCAAGGTGCTAACGCTGATCGACCGCGCCCTTTCGCCCGGCGGCGGAGGCGGGCCAATCGCCAGCGAGGTCAGAGCTTGCCTCTATCATCAGGACAA
>Ga0209747_1001506_pt1 | contig 12378 bp, 15 predicted proteins | sample BarGraNGADG00311_FD_184498 | JGI IMG/M metagenome (GOLD analysis project Ga0209747, IMG submission 184498) | Arctic peat soil microbial communities from Barrow, Alaska - Barrow Graham LP Ref core NGADG0011-311 (SPAdes) (version 2) | ecosystem: Environmental > Terrestrial > Soil > Wetlands > Peat... | reverse complement strand
TGGACAGACAAATTCTCACCCAAAATCCGGAACTTATTGCCGATGGAATCGTCTCTGGTATAAAGTGTTATATGAACCAGGAAGTGATTGATTCTTCCCTACCTCAACCTGCCGATGGCACGCCAACGGCAGTGCCTATGGAGCTGAAGACTGTTGTGCCGCAAGCTCCCACCCCTACTTTAGGAGGCGAGACCCCGACACCTTGATATGGAAACTAACATGATACCTTTTGAACAAATCGTGACCGAGGCCAAACATGCCATCAATACCGGAGATAGAAATACCGCTGCAGCATTAGCGGAGCAAGCCTATCGCATGAACCCCAAGAGTGTGGATGCCTTGTTGCTTAAGGCTGGCACCAGCGATCCTCAGACTGCCATCCAGTACCTAAACGCAGCCCTGGCCATTGACCCTGAGAATGCCATTGCGCGGGAGGCGATGACCTACACGGCCGCTCAAGTGCGCAGTATTGCATCAGCCGCCTGGAAGCCTGAAGAGACCAGCGCTGTGCGGGTAAATACCTCTCCAAACCCGCTACCTCAACACAAAACCAGTTTTGCTTTGCCGTTGGTTATCGCTTTCTGTGCTTTGATGGTGGTCGGTATGGTGAAATTTGGGGTAATTAGGGTAAATGCCAATAGTACGCTCTTCGGCATTATTCCTCTTTCCGGGCAAAGCCAAATAAATGGCAAAGTTGCGGCGGATGCTTACGACCCAACGCAAGCTTTTGGTACCGCTGCTGCTTTTTTAACGGTGACCACTCAACCAAGGGTAGGCACAGGCGGCCAGTCCGTACAGGCATTGGCAGATATTAAAGCAACCCAACCTGTCCCTACCGTCGAAATATTTGTGCCACTGGTCGGGTCCAGTGGGCAGGTTGGTTCCTCCAATCCGGTTGCTACCCCTACACCAACGGCCTCCAAGGCAGCCAGTTCAGCCTTACCCATAATCCAGATTACACCTATCTTGCCAGGCTCCACAGGTAAGATTACCAGCTCGGTGGTCACAGCAGAGAGCGGTGAAGGGTCTCTTGAACCAACGCCACCCGCTGAAACTGCTATTCCAGAGGAAATTCCTATTATCCCAATTATCGAAGTGCCTGCAGACGTAGCAGCGCAATATGCTTTTACTGAAGCCCAACCTGTGGTTTCGTATGGCGAGAAGTGGATTGATATCGACCTTACCAACCAGATGTTGTATGCCTACGAAGGGGACACATTGCTCAATTCCTTCCTGGTTTCAACGGGACTTCCAGGCACTCCCACCGTCACGGGTACCTATAGTATTTACGTGAAATACTTATACGCCCACATGCGCGGGGATGATTATGACCTGGCAAATGTGCCTTACACCATGTATTTCTTTGAAGGCTATGGCATTCATGGAACCTATTGGCATCACAACTTTGGTGTACCCATGAGCCATGGTTGTGTGAACATGGAGACCAGCCAGGCAGGCTGGATCTACGAATGGGCACCGGTAGGAACAATCGTAAACGTACACTATTAATGATGATAGATGACCTTATCATAAGCCGCAGGGACTTTTTAAAGTACCTGGGGGCTGCATCCCTCAGTACGGTGGTACCCCGTGCCATCCCCACCTCTCCAAATGGCGTAAAGCCAAGCAGTGGAAAATTAGGGCGTGTGGCAACGTGGAACACCTTGGTGCGGGCTGGCCCTTACGACAAGGATAAAACCGTCGGCTTCCTGAAATTTGATACTGTGCTGCCTTTGCCCGACAAGATTGTTGAAGCAAAGGATGTCAGCGGATTCACGCACTATTTTTACGAGTTTGGCCCGGAACGTTATGTTAACTGCGGTTGGATTCAGGAGGTTCGCGACGAACCCAACTATAGTCAGGAGGTCATCCCCGAGGGGGGCTGCATTGGTGAGATCTGCGTGCCTGGCACAGAGGTTTACCTGACCCCAGGCGGCAATAAATTCCGCTTACGCTTCTATTACGAATCAACCTTCTGGGTGCAGAAAAGGGTCTGGGATAGCCAGGGAAAAGCCTATTACCAGGTCTTGAATGATGGCAACTACATTGACTCATGGTATGTGCCCACGCAGGCAATCCGCATGGTACGCAAAGCCAAAGTGGCTCCACTCTCGCCCGAAGTAGACCCTGCTCTCAAGCGCATTGAGATCGACGTTACCAAGCAAGAGGTTCGAGCCTATGAGGCTGAGAAGGAGGTGTTTTACGCCAGGGTTTCAACCGGCTTAAACACCACACCCACCCCTTTGGGTTTATGGGCAACCAATCGCAAACGGCCTACTCAAAGGATGCACGATTTAGGCGGAGGGGCTGCTGCCTTTGACTTGCCCGGGGTGCCCTGGGTATCTTTCTTTACCACTGATGGCGCTGCTTTCCACGGCGCTTATTGGCATTCCAACTGGGGCTTTAAGATGAGCAATGGCTGCATTAATATGCGCCCCAAGGATGCCCTGTGGGTATACCGCTGGACCTTACCCCAGGTACCCTTCGATCAGCTGGAAGCTACTTCAAAAGAGGCAACAGCCGTTCGTGCTTTTTCATCCTAATCTGGAATATTAATCAATATTTTATAATAATCTTGTATAGTAAAGATGCCTGAATTGGAAAGGCAGGTAAATATGGCAAACGCAATTTTTTGTGGATTAGTCTTTGACGAGGCGGACCAGCCCTTGACTGTGACTTACTTGGGCTCGGAAGCCTATTATGTGTTGGATGACCAGGGATTCCAGCGCCATATTCCGGCTGGAGATGTTGATAAGCAAATATTTTACGAGATGACCTCCCACGTCAAAGGGAATGAGGATATGCTCAGTGAACAGGCTGCCAAGATGATGGGTCAGGAAGACCCGTTTACGGTGGCGATGATCCGCAGCCAGCTTGTGAACCAGGAAAAGCAATTCCTTGAAATGCAGCAGCACGGCTTGCCGGAAGACGTCAGGCAGTACCTGGCGATGGCCGGCTTTAAAGCGGTGGTGGATTTTCACGGCGACTTGAAACAATTGAACCAACCCGGCGTCACCCAAGAGGGTGATGAAGATTAATAAATCTGATTTGAAAGCAGTAAAATAGAGTTATGAACCCTAATTTTATCGTCGACGTTAGCGAGGAAAGTTTTGAGATGGAAGTGTTGGCCTTCTCAAGCAAAGCTCCTGTGGTCATGGACCTATGGGCTCCCTGGTCGATTCCCAGCAGAATTCAATCTCCTTTACTTGCCAAACTGGCCGCAGAAGCTCAAGGAGCTTTTCGTCTTGCCAGGGTAAACGTTGAAGAGCAAATTAAATTAGCCGAAAAACTAAAAGTGAAAAGTTTACCTACGGTCAAAGCCTTTATGGACGGCCACATCGTGGCCGATTACACCGGATTGTTGACAGAAGAGAACCTGCGAGCCTTTATTGGCCGGATTCTGCCAGAGGAGGGCAATTTGCTTCTGGAAAAAGGGCACAATCTGCTACTTTTGGGCAATTATGTTGAGGCTGAAGAATCTTTGAATAAATTTCTGGAAACCCATCCAAGCGACCCGGCAGGACTATTGGCTTTAGCCAGGGCATCCCTTTTCCGTGGGAATGCGCTTCAAGCTGAGGAGATAATCTCCCATTTTCCGCCCAGTCCGTATTTTATAACTGCCAAGATTCTGGAGCCGTTGGCCAAAGCATACCTGACCGTTGACCGGGTTTCTCCATCCGGGCAAGCCGAAGAAGCTATTTTCCGGAACGCGCTCAAATTGGCACGCCGCGGGAATATTCCGGCCGCGCTGGATGGTTTGTTGGATTTGCTGCGCAAAAATAAACATAGCCGTAATGGTGAAGTGAAGGATGTTTTCCTGGCATTTCTTACCGTACTAAGCGAGCAAAACCCGCTTGTGCGTCAGTATCGGGCAGACCTAACGAACGTTCTTTTCTGAACCCCTCGCATGTTTTTTTACCAAACATACTTAGCTATTTACAATTAAGGAGCTCAAAATAAAAGCTCCTTTGATTTTTATAAACGTGGCAATAATGATGTTTTGATTTGCGGGTAAACTAAGGTAATGCCACACTCCAAGTGCATCCCTTGGTTGACAATTTTCCTGATAATTTGGCTGATTTTGACATCATCGGGCTGTTCATCTGTGAATGTGCCATTGGAACTTACTTTGGTGGCAAAGGATAGATCAACCCCAGCCACACCAGAAAATAGTCCGGTGGAAGCAACTGTTCTTCCGACGCTTGAGCTAAACCCAGCACCTAATTCAACCGCTGAGGCGACTAGTATCCCAAGCTTTGAGGTACTTACCACCCAACCAGTGCTGACGAGTATTGCGTATAGTTATCCAGAATCCTTCTATATTAAAGGTATCGTCGGACATGTGCAGGTCTACGAATTGGGTTGCGAGGCTTCCGCGGCGGTAGATTGGGCCAACTATTTTGGCAATACCATTTATGAATCCAATTTCCAGGCAGAACTTCCTGTCTCCGATAATCCGGATTTTGGTTATGTAGGCGATCCGAATACCGACGGTTGGGGGCAAATCCCACCATATGCTTATGGCGTACACGCTGACCCGGTGGCAGCGCTTCTGGTGGAATATGGTTTGCCTGCCCAAAGCAAAAAAGGCTACACACTTGAAGAAATCCGCGAAAAAATCAGCCAATTAAAACCGGTTATTGTCTGGATTATTGGCAATATGGAATACAGTGTTCCAGTTGAGTATGTAGATTCACAGGGAAGAAAATCGATTGTGGCGCCTTACGAGCATGTGGTTATCCTAACAGGTTACGACCAGAATACCGTCAGGTATATGTCAAATGGTAGATTTTACGATGTGCCAAACGAGGTCTTTCTTACCTCATGGACCGTATTGGGAAATCTGGCAGTTGTGCATGAATAAACATTCCACCATCGAAGCGGAAAGTATAGATTTTTTTCTTGATTGCTTTCTTACTGATTGCTGAACTTCGCGCAAGCCAACATCAACTTTTGGACCAAAACGAATTGATCTGCCAGCAGATGTGGGATGAGGTCTTCGCTCGGTAATTTGCCATCCGCATAAACAGCTTCTAGGTTATCTTCAATAGTGTAAAGATAAGAATCCAAGGCGGTAGTCAATTCTTTTGTGTGCCTGGTCATTTTTTTGAAGTAGGCCAGAAAATCACTGAGAATTTTTGAATCAATGATGACTTCTTCAAAAAGACCAGCGGTTTCCTCGTCGGTAAAGCCTTTTAACTCAGTCAGTGCTTCTTCCATGGTGCCTCTACTTGTGAAATTAAATTTGCAACCGTCAAATCTACTCGGGGTTGACTGATTTATGCTTGTGCTAAAGGTCAAGATAGTATTCAATACCGACATTATTGTAAACTGATGCTTTTTGAGCAAAACTAGAGTATGGTTTGAAACCAAGCCCTTCCCAAAAAATGATTGCCGCTTGATTTTGGGCTTCAATCAGGATGTGGATTTGTTTCATGCCCAAAGATCTTACCACTTCACAAAAAATTAGATAGTTCGACCGCCCAATTCCCTGGAAGAGGTGTTGACCGTGGACGATCAGCCAGCCTAAGAAAACCACATCTTTTTCAGGATAGTCAACAATACAACTGATAAAGGCAACTGGCTCATCATTCTGGCGGATAAGCAGGTAAACCTTTTTTTCTGGATCAATTGGCATTGGCAATGGGGAATCCAATAACGAATCTTGATTACTGTTGCTGACCTTACCCATTAGCCCAAAATAGACGGGCGATGAGTTGTAAATATCCGAAATCACCGCAGACGAAATTTCTTTCGTTGGCGTGTATTTGAACTTGCCTTGCGCAAGTTCAGTCATTTTCTTCATGATCAATTCAATATACAAACGGCCTCTTTTAATGATAGATTTAGTCCCTAAGTTGAAAATAAATTAAGTCCTTTGTTGCGATTGTTCTACCGAGAGCAACAAGAATATAGGATATTTATATTTTACCTTAAACATGAAGAAAGCATAAAGATATAAGGCAAATTGCCCAATTTGTCCATAAATTGGTAAATCGAATTTTTGTCATCCCATTGGTTCCTCCTGATACAAACGGTGATCGGAATTTCACCTCAGCAACAAGTAAAGGTGATGAAACATAAATAAAGCCTCAATGTGCATTGAGACACCACTTTGGATATTTTTTGTCGGTTCTTATTTGGTGTTTTCTAAAAAGTTGGAGATAACCTTATTAGTCTCGGCCGGATTGTCCACGTTTGCATTGTGTCCTGCGTTCACAATAACTACAAGTGGGTAACCAGATTTTTCATGCCACATTTTACAATACTGGTTTACTTTACCTATTTTGTCAAATTCGCCACGGGTAATAAGTACCGGACATTTTAATTTGATATCTCTATTGTCCTGCAAAAATGCGTCATAAGCGATTTGCATCAGATGGCAATACTCCCTCTTACCGTAAGGAGCAATCATTTCCATCATATTAATGTACCCTTTTTCGGTAACTGTAGCCTGTTTAGCTGCAGCCTTTTTCAGTGGGTTTAACGGATATAACATGCCCATCCACTCCACCTGTTTCAACCAGAATTTATCTGATTCTGAATAATAGCTTTCTCCATAAGGCGTGGTTCCAATTCCGATAAATGCCTGCAACGCTTCTGGATATCTTACGGCAAAGGCCTGAATATAATAGCCTCCCAGAGATTGGCCTACAGCAATTATCTGCTCAACATTATTTTCCAATAGAATCTGGTGAACGATTTCGCTCGTCAGTTCAAAATCAAATCGAGTAAAAGGCCTCGATTTGCCATGACAAGGGGCATCCCAGACAATAACATTGAATTGCTCGCTAAAGAAATCAACTTGATCCTTAAACATCGTGTGGTCGGCAGTCAAACCGTGGAAAAAGAAAATGGTATTTCTGGCTCTATCCCATTGATCTGAAATCCAATAATATACGTTGCCATAATCAGTTTCTATGTGTTTTTCAGTCATTGTATGCCTCCGAAAGCCATTGAAATTCAGCGCACATAACATTTTGAGAATATTACACTAAATTCTCGATGAGATAACAGGTTTGGCTGAAGGATAGCCTAGATTTCCCAATTAGGTTTTTATTGCTGTCCGTCTTTGCGACCAACCAAAACCTCCGTGATTAAAACACTTTACCAAATCGGAATTTATAGTCTTATTTGATCCTGAAAAAAATTACAGTCTGTTCTTTTAAAGAAATCTTACCAACCTGATATCCATATTGAATTAATTCCTTCTTGTAATTTAGAAAGGAGTGATCTATCTCAATTCCAGCAATAGCATGTATTTCATTAAAAGTAAGTTTCAATGATGGACTTCCATCCCTTCTAATATATTCCCAGAGAGCATTATATTTACTCATAAGATCCGCCTTCTTAGAGATTCTAATATGTCTAACTGTTCTATCTGCTAATCAACGCATCATTGAGGGCTTTGAATAATCTTGAGCGTAAAAAAATCCTAACAGACGTCGATTGAGGCCTGTTAGGATTTTAGCTTGTTAACCTTAATCACCAATCCGGTGATAAATGATTATTTGTTGTTTCGTACCGATTTTCCTTTTGTCAAAACATAGATAATAGTGACAACAAGGACAACGATGCTGGCAATCACAGTGACAATTACAGCAGGATATTGAGAATTGAAGCCGTTCGGTTGTGCAAGCAGGTGTTTGATCAGGATGCCGATGTATGCCCAAACGATCACGAGGACATAAGGAACGTCTCTGTTCCTGAAGGTTGTCACAGCGCCGATCAACAATCCAACGAGCAGAATTGTGATGGTCCAGGCCACGTCTGAAGGCTTACCAAAATTTGAATTCAGACTAACCAGAAAAACTGTTGCATTAGCAATTGTCGCAACGGTGATCCATCCAAAGTAGACACTGAAAGGCAGTCGAATGAACACTTTTTCGTTGGCGGTCAATTTCTCTTTGTTGATTCGTGTGTTGATCAGGATCAGACAAACCAAAATAGTTAACATGAATAGCAGGGACAGGGGGATAATCTTATAGTGCCAGCTGAAGATCCAGGCAATATTGGCGATGGAAGAAATTGAGAACAAGATACCAACCTTGTTCAACAATTCAGTTTGGATTGGCTCTTTATTTTTTTGGAAGGCGCCAAGCTGGTAAGCAGTATGACCGGCTAAAAGCAGGTAGATTACTCCCCAGATGATGAAGGTAATGCCAGTAGGGGCAAAAAGATTCGGGTATGAATCCGAGATGTCTCCGGTGATCATGCCATTGATGGGCAACGCGTTAGCGAGGCCGTTAACAATTACCATGCCGAGGTACGTAAAGAGTACCAAGATACTAATATTGTTTGACCGTTTTATATATTTCTCCAAATATTTTATTTTTTATTAGATAACGGCGCTTGTTGTAAAGGAAGCGCTTGCAAAGTGCAACTAGTTTTGTACAAGTTTTTTATATGGGCTCAATCACTTGACTCTTGGGATGCCGCATCCTATATCAAGAGAGGTAATCGTAAGAAGTAAATTTTTGCGTGTCTCATTACCTCTTCGAAGTAATAGCTTTTGACTTGAGTTATTTTTCTTTTGAAATGTGGCAGCAGTATATCCAAATAAGCATATTTTGGAGGTGGTTATTAATTTTGCCCGACCTGTCAAAAGCTGTAGCAATAGACTCAAACTTGTCGCATTAGAAAACAGTGTGAAAGTACCGCAAGAATAATTCGTTGAGAACCAATTGGACGGTAAAACAGTAGATCCTTTTGACTCTATAATCTTGAAAAATTTTTCTGTGCCAAGGCTTGTTACTCGGCTGTTATTCATCCCATGAGAGTTGTTCATTCGGAATGCCTCGTTTACGGCATTCGTTCAAGACAAATTCTTTTTCTGCTGCATTCCCAAGCGTGTATTTCAGAATAGTATCCTTAAAAATGACAAATTTAACCTGTTCGGCTTTTAAGTCCGCAAACCAAGCACCTTCAATAATGACCTTCGATAATTGTTCAGGAAAGTCAGGGACATCTGAACTGAACCAGATCATAGTCCAATACTTAATGGTGTTTTGGGTCTTCCAAATCTCGACCTTTTCGATAGTCAGGAGATCCAATAGCGACTCATCAATCAATGTTTCTTTGATAATTACACCTGTAAATATCACTCGAACTCCTTCTTTGGATTCTTTGATCAAGCACCTTCAGTGGAACTGTTCCTCAAATATTCAGGTCTAATATTCTGTAAACTGATATCTGCCTCTTGCTGCGGTTCCTTTGCCATATTCGATCGCTTGTGTCGGGCAGCGATTGATACAGGATGTGCATTGATAGCATTTTTCACCCCATTGCGGTTTTCCGTCCACCATCGATATAGTGTTTGCGGGACAGTTTTCCGCGCACTCTCTGCAGGAAATGCACTTGTCTGTGACGTAGAATGGCTTGGTGCTTCGGGCAGCCATGTTGAAGCCGAAGTTGGCAAGGTTAGTCTTTATCCATGCTAGTGGGCCCTTATTGACATCGTGGACTGATTGTCTTGCGTTTACTTGGGCCGCAATCATCTCAAGCTTTACTTTGGCTTTGGTTATCTTTGAGGAGATGCTTTCATTGCTTTCAAGATCCGCTCCCATTATACAGTTGCTAGGCATCGAGACAGAATAGGTGCTATTCAACGGCAAAATAAGGTTTAATTTATGCATTGCATCGCCCGCTTCGGCTCCGCAGGTGCACACTCCGAAAGTGAATGATGGCTTACTATTAAGCCTCTTTACAAACTCCAGGACTGGTTCGGGCACGCCCCATGCATAGATGGGAAAAACGATACCGAGGGTTTGATCTTCGATTGTAGGGACTGTTTTACGCTCAACCATATTGACTGAATGTCGTTCGTTTTCGAAGCAAGCTGCTCAGCAACCCACTTTGAATTTCCTGTGCCTGAAAAATAATAGATCATAAATTTTTCATTCCTTTTTTTGTTCTCCTTGTGTCCTTGTTATCAGTACCAATGATATGCGGAGGGCGTTAACACGATTCTGAAGTAATGTTTTTTGTGAGTGCCGGCTGAGAGTTTCTCCTGTACTTTTTCACACTTACCAAGCAGTGAATTTATCGCTCGGAGAGCTTCACTCAATTCTTCTTTTGTCAAATCTTCCACACTAACCTGCTTTCGGGCAATCTACGAGCTGTCCACTCTTCATTTGGTATCCACACGCTTGACCAAGGATGAAGGAATCAAGGCGCGCAAATCGAAACTGTCAGGATTCTTCATCAATTGCCTTCAGCCTTTCGAGCCATTTATGTACGGTTCCTGTCTGAAAGAAATCCAAGAGTGTGCCATCAAAAAAACGTTCCGCACGAATTGCAGCGAGGATGAGGGCCAAAACACACTGCTCGCTCAGATTAGATACATCAACCTGCTGCATGGAATTTTCTTCCCATTTAATACAATTTGCTTCGAGGATTGCGGAATAGCGATCCAAACCCATATCTTTGTTGAGCCCTAGAATCTGATGAAAATCATCAATAAAGGCATGAACCTTTTTCGAGTAGATCACATAGGGCATCTGTTTCGGATGCTCAGGTGTGCCATCATTTTCTTTGTCAACGATCCATTCACCAAACTCATCGTTTTTGAGTTCCGGAATGTATTTTGTTAATGACCCAAATTTAGTTATTGTTTTCATCACTATTCCTAACAATCTTGTGATTGTACTCCCAGGGCACAATTGAATCAGCGTTGTGTCAAAAAAACCTAGGCTGATACAGAGTAGTAAAGAATAAAGGCGTTTTGACCACTGCAATAAAAATGCGGGGAAAAGTCATTACATTCAAACGGATTTAAGGATCTGCGTAGTATTATTGCATTGAACTGAATAAGGGGTGGTATCAAAACGGATCGGTAAAAAATAGAGAAAGCAGTATTTAGTAAGGTGGTAGGATGTTGTTCCAGGACAGAAGAGATGCCGGCATTAGATTAGAAGAAGCATTGGAAAAATATCGTGGCCAGGACGTGGTTGTCTTCGCACTGCCCAGGGGCGGTGTGGTGCTGGGAGCTGAAATTGCGGAGTATCTACATGCGCCGCTTGATCTTGTGCTCACCAAGAAAATTGGGCATCCCGGGAATTCGGAGTACGCAATCTGCGCGATCGCCGAAGAGGGGGAACCGCTTTGTGACCCGTCGGAAGTATCAATGGTAGACCCGGATTGGTTTCGAAATGAGGTGGAGCGAACTAGGGCTGAACTCAGGCGGCGAAGAAAAGAATATTTAGGTGAAACTAAACTTCGCGAAGTAAAGGGAAAGATCGTGATCATTGTTGATGACGGTATTGCCACGGGATTTACAATGATGGCTGCTATCGTGGAAATGAAGAGACGCGAGGCAAAATTGGTGGTTGTCGCCATACCGGTTACACCTTATGATACAGCCCTCAAACTAAAGAGCATGGGGGTTGACCTGGTCTCACTCAATGTCGATCACAATTTTCAGGGAGCGGTGGGAGCGTATTATTTGGATTTCAGGCAAGTTACGGACAGTGAGGTTATTTCACTTTTGAAGTCTGTTAATCGTGCGTGAAGAAACTCAACAAATATCCGCTTTGAAACTCACGAACCCAATTTCATGGGGGTCAATGCATATTTGTTATCACTTACTTTTCTGCGTTGAGCCCAGCTTATCTTTTTTCCATGAGATGGTCGTTCAGCGAGATCCAGTGCTTTGGAAAGACCATATTTAAAAATATTCCGGGCTTAACGCTTTGATATCCAAACCACCGTCTCAATGTGATAGGTTTGAGGGAACATGTCGAAGCCACGTAAGTTCTTCAGCTCATACCCGTTCGCCATAAAAACTTTAAGATCCCTGGCGAGTGAAGCTGGGTCGCAGGAAACGTAGATGATCTGTTCGGGGGCAAGACTGAGCAAAGCTTCACGGGCTTTTGATTGCAGGCCGGAACGAGGCGGGTCAAGCACGACCAGTTGAGGATGCGGCAAACTTGTTACCAGGGAGGGCAAAATCTCTTCCACGGCACCTTCGTAGAGCTCCACATGGTCGAAGGCGTTCAGGTTATCCACAAAATCATAACAAGCGGAAGGGTCGGACTCAATGGCAACCAGGTGCAGGCAGCGTTCAGCCAGGAATCTGCTGAAGAAGCCGACTCCGCTGTAAAGCTCGAGTACTTCCGGGATTGAGGTCGATGGCAACTCACTAAGGACAAACTTTAGCATGGCCTCGGCAACTTCCTGATTTACCTGAAAGAACGATTCTGGTGAAACCAAGTAGTCCTTGCCTTGAAGGCTAAAGTAGAGCGAATCTTCACCGGCCAGCATAAAGAGCCTGGGAGAACCCTTGGCTTTGTAGACAAGTGAGATTGGTAAATCGGTTTCAAGGTCTGGAGGTTCAGGGTCAATGCCTTCCAGCAGGGCCAGGATTTCACCCCGGGAATC
>Ga0209747_1001504_pt1 | contig 12390 bp, 6 predicted proteins | sample BarGraNGADG00311_FD_184498 | JGI IMG/M metagenome (GOLD analysis project Ga0209747, IMG submission 184498) | Arctic peat soil microbial communities from Barrow, Alaska - Barrow Graham LP Ref core NGADG0011-311 (SPAdes) (version 2) | ecosystem: Environmental > Terrestrial > Soil > Wetlands > Peat ... | reverse complement strand
TTTCCGGATCAATCAGTTTGCGAATGTAACCTCTTTTCCCGTTAACCTGATTCTTGCCGTAACTACCTGGGTAAACTGCGGATCGAGATAACCCTTGAAACCAGGTTGTTTGCCTCCCACTGAAATAGTAAAGTACCCCGGTTCAATTACCCGTTTTTCCTTATTATTTATCATCGAGAATTTACGCGGTTCAAGTTTGATCTCAACAACTTTACTTTCACCGGGTTTAAGTGAAACCCTGGTAAATCCTTCAAGCTGACGGATTGGTCTGGGTGTTGATGCCTTTTCATCTTTCAGGTAGAGTTCTACCACCTCATCACCTGCTACTTTTCCTGTATTTGTTACACTCACCTTAACTGTTACAGTCTCCCCTGCAACAGCATTTTCAGGGACTGATAAGTTACTATATTTAAATGTTGAATAACTTAGCCCGTAACCGAATGGATATAATGGCTCCTGTGTAAAAAATCTATATGTTTTTCCTGCCATATCATAATTTTCGAAAGCAGGGATCTGGTCAATTGACTTATAATAAGTTACCGGAAGTCTTCCTGCAGGATTATAATCTCCGAAAAGTATATCTGCTACTGCATTGCCACCCTGCTGTCCGCCGTAACCAGCGAGCAATATCGCAGCAGCTTTTTCCTGTGCTTTATTTATTGACAATGCACCGCCACTGGTCAATATTACAATAACAGGTTTCCCTGTTGCCACAACAGCATCGAGAAGCTTTTCCTGGGTAGCAGGAAGATTCAGATTGGTGCGATCACCACCGCTGAATCCTTCAATCTTTATTGGCATTTCTTCACCTTCAAGGCGTTGAGATAAGCCAAGAACCAGGACTACAGCGTCCGCGTCATTTGCAGCCTTCACAGCCTTTGTCAAGAGGTCCGGCCGTGGCGGTGCCCACACGAGCTCTATCGCGGCATCACCAGCATAATTTTTATAAAGAACTTCTATTTTGTATTTTTTACCAGCCTTAAGTTCAGCAGGTGCTTCAATATGAATAGCTTCATGTTCATTCATTGAAGAAATAAGCTTTTTACCATCAAGGAGGATATCGTAACCCGATGAGCCTAAACCACCGATAGCGTAGGTTCCGCTAACAGGAGGAACCAGGTATGTCGTCCATCGTATGCCGAAATTATCATCGGGTATATCGTATCTTGGGGAGAAATGTTCCCAGTAGAAATTGATATTATCATCCACCCTTGTGAAAACAGGTGCTCCTTTCATATCCGTGTTATTAAAATATTCACCATAAGCACCCTGAATTCCATCAGCGGTCTCCAGATAGCGGGAAGGAATCGGTATTAAATTGTGGATGCCCTCTGCCAGATCACTCCCTTCTTCATAAATTATCTTAGTATCCGGCGTAACTTTACTATTTATCCCTTTCAGAACTGTTACCGGATCTTTCGGAATACCATTATAATTACCGATTAACGATTCAAAGTTATCAGCATCAGGACCGATTACAGCAATGGTTTTAGTATCTTTTGAAAGAGGGAGAATATTATTTTCATTCTTCAATAGAACTACTGATTTCCTGGCTGCCTGACGAGCCAGGGAGTTATTATAATCGGAACAGTTTACGAAAAAGGGTATCTGTGCATAAGAAACTTTATCATCCGGATCAAACATGCCAAGTTTGAACCTGGCTGTGAATATCCTTTTTACTGCAATATTGATATCATCTTCGGTAAGTATTCCACGTTTAACAGCTTCCACAAGGTTTTTATAATCAATCCCACATTCAAGGTCAGTACCGGCTTTAACAGCCTGGGCAGCTGCCTCAGCAGCATCTTTTGCAAAATGAGTAAATTTATAAAAGTCAGAAATTGCCCAGCAATCAGATACTATATAGCCTTTAAAACCCCATTCATTACGAAGAATACCATATAATATCGGGTTCGCACAGCATGGATAATCCCTGAACATGTTATATGCTCCCATCACCGAGTAAACCCCTGCATCCATTACGAGAGTACGGAAAGCCGGAAGATATGTTTCCCTGAGATCTATCTCACTTACTTTGGCATTAAAAGAGTGTCTTAATGGTTCCGGACCAGAGTGAACCGCATAATGTTTGGCAGTAGCCACTGTCTTTAAATATTTTGGATTATCACCCTGCATTCCTCTGACAAATTCATAGCCCATTCTTCCTGTAAGAAAAGGATCTTCACCATATGTCTCATGTCCTCTACCCCATCGCGGATCACGAAAGATATTTATATTTGGCGACCAGAAAGTAAGTCCCTGGTAAATACCTGTCTTGCCTCTTCTCTGAAACTCATGGTATTTTGCTCTTGCCTCATCTGAGATGGCCGACGCTACATTAAATAAAAGTGCCTCATCCCACGAGTTTGCAATTGTAATTGATTGTGGGAAAACGGTTGCATAGCCAGCTCTTGCAACACCATGCAATGCTTCGTTCCACCATGTGTAAGCAGGAATGCCAAGACGGGGAATTGCCGGCGCGGTATAAAGCAACTGATCGGCTTTTTCCTGAAGAGTCATTCTTGAAACAAGATCATTCACTCTTTCATCAAAAGTGAGTGATGTATTCCTAAATGGAAATTGGTCTGGATTCTGTTGTCCGTGAACAATTAATGTTGAAACAGACAGAGAAAAAACCAGAATAAGGTAAAATACTTTTTTCATATTTTAGGTAATGTCCATGGTTCCCTGTAATTCGGAATCAGAAAATTGTTTGCTTCTGTATCATTTGTAAATTTTGTGCCGTCCCAGATAAGTTTTTTGCCGGTACGGTACGCAATATTGCCTATTGCTGAGAATTTAGCAATATGTGCTCCTATCTCCACACTTGCATTGGTATTAGGATTGCGCTTACCTACACAGTCCAGGAAGTTTGTAACATGGTTATTCAACCCTTTTCCTGTTCCGTTTTTAAGAGGAACAACTTCCATGCGTTTTTTCCCATCTACCTCTTCAGGAATTACTTCCCAACCATCGCGATCTATGACAAGGGTTCCATTTTCACCTACAAAACCTAACCCGTGGTTACGTCCATAGGCTCCATCATTTATTCCAATGGCATGGTCCCACATAACATTGAATCCGTCGAATTCATATAAAGTTTGTAAACTATCAGGAGTTTCACAGGCATCAGCCGGATAACCATACTTTCCTCCCATAGCCATTACCGATTTAGGGGTAGTGACATTCATACCGTAAAGAGCGTAATCAAGCAGATGAACTCCCCAGTCTGTCATAAGGCCACCGGCATAATCCCAGAACCATCTGAATGTAAAATGGAATCTGTTCCGGTTGAACGGGCGTTTTGAAGCCGGTCCCAGCCACATATCATAATCAACTCCTGCAGGAACAGGTTCATCGGGTCGTACCGGAATGGAAGGACACCAACCCTGGTATGAAAATACTCTTACAAGCCTTATTTTTCCCAGCTTGCCTGACTGGATAAAATTAACCGCATCCTGCCAGTGAGGATCACTCCTTTGCCATTGACCAACCTGTACAACAGTTTTATTTCGTTTGGCAGCATTTACCATAAGATTACATTCTTCAATGGTTCTTCCTATTGGCTTTTCACAATAAACATCTTTCCCCGCATTGCATGCAGCAATCATCTGCAGACAATGCCAATGATCAGGTGTTCCTACAATAACTACATTAATATCTTTATTCTCAATCAGTTTTCGCCAGTCTTTATACAGTTTTGCAGGTTTCTTACCTCTCATCTTCTCAACATCGGCGACTCTCCGGTTAAGCACGCTTTCGTCGATATCGCACAATGCAAGACATTCAACGTTGGGATGATCAAGAAATGCTGTCAGATCAGCAAATCCCATTCCGTTGCATCCTATAAGACCAACATTGATCCGGTCGGATGGAGCACAACCCGCTAAAGCACTGGACAAAGTTGGAACCAGCCCTAACGCTGCGGTTGTTATTGCTGTGTTTCTAATAAAAACTCTTCGTGTTGTCATTTTTTAAAATATTTATACTGATATCTATTTAACTGAAAATCTGTAAATTGTAGTTGACTTGAATGTTTCACCTGGATTAAGTATAGTAGTCGGAAAATCCGGATGATTCGGACTATCGGGATAATGACCTGATTCAAGACATAAGCCTGATCTGAAGTTGAAAACTTTTCCTCCATGACCGGTCTGTTTTCCAGTGAGGAAGTTACCGGTATATAGCTGCATACCCGGCTGATCTGTAATTACCTCCAGAACACGTCCGCTCACTGGTTCATATACTGTAACATCAACATCATCTTTGTTATCCAGGATATAGTTATGGTCATAGCCACGACCAAGAATAAGCTGATCATATTTTTCGCCTATTCTTTCGCCTATTGTGTGAGGGGTATTGAAATCTAATGGTGTTCCAGCAACAGGACGAATCTCACCGGTCGGAATCATGAAGGAATCAACGGGAGTGAACGCTGACGCCTTGAGGGTAAGCACATGATCAAGGATATCACCGTTACCGGCTCCATGAAGATTGAAATATGCATGATTTGTAATATTCACAACAGTCTTTTTGTCAGTTGTGCATATATAATCCATAACAATCTCATTTTTGTCTGTCCAGGTATAGGTAATAGCTGCATTAACTGTTCCCGGGAATCCTTCTTCCATATCAGGACTCAGATAGGTAAATCTTACAGCCGGAACTTTACTGTCTTTAAGTATTTCAGTATTCCATACAACGCTATGCCATCCTTCAGGTCCCCCGTGAAGCGTGTTCTGTCCATTATTAACCGGTGTGTTATATACTACGCCATCGAGGCTGAATTTACCATGCGCAATCCTGTTCGCGAATCGTCCTACTACAGATCCGAACGACATATCACCTTTAAGTGTTTCATCAAAAGTGTCATATCCAAAAGTTACATTGTCTTTCTTCCCGTTTTTGTCAGGAATTTCAATCCAGTTAATCTTTGCTCCGAAATTGGTAAGTCTTATAACATTACCTGCTTTGTTTGTAAGAGTTAATAGATAAACCTCTTTACCATTGTGTGTTCCGAAAACATCTTTTCTAACCATCTCCTTATTATTTGTTACCTGATTACAGGAAGTGTATGTAACCGTAACCAGGATTAGTGACAATAACATAATTTTTTTCATTACTATTCAAGTTTAATTATGTGCTAAATTAATAAATTTTCTATCCGCTTAGTAAGCGTGTTAAAAAAGTAATATTGCTATTTCGTTCTGAACTGCCAGGCCGGCAAGCCTGCTTTATTGAACAATGAGGCTTCAGCGCCATTACGCCAACAGTATCTTACTGTTACAGGTTGCACGACCAAAGGGGAAGAAACAAACAACTCGCTATTTACAATTTTTGCATTCGCTTTTACAAAGCGACCATCTTTGCCTGCTATTTCGAACTCTTTAAGTTTATCATTTTTTGCAACCAGCCCCTCTCCAACATTATCAAATTGCAGTTTTGCAGTACTTCCGGTAATAGAGATGGATTTATAAACAGGACCTGCACATGGATATTTAATTCCATAGTCGTTATTAAGTGCAAGGAATGCAAGCCGTTCACCAACCTCCTGTTTATAAGGAGGATGGATATTCATGACAGTTGCAATATCAAGCGTAACAGCCATTCCTGTTTTGGCAAGATCCAGAGCTTTTTCCTGGGCTTCCCGGAGAAATCCGGATTCCGTTGAATCAACACCGGCATATACATATGGAGCAATCTGTACAAAATAGAATGGGAAATCTTTAATCCCCCATGCTGCCCTCCAGTCCTCGATCATAGCCGGGAATATTTTTGAATATTGAAGTGCTTTTCCAACATTAGCTTCTCCCTGATACCATATTACACCTTTTATCTGATATGACAGTACAGGGCTAACCATTCCGTTAAATAAGACTGATGGTGTACCAGGACCAAGATTTAGAGGTCTCTTTTGAGCTTGAAACTCGCTTTTTGAAAGGTCGTAAACATAAAATTTACCTCCTGACAATTCAGCAACCGGTTGATATTTCCAATCACCTTTAAGCGGCATAAAGCTCTTAGAATCACTTTTCAATGAGAGTTTCATTTTTCCCGATGTACCATATATTCCTCCGCCACCCTGCGTATCAAGTACACGGATGGCGATCAGATTGGCTCCAGCTTTCACCAACGAGGAAGGAATTTCATAATTCCTTTCAACCTGCCAGAAACCAGAAACTTCAGTTGATCCTATGAGCTTTCCGTTAAAATATGTGCGATCCATATCATCTATCGGCCCCAGAGAAAGAGTAAGATCCTTTCCTGTCATATTCTGAGGGATGTCGACCATTTTACGGAACCATACTGCTCCGTCAAATTCACCAATAACTCTCTCAAATTGAGTCGGTAATTCCATTACAGGCCATTTACTATCATTGTATTCTGTTGATTGAACATTCTCATCATTAAAACTCAGATCTTTCCATTGATCATTTCCAGCCGGTTTAAGTTCTATCTGTTTAAGTGTATTCAGCCATTTTTGATATTCAGCCTGAAGAGGCGCAGACTCTTTAATAGCTTTTATTTCTGAGATAAACTCGCCTGTCTTTTCAAGCGACTCTGATGAAGTCCATGATTCTGACGGTGTTCCTCCCCATGCTGATTCAATTAATCCTATTGGTACATGCAAATCATCGTGTAATTTTTTCCCAAAGAAATATGCTGTTGCGCTGAATTGCTGAACACTTGCGGGAGAACTCACCTCCCATTTGCCTGTACATTCATCAGCAGGTTCACCTGATATCATTTTCTGAACATTGAAAAGACGAATTTCCGAAATTGAAGCAGATGCGATCGTACTTGCGGAATGTATTATTGTGTCATTTGGGGGCCAGCCTGCGAGTGGCATTTCCATATTCGACTGACCAGAACAAAACCATACCTCTCCTATCAGAACATTTTTAATGGCAATAGTGGTATCCTTAGCTGAAATGGTAATTGTATAAGGACCTCCGGCTTCGGGAGTGTTTAGGTTTAATGACCATTTCCCATCCTTCCCAGCAATAGCCTGACCATCAGATTTCCAGCTTGCTGAAACGGTGATTTTTTGTCCTGGGTTGGCCTTGCCCCATATCCTGGCGGTTGTTTTCTGCTGCAATAACATGTCGTCGCCTATAAGTGATGGCAACCTTAAATGTGAATTTGTCTGACAACTGATCAAAGTGAGGAATAAGATTAAAAATACTGTTGTTAATTTCATGTTTTGAAGGTTTAGATATATATGAAAATTATGTCGCTTGAAAATCAATTTATTTACCATATAATGCTTCCAATGCACCTGCAAGATAAGCTGCCGGCGCATTCCAGTTAATTGCTATCTCATTGGAGGCATAAGAGCAAACGGAGTCAGTATAAGATTCATCAGGAATTTTGGAAGGGTACGTTTTACATCCATCCTGCTGACCAGGATTTGGTCCCCCGACAATCAGGCCCGGTACCGGATCTGGAATACCGTCTGCTTCTGATAAACGGTGATGTGGAAACATCGGGGTTTTATGCCCATATCCTGTAACAAATGAATAACCTGTCGCATTACGACCCAGTATATAATCAAGATTTGTGAGCGCATAATCCAGGAATTTCCTGTCTTTTGAAAGCTTATAAGCCTGAATCAACAAGATCCCCTGATTAGCTGCAACTGAATTGCTTCCCCATATAAAATCGCCAGCCGATTTACCTATTACTGTCATATATGCACGATCCTTCACACCTTGTGCCAATTTCGCTGCAGTTTTTATTATTCTTTCTTTCAAAGCAGGAAAATCTTTTTTTGCTGAATTTGTCAGTTTCGTTTCGAACCTGGTGAGTGTATAATATCCAAGGAGTCTGACATTATCCCATGAAGGCAGCGGCATAAGCGTATCGGGAAGCATCGTGTATGCATTGTAATAGCTATCTTTTCCGGTACTTATATACAATTCTGATGCTGCCCATATAAACTCATCATTAAATTCAGAATCCCCATAACCACCCGTATTTATTACCGGTTTGAACTCTTTATTCATCAGGTTTTGATCATAAGCCACTTTTGGGTTTTTAACTGACCAGCTCCACGCTTTTTCTGCAGATTTCATACAGGAATCCGACAATCCGGGAAATACTTTTTGAAACTTAGAGAAAATACGTCCAGCCTGTGCTGTCACAGCAGCGAAATCGAGTGTGGCAGCGGTTCCCTTAGGAACAACATAACGCGGAGTTACCGCAACAGATGGCATAACAAATCCGTCAAAATTGGCATTAGTTACCTTATTATAAACACCTCCGTCTGAGGGATCCTGCATTGTAAGCATCCATCGAAGATTCCAGACAATTTCATTAAGCAGATCAGGAGCTCCATCGCCGCTTTCAGGAATATTTAATCTGAGTGTATCAAAATAGACGGGGAAATCTTCATATAAAGAGAGTAAGGTGCCCATCGTAATACCACTGTTCACAATATATTTATTATAGTCCCCCGCATCGTACCATCCCCGTGGACAAGAGATAATAGTACCTGCGGGACGGTTCGTGGAGGCAGCTGCCGGGTGAACAATTACCTGATTATCAGGATGACCCTCTGTCCGGCTCCATTTACCAGCAAATTCAGGAAGAATTGGTGTGGACATCCTCTGAAAATAGAAACCTTTAATAAGTGCTTTTGTGAGGTTAGTGAATGGCTTAGGTTTAATTTCGAAAGAATAAGAATCTCCTATTCCGGGTAAATTTAAGATATAAATACCCGGCTTTTTAACCGCCGAGAAATCAGCAATACGTGTGACTTTTGGTGAGAACTCCGATTTGTGAGCAGCGCTCAGGTTTGATTTTAAGACAACCTCTCCGGATGTAATTGACTTGATGACAAAATCGCTGGCGTTATCATCCGTGATGACCGCGACTTTAGTGGACTGAGGATAGAATCCAATCTGGTTAAGTCTTATTTTGGATGCGACATCCTGTGATATCAAAATTGTCGAAATGACAGGGCAGATCAGAATTATTAAAATTAATTTTCTCATATTAATTTTTAGTTATTTGAATTAAAGTAATCTTAAGGTATATGTAAATGAAGTTGGTTCAGCATATACTATATATTGAGGCAGAGGTCTCGGACCACAACCTGCTGAACCTACACCAAGTGTAAGATGACTTATGCAGAATACAGAAGCGCTGCTTTGTGGCAAGTCGATACGGTATTCAACCTTTTCCATCTCCTCATCACAATAGGGCAGCATTGATACCTGTATAGGTGTGTTGCCTGATTGAACCGAAAGGCCGTTACCGGAGGCCGTTGTCAGGCTGGCCCAACGCACGTCCTCATGGTTTCCGCAATCCATAGGTTTTTCGTACGGAGTAAGCTGCTCTTTGACAGTACTCTTATAAATTCCCACATCAAAACCACGTTTCCTATCAGCATAATTCTCCATCGGTCCACGACCAAAGTAAGAAGCCTGATCGAATTTCTTATCAAGGAACATTCTCACGCCAATCCGGCCTAAAACCAGCTTTGGATCGCTAGAACTAAAAGTATTTTCAGATTTGATTGAACCATCACCAGATATTGTATAAACAACTTTATGATTAACATTGAAACTGTTTTTACCTTCTGCCTGGAGTACGGCTGTAATAGTTACCGACGAAGTAGATTTCTGTTCCACATTAACTGACTGTGTTGTCCATTTCAGCTCCCTGAGACCAGCAGATACCCAGCCTCTGTCGGCCCACATATCATCATTCCTGTGAGGAGCACGCCACAGAAGTAACCTTGGACCTCCGTCTTTCAACAGAAGGTTGACGCCACTCTTTTCAAGTTTGGAGAAGGTGCCTGCAACTTTATCAAAAACTACCGTGAAACCGGTACCTCGAACTGATATTTCCTTATCAGTCTGGGTAAGATTAACCGGTTTGACGATTTTCCCGGGTTCAACTGCAATCGCCTCAACAGGTAGCCGGAATTGCTCCGAGACCATTTCGAAACCTTTCTTTGCCCAAACCAGGTCATTAGCCAGAGAGAATGATATCCGAAGAAAATATTCTTCCACATTATCTTTTTTCGAAGTTTTATAAGGAATTGTTACTACTGCTTCTTTACCGGGAGTAATAACCGGAAGTTTTATCTCACCATGGGAAATCTCAATACCATCTGCCGCTAATGTCCACATGCTGGTAAAACCCTTAAGATCAATAAACTGATAATTATTCTTTATAAGGAATTTCCCTTGCTCAAGATCTTCAGCAGATACTTTTATCCACTGATAAACATGTTTCATCTCAGGATAATGAGGTTTCAGAGAACGGTCGGAAGCAACAACCCCTTTATGAATAAAGTAATGGTCATTCGGAAATTCACCAAATCCACCGCCGAATGCAATAATAGGGTGATTCGGATCACGACGGTTATAAATACCCTGGTCCTGCCATTCCCATATTGCACCACCCAGAAGTCCGGGATATTTATCGAATAGGTCATTATATTCACCGATCGCACCCATCGAATTGAACATCGCATGGGCATATTCGCACAGGAAGTAAGGCTTTTTAATTGTGGAATCATTAGCAATCCTTTCGATATCTTTGGGTTGAGTATACATCTGACTCTCAAGATCAGCCGGGTTTGCCTTCCCAATTCCAAAGCCTTCATAATGAACCGGTCTTGTTGAATCAATAGCTTTTATAGCAGCCATTGCAGCCCTGAAATTTGATCCTCCTCTTCCGTTCTCATTTCCCAGAGACCAGATTATTACAGAAGGATGATTTTTAAAATTTTCAACATTTGCCACATTTCTGTCGATGATAGCCGATTTCATCGTGGGTTCTTCATCAAATCTCCCCATATAGCCATGGCACTCAACATTTGCTTCAGCAACCAGGAAAATTCCATATTCATCACATAATTCATACCAGCGTGGATCGTCAGAATAATGACATGTGCGTACCAGGTTACAATTACCCTGTTTAATCAGCTCAAGGTCGCGGATCATTTGTACTTCGGTAACAGCATGGCCAACATCCGGCCAGTTTTCATGACGGTTTACACCTTTGAGTTTAACAGGGGTGCCGTTCACCAGAAAAAGCCTTCCTTTGATTTCGACTTTTCTGAAACCGGTTCTTGATGAAAGTGTTTCTAATGTTTTATCTCCATCCTTTAAAGTAAGTACAGTTGTATAAAGCCTTGGTGTTTCAGCTGTCCATTTCTCAGGATTTTCAACATGGAAGATCAGCTTAACTGCTTTTTCTTCGCCGGGCAGTAATGCAGGAACATCAACCCGTGCCTGAGCAGATGTTACTTCTTTTTTATTATCGTACAGGATTGCAGAAAGTTTTGTGCTAAGAGTGGCTTTGGCCCCATAGTTCTTCACCCATGCAGCCACCTCGACTGAAGCATTGCGATACTGTTCATCAAGATCAGTTTTAATGAAAAAATCCCTCACATGCTCCTGAGGAGAGCTCCATAGTGTTACATTGCGAAAAATACCGCTCAGACGCCACATATCCTGGTCCTCAAGCCAGGTACCTGATGTATACCGATAAACTTCCACTGCTACCATATTTTTGCCTGGTTTCACATACTTTGTAATATCAAATTCGGCTGCATTACGGCTGTTAACACTGAATCCAACTTTCACTCCGTTAACCCAGAGAAAGAATCCGGCGTCAACTCCATCAAATGTCAGGAAGATCCGTCGCCCGTCCCAATCTGCAGGAATTTCAAAATCACGACGGTAACTTCCAACTGGATTGCGTTCCTCATAAGCTGTGAAATTTTTCGGAGGCGTACTCATAACATGAGGAAAATCCTTTTTTATTATATACCCGTTATTCCTGTAGTAAGGAGTACCATAGCCGAGAATCTGCCAGTTAGATGGAACCGGCATTTCTTTCCAGGAAGATACATTGAATTCCGGTTTATAAAAATCGACCGGTCTCATCTGGGGCCAGGAAACCCAATTGAATTTCCAAATGCCGTTCAAACTCCTGCAAAAAGTTGAAGCATGCCTGTTAGCAATAAGGGCTTCATTAAGATCAGCGTATGGCATAAGTGAAGCATGCGCCGGTTCCTTATTGATTCCAAGAAGCTCCGGATTTTCAATTTCAGGTGGCACTGTTGCCCCTCCTAATGAGTCTTTTGGAGAGAGGTTTTGACTATTGGCCGACAACCCTGCAACAAAAAGAGTTATGAAACTCAGAACTATTTTTGACCTGTTTTTCATTTGAGAAAAGAAGTTAGATATGTAAATTAAATAATTAAATTCTATGTATTATTCTGTCTTTCAATTATTTCCAGGCACATCCTTGAGTCATGATAAGGGCATTTCCAGAATCCGGCCTTATCTTCTTTAAGATTTGGTTGCAGATTTTCATTAACGCTCCAGTACCACTCACCGTTTTGCCGGTCAACAATATGATCGGCTA
>Ga0209747_1001500_pt1 | contig 12407 bp, 10 predicted proteins | sample BarGraNGADG00311_FD_184498 | JGI IMG/M metagenome (GOLD analysis project Ga0209747, IMG submission 184498) | Arctic peat soil microbial communities from Barrow, Alaska - Barrow Graham LP Ref core NGADG0011-311 (SPAdes) (version 2) | ecosystem: Environmental > Terrestrial > Soil > Wetlands > Peat... | reverse complement strand
GGGCCGGTCAGCGCGGTCACGTCGGCTTCCATCAACGCACTCATCACCTGCAGGCCGGCGCCGACCGCCAACGCGAGCAGTCCCTCGCGCATGTCCTCGGCGACGTCAGCCATCACCAGGCTCACCCGGTCCGGCACAGCCAGTTCGAGCGCGTCACGAGCGCCGGTCGTCTTCCTCTGATACTCCTTGGCCACGGCGGTCCCCTGTCTACTCGAGTCGTCTTTGGCGGACGCCCAACACCTACCCCACGGCAGGCGTCAGGCGGGGGACCGCCACCTCAAGTTCCACGAATCCCGGGACAACCTCCGTCCTTTCGGGTTGACTCATCGCGCCGAACCGTACACACTCTGATAGAAGTTATACGGACCAATGCTGCCGGATCGTCCGGCATACCGAAAGGAATCAAGCATGCGGAACAGTGCGCGGATCGTCGGCGCGGCCGCCGTCCTCCTCCTGACAGTGTCGGGATGCGGTCTGGGCAGTGGCGACGCCGGTGGGAAAGAGAGCCCGACCGGGGCGCCGAGCAGCAAGGTCACGGGGAAGATCAACTTCCAGACCCTGCAGCTCAAGCCGGACTTCGACAAGTACATCAACGGCGTGATCACCGACTTCGAGACCCAGAACCCCGGCACGAAGGTGAACTGGGTCGACATCCCGTACGAGGGCGCCCAGGAGCGGCTCGTGACGGACGCGACCGCCGGCACCCTGCCCGACGTGGTCAACCTGAACCCGCAATTCGCCCAGCCGCTGGAGAAGGAGGGCCTCTTCCTGGACCTGGCGAAGGCCGCGCCCAAAGCCCAGGCCATGTATGTGCCAGGAGCCTGGGACTCCTTCCAGATCCCCGGCAAGACGGGCTCGTACGGCTTCCCGTGGTACCTGACCTCCGAGGTCACCATGTACAACAAGGATCTGTTCACGAAGGCCGGCCTGGACCCGGCCACTCCCCCGGCGACGTTCGAGGACCTGTGGGCAGATGCGGACAAGCTCGCCAAGGCAGGCAACGGGGAGTTCTACGGCCTGCACCCAGCACTGGACACCAGTTTCATCACCGACCTCGCGAAGCTCGGCGTGCCCCTGCTGAATGACGCGGGGACCGAGTGGACCTTCAACACCCCTGACGCCGCCGCCTACGTCGACCGCCTCAGCAAGATGTACAAGGCAGGAGTCATGCCCAAGGACTCGCTGACCCAGACCCACGCCGATCAGATCGAGGCCTACCAGGCCGGGCGAATCGCACTGTTCCCCAGTGGCCCGAACTTCCTGAAGATCATCAAGGAGAACGCGCCCGCCATCGCCAAGGCCACCGGCGTCGGACCACAGATCACCGGTCCGCACGGCGTCGCCAACATGGCAGTCATGGGTCTGCTGGTCCCGACGACGAGCAAGAACCAGGCAACTGCGCTGGCGTTCGCTGAGTTCATGACCAACGCCAAGAACCAGGTCGCCTTCTCCAAGATCGTGACCGTGCTGCCCAGCGTCACCGGCGCACTCAAGGACCCGTACTTCACCGATGTGTCGGACGGAACCATCGAGTCGCAGGCCCGCAAGATCTCCGCGGAGCAGATCCCCAAGGCCGTGAACCAGGTGCCCGTGCAGTTCGATGACCGGATCAAGGCCGTGGTCATCGGCAAGATCCAGCTGGCGATGCAGGGCCAACTGACCAGCAAGGACGCCCTCGACCAGGCGGTGAAAGAAGCCAACCTGATCACCGGAGGCTGACAAGATCGCCGTAGCCCCGGAAAGGTGTCACCTTTCCGGGGCTACGTGCTTCGGCCGCCCCACACCCGCCTTGTCCAAGGGAGTTCCCATGATCGGTCGCCACAAGTCCGTCCCGTGGCTCTTTCTTGTGCCGGGCCTGGCGATTGCCGTCGTGTTCTTCCTGGTGCCGTTCGCCAACACACTGGTGCTGTCCTTCACGGACGCCCGCGCCCTCGGCGGCGGCCAGTTCACCGGGCTGCACAACTACGCACGCCTACTTGACGACGCCGCCTTCTGGCTCGCACTGCGCAATACGCTGCTGTATGTCGTGGTCGTCGTCCCATTCATGGTGGTGCTGCCCCTCCTGCTGGCCGTGCTGGTGGAGAAGGAACTGCCCGGGATCGGTTTCTTTCGGGCGGTCTTCTACTCTCCGGTCGTCGCGTCCATGGTCGTCGTCGGGCTCATCTGGAGCTGGATGCTGGGTAGCGACGGCCTAGTCAACTGGGTGCTGCGGTCGCTGAGCGTCGTCAACGAGCCCATCGGGTTCCTCACCGACGCACAGCTGCTCCTGTTCTCTGCAATGTTCGTCACTGTGTGGAAGGGCTTGGGCTACTACATGGTCATCTACCTCGCCGCGCTGGCGAGTGTGCCCAAGGAGCTCCATGAGGCCGCACGGGTCGACGGTGCCACCGCCATCAGGCGCTTCTTCGCCATCACGGTGCCGACAATCCGCCCAACCATGCTGCTCATTGGCGTCCTGTCCGCCATCGCCGCCACCAAGATCTTCGCTGAGATCTACGTCCTCAGTAGCGGCAGCGGCGGTCCCGGCGGCCAAGCCCGCAGCCTCGTGATGTACATCCGCGAGGTCGGACTCGGCCTCGGCGGTGAGATCGGCTACGCCTCGGCCATCAGCCTGGCCCTTTTCGTGGTGACGATCGGATTCTCGCTGCTGTTCATCCGCGCCAGCCGCGGTGAGGAGGAGGTCTCATGAGTACAGCAGCATCGACCCTGACGCCGCCGGTCGAGCACGCCCCGCGCGAACGGCCTCCCCACCGAAGGGGCCCCAGCACCGGCCGACTGGTCAGCACTGTCATCCGCTATCTGCTGCTGGCCGTGTTATTCGTCTTGCTTGCCGGGCCGTTCCTGTGGCAGCTGTCCACGTCGCTCAAGGGCGCGACGGAGAACGTGTTCGAGTACCCCCCGCAGCTGCTGCCCACCCACCCCAGCCTGGACGCCTACGCCAAGGTCGCGGAGGTCATCCCGGTGTGGCGCTACATCGGCAACTCGCTGGTCGTCGCGACCGCCTCGGCCGCCGCGAACTGCATCTTCGGATCCATGGCCGGCTATGCCCTGGCCCGAATGCGATTCCGGGGCCGCAAGGTCGCCTACTTCGCCTTCCTGGCCACGATCATCATCCCGTTCGAGGTCATCATGGTCTCGGTCTTCCTCACCGTGCGCAACATGGGCCTGGTCGACAACCTGCTGGGCGTGATCCTGCCCACCGCCGTCACGGGACTGTCGGTCCTGCTGATGCGCAACGCCTTTCTTGCCTTCCCGCGCTCGATCGAGGAGGCCGCCCTGGTCGACGGCGCTGGCGAGTGGCGGCGGTTCTGGTCCATCGCTATGCCGTCGGTGCACGGCACGGTGACCGTGGTGGCGATCTTCAGCTTCATGTTCGCCTGGGACGACTTCCTCTGGCCGCTCATCGTGCTGAAGAACCCTGACAACTTCACTCTCACTGTTGGTATCCAGTACCTGTCCGGGACGTTCTCCCGCGACCAGCGGGTCATCGCAGCCGGCACCATGATCGCCGTGATTCCCCTGATCGCCGGGTTCTTTGCACTGCAAAAGCACTTCTTCCGCGGCATCGGCGAAGGAGCGGTGAAGGGATGACCGACGTCACGAATGCCCGCCGCGCCGAGCCGAAGTACGAGGCTCTACGCCGCCAACTGCTGGCAGACATCACCGCCGGAATGCAGCCGCACGACGCCTTGCCGACCGAGCGGAAACTGATGCAGAGCTACGGCGTGAGCCGGATGACCGTGCGAGAAGCCCTCAGCCGTCTGGCCGACGAAGGGCGCATCTACCGGGTGCAGGGTTCCGGCAGCTATGTCGCCGACCCCGGCACCATCAGGAAGTCGCTGGCCCTCACCTCATTCTCAGAGGACATCACCGCGCGGCGGATGACACCCGGCGCCAAGCTGCTGACCCTGGAACGGGCTGACGCCGACGTCGCCGTGGCGCGCGACCTCGCCCTGTCGCCAGGCGACCCGGTTGTGCGGATCGTCCGCCTTCGGACCGCCGACGGCGAGCCGATGTGCCTGGAACGCGTATGGCTGCCCGAACGGCTCGTCCCGGAGCTGGTCAACGATGGAATCGGGGAGTCCCTGTACGAGACGCTCGCGGGCTATGGACTGGACCCCCAGCACGCGGACCAGACCATTCGCGCCACCGTGGTGACAGCCGCGGAGGGCAAACTGCTCGACGTTCCTGCCCATTCGCCGGCGCTGCAAGTCAGCCGGATCACCTACGACTCACTCGGCCACGCAGTCGAGCGTGGCCACAGTCTGTACCGCGCCGACCGCTACGACTTCCACCTGTCGGTGTCCCGGCGCGGCCGGCCGCGCACGAAGCATCCTCGGGCAACGCAGCTGTGAGCGTCATCGGCGCGATCGACATCGGTGGCACCAAGATCGCCGCCGGCATCGTCGACGGCGACTCTCGCGTGCTCGCTCGGCGCAGTGAGCCCACCCCCGCGGCCCAGGGACCGGCCGCGGTGTTGGCGCTGGCGGCTCGCCTGATCCGCGAGGCCAGCGTTGACGCCGGAGTCGAACCCATCGCCGTCGGTGTCGGAACTGCTGGTGTGGTCGACCCGGACGCCGGCATGATCCTCGGAGCGACCGAAGCGTTGTCTGGTTGGACTGGCACTCCGGTTGCCGTTCTGCTCGCAGCCATGCTCGGGCTTCCAGTCCACGTCGAGAACGACGTCACCGCCTTTCTGCTCGGCGAGGCAGCGAAGGGCGCTGCCATCGGGCTCACCGACGTGATAGCGATCACGATCGGAACGGGGATCGGCGGTGCCCTCCTCGTCGACGGTCACGTCGTCCGCGGCCGAACGTGCGTGGCGGGCAACATCGGCCACGTGCCCTCCCCCGAGGCCGGCGACCGCCGTTGCCCGTGCGGTCGGCCTGGGCATCTGGAGGCGTTCGCGTCCGGGGCGGCCATGACCGCCGTCTACCGTGAACGTTCCGGGCAACAGGTCGCCGACCTGCGCGAAGTGGCACAGCGCGCTCGCTCCGGTGACGATCTCGCCGAGGAGGTGCTGCGTGCCGGTGCGGCTGCGGTCGGCCGCATCGTCGGCGGGCTGGTCAACGTTCTGGACCCCGCGCTGATCCTGCTCGGCGGGGGGGTGCTCAGCGTGGGGCCCTGGTATGTAGCGGCGGTGGCCGATGCGATGTCCCGCGAGGTCCTGGCGCCACTGGACGCCGTCCCGGTCCGTGCGGCGACCCTGGGCGGCGACGCGATGCTCGTGGGTGCGGCCGCCGCGGCTCGAGAGGCGGCGAAGCGCGCGTGACAGGGTTCCGCATTGCCCTGGTGCCGCTCGACGAGCGCCCCGTCTGTGCCGAACTGCCGGGCATGGTCGCCGCAGTCGCGGGCGCCACCGTCACCACGCCTCACGCCGAGCTGATGCCCCATTTCCGCAGGCCCGGTGATCCGGTGGCGCTGGCCCGGTGGCTGCAAGAACAAGGACAAACCACGGACGCTGTCGTGGTGGCCCTGGAAACCATCGGCGTTGGCGGACTTCTGGCGTCGCGACTGGGTGCGGAACCAGCGGAGAGTGTGGCAGCCTTGTGGGAGACGCTGCGACTCCTCGTCGTCCCGGTGCATGCCTCCACGGTCGTCATGCGCACCCCCGACTCCGACGATGCCACCGAGGAACCGGCTTACTATGAGTCCTACGGTCGCGCGCTGCACCGACTCTCAGCCGTCCTGCACGAACATGCCGATGGTATGGCGGAGGACCGCGCGGTCATGGCCGCGCGGCAGGCAGTCCCAGCCGGAATCCGCCGGGACTTCTTCGCCCGCCGGCGACGCAACCATGAGCTGAACCTGCACGCCCTCGGGCTGGCCGCGGACGGCGTCCTTGAGACCCTCGTCATCACCGCCGACGATACGGCCGCGGCCGCAGTCGGCACGGCCGAGCAAGAATGGCTGCGGCACTGGATCGACTGGCTGGAGCTAGGCGACCGTGTCCTGACCTACCCCGGCGCCGACGAAGTCGGCTCGGTTCTCGTTGCCCGCGCGCTCGTACGCGCCTCCGGAGCGCAGTTGCGAGTCTCGATCGAGACCGACCGGCCGGAAACGCTGGCTCTCGTCGCGACGAATGAGAATGTCCCGATCCGAGTCACTGCCGAGCGCCAGGTGGCTGCCGTCGGGGGTGTCGTCGTCCCGCCCGCGGACGCCGACCTGCACCTGCTGGTTCACACCCCCCAATCCGGTGACTGGGCGCTCTCTCCTCCGTCAACGACGGATCCGGACGCGGCCGCCGCGACCGCCACCCTGGCCGCCGCCCACGTCCGGGCCGGCCGACCGGTCGCCGTGGCCGACTGCGCGCAGGGCAACGGCGCCGACCCGGCCCTGGTGGCAGCATTGGCCAGCCAGGTGCCGCTGTCTGCGCTGGCAAGCTACGCAGGGTGGAACACTGCCGGAAACACCCTCGGCACCGCCATCGCGCACGGCGCCGCCACAGTCGTCGGCCGGCGGGCCGGCACCTTCGACCCGCGCGCACATGAGCGGCTACTGCTGCACCGGTTCACCGAGGACTGGGCCTACATGGCCGTGGTGCGAGGGTCCGTCAGGGCGGAACGGGCAGGTGACTGGCACCGGCACCTACTGGTGGAGCCCGGTGACCCGGTCGTCGGGGTCATCGAAGCCCAGCTCTCGGAGCAGCTCGCGGCGCTGCCCGGCTTCCCCGGCTGGCGACTGCGCCCGAGCAGTGTCCGCCTTCCATGGCAGCGGCTCTTCGAGGTCGGATTCCAGCTCGAGCAGGTCCCCTGATGCCGGGCGATGATGGGCAAGCTAGCGACCGCACCGTCGATGTTGCGGTCATCGGTGGAGGGCTCGGCGGTGTGGCGGCAGCGCTGGCGGCCGCCGAGGCGGGCTGCACCGTCGTCTTGACCGAAGAAACGTCCCGGCTCGGTGGCCAGGTGACCACCCAGCTGGTTCCCGCTCTGGACGAGCACGAGTACATCGAGACCTTCGCAGCGGCGAGCTATGCCCGGCTTCGTGCGGGTATCCGCGCCGCTACCGGCAGGACGAACCCTGGCGCCGGCTGGGTCAGCCGGCTCTGCTTCGAGCCGGACGTGGCCGAACGGGTTCTGCGCGCGATGCTCGCCCCCTACGAGGAACAGGGACGCTTGCGGGTGCTCACCGGTCACCGCCCGGTGGCGGTCCACGTCGAAGGCGACCGCTTGCGCCATGTGCGGTTGGCCGGGTCTGGAGCCGGCGCGGACGTCACCGTCCGGGCCAGGATGTACTGCGACGCCACCGAGCTCGGGGACCTGCTGGAGCTGGCAGGGACACCCTGGGTGACCGGCTCGGAGGGGCAGGATGCGTATGGCGAGTCGCACGCGCTCCCCGGCGGACCACACCCGACGGCCACCCAGTCCATCACCTGGTGCTTCGCGGTGGAGCACCTCCCCGGGCAGGACCACACCGTCCCGGAACCGCCGCGATACGAGCAGTTGCGGGACAGCCAGCCCTTCTCGCTGGAGATCGCGGGCTGGGCCGGCGATGTCCATAGCTACCGCATGTTCACCAATGGACCGTCCGGACGACCCCCGTTCTGGAGCTACCGGCGGATACGCCGCGGCGCCCAGACTGACGTGGCGGGGTCGGGCGACGTCGCCGTCATCAACTGGGTCGGCAACGACTACTTCGGCACGAGCCTCATCCACGAGCCGGTGCGGGCTTCACGCGAGGCTCGCGAGCTCTCACTGGCGTTCCTGCACTGGCTGCAGACCGAAGCCCCCCACGACGGCGATGCGGGTCGCGGCTTCCCCGGCCTGCGGCTGTGCCCAGAAGTCACCGGAACGCCCGACGGCCTAGCCGAGGCGCCATACGTGCGGGAGTCCCGGCGGCTAAGTGTCACCCGCCCAGTTACCTATCACGACCTTCAACCGGCGCGCCCGGGTGCGGCTCGACCCGTCCCGGTGGCCGACAGTGTCGGCACGGCCTGGTACTCAGCCGATCTCCACCCTCGCGTCGGAGCCAGGGATGCCATCTACGCGCCCACCGCGCCGTTCCAGATCCCGCTGCGCGCACTGATCGCCCCCCGGCCGCACAACCTGCTGGCCGCCGCGAAGAACCTCGGCGCCACGCAGGTGGCGGCCGCGGCCTACCGTGTCCACGCCGGCGAGTGGTCGGTCGGCGAGGCTGCTGGCGCCATCGCGGCATACTGCGTAAACATCGGCGCCCAACCGCGGCACGTGCTGGCCAGCCCGAAGCGGCTGATCGCGCTGCAACGGACCCTGCTCGCCCGCGGCGTGCCGCTGGCCTGGCTGACCGACATCCCGCCGGGCGCACCGCACTTCGCGGCCGCGCACCTGCTGGCGGTCCACGGCGGGCTGGCCGGACCGCGGCTCGATCGGCTCAACGTCGATCCCGACTCAGGCTTCGGCGATGACGAGTACAACGCGCTGACTGTGGCCGCCCACGCCATGTCCGGCCAACCGCCACGCACTCGAGCCGGGAGCTGGGGCACTGCGGTCGAGCAGATCGCTGATGTCCCATCCCATTTAGCCATGTCGTCACAACCCCAGGAGGAACGATGAGTACCAGTCCGGCGCACACGAGCCGGCGGCCAGGAATGCTTCCCCAACTGCGAGGAGGACTGGTCGTCTCGTGCCAGGCGCTTCCCGGCGAGCCACTTCACGGGCCGATGTTCATGACCGCCATGGCAGCCACCGTCGTCCGTGCGGGCGCGGTTGCGGTGCGCGTCAACGGGCTCGCCGACATCCGCGCCGTGCGAGCTGCGAACCTGGGTGTTCCGATCATCGGCCTGTGGAAGGACGGAGAAGAAGGCGTCTATATCACCCCGACGCTGGAGCATGCACTCGCCGTCGCCTCGTCCGGAGCCGACATCGTCGCCCTCGACGCCACAGACCGGCCGCGACCGGACGGCCTCACCTTGGCCGAGACCATCGCAGGCGTCCACTCCCAGACCAGCGCGCTCGTGATGGCCGACGTAGCCACCTGCGAGGAAGGACGCGCTGCTGCCGACGCGGGCGCGGACCTGGTCGGCACCACACTGTCCGGCTACACCGATAACACCCTGGACCGGGAGGGCGCCGACTTCGACCTGATCGAGCGGCTCGCCAAGGCCCTCGACATCCCGGTGTTCGCCGAGGGCCGGATCGGCACCCCCGATCATGCGGCCGAGGCACTAGCCCGCGGCGCGTGGGCGGTCGTCGTCGGCGGTGCCATCACCCGACCCGGGGCTATCACCTCGGGCTTCGTCGCACGTCTCGCCGAGTGGAACCCGGCGTGACCACGAGCACGAGCGCGGCCACGAGCTCTGCGGTGCTGCATGTCGTCAACCACGTGCACTGGGACCGGGAATGGTATCGCCCCCATGAGCAGTTCCGAGCCCGGCTGGTCGAGCTCGTCGAGCGGGTCTGCGAGCAGCTCGAGACCGGAAGGATGCGCCACTTCCACCTTGACGGCCAGACCATCACGGTCGCCGACGTCCTCGAGATGCGTCCTGACCTGGAGGAGCGCATCGTCGCACTTGCGCGTGCTGGGCAACTCACGCTCGGGCCTTGGCATGTGCTGTCGGACAACCAGCTCATCAGCGCCGAGAGCATCATCCGCAACCTGCTGGCCGCCCGCCGGTGGGGCCGCCGGCTGGGCATCGAGCTCGCACCAATCGGATACTGCCCTGACATCTTCGGCCACCCGCCCGACCTGCCGACCATCCTGCGCGGCTTCGGCATCAACACCGCGCTCGTGTGGCGTGGCGCGCCGCAGCAGCACGCCGTCTTCCGCTGGCGCGCCCCGAGCGGGGACGAACTGGTCGCGCTGCATCAGGGCTACCACGAGGCCGCCGTCCTGTGGGACCCCGAACGTGCCCAGGAGCGGCTCGCCGAGTTCCTCGCCCAGGAGTCAGCCCGACGCCCGACCGGCCCCTGGCTCCTGCTCAACGGAGGCGACCACCTCATGCCGCACAGCCTGACTGACCAGGGCCCCTGGGCGGCGGAGCTCGCAGTCGATGGCATACGCCTGCAGGAGGCAACCCTGGCTGAGCACTTCGCCACCCTGCACGAGGCCACCGAACTGCCGGTCGTCGACGGCGAGCTGCGCTACCCGGGGGGGCGCCTCGGCTTCCTGCTCGCGAGCACCCTCTCCACGCGGATGCCGCTCAAACAGGCCAACGCCGCCGCGCAGACACTGCTGGAACGCTGGGCGGAGCCATACCTGGCCCTCGCCGAGCTGCACACCGACCACGACTTCGCCAGCGAGCGCCAGCTGCTCACCCACGCCTGGGAGCTGTTGATCCAGAACGCGGCGCACGACTCCGTCTGCGGATGCTCCATCGACGAGGTGCACCGCCAGACGGCTGTCCGCTTTGAACGCGTGACCCAGCTTGGCGAGTACCTCCTGGCCCGTGCCCTCCAGCGGCTCGGCCTGGACGGCCGGATCAACAAGGAGCTGGCGCACGACACCAGCGAGATCGCCGTTCTCAACCCGCACGGCGCTCCGGTGACCCAGGGCGTGGTCGCGGACCTGCTCACCGCGCCGGGACGCTTCCCCGTCGAGCTGCTCGACCCGGCCGGCCGCCCCGTGCCCTTCGACCTCGAGACCGTAGGGCCAGTGCTTGCCTTCGAGGCCGATCTCGACCGGTTCCCCGATAACGTGGAGGCCGTTCGCCACCGGTTGGCCTTCGTCGCTGCTGACGTGCCGCCGCTCGGCTGGGCGGCCTACCGGGTTCGCCTCGGTGACGTCGCACCAGCGCAGGCTGCCTGGGGCGATGGTGACAACTTCGCCATCGGGTCGCTGCATGTCGCTGTCGCCGCCGACGCCTCGGTGTCGGTGACCGGCCCCACCGGACAGATCTACTCCGGGCTCGGCCGCCTCGTCGATGGCGGTGACCGCGGCGACAGCTACAACTACGACCCACCGCAGTCCGAGGCCCTGCTAACACCCATGCTGCAGGCTTGCCGGACGCGAGTGACCCCCACCCGAGGTCAGCTCCACCTGACGGCCTCACTGAACATCCCTCACGGACTGGCCGATGACCGGACCGAGCGCTCCCGCGAGCGAACCCCGATAACGCTAGACCTCACCTTGACCGCCTGGATCGGTGTGCCAGACCTGCACTGGGAAATACACCTGGACAACACCGTCACCGACCACCGACTCCGCGTCCACTTCCCCGTGCCCGGGACTACGAGCAAGTGGTCCGGTGACGCACACTTTTCCACGGTCGAGCGACCGGTCGGTCCACCTGTCGGTCCGCTGCCCACCGAACCGCTGCACGAAGCCCCCATCGGTATCGCGCCGATCCAGACGCTCGCAACGGCTGGCACCGACGCCGACCGCATCACGGTCCTGGTCTCCGGTCTACCCGAGGCACAAGGCCTGCGCACGGAAGAGGGCAACACCGAGCTGGCCATCACCTTGCTCCGCAGCGTCGGGTGGCTTTCCCGCCCCGACCTGACCACGCGCACCGCGTCCGCCGGCCCCACTCTTGAGGTGCCGGAGGCGCAGTGCCAGGGACCGCAGCGTTTCAGCTGGGCCGTCAGGGTCGGAGAGGCAAACGCGTTGCAGCTCGCCCGCGCCGCTGCCGAGCATAGAGCGCCGCTGCGAGCGCTGCAGCTGGGCGTGGATCAACCCGCACCAACTGCCAGACGCTCGTTCCTCAGCGTCGAGGGGGCCCTGCTGGCGGCGACCAAGCCTTCCGAGGACGGCCGCTATGTGGTGGTGCGGCTCGTCAATCCCACCCCCCAGGTGCGAGATGTCATGGTGGCCTGCGACGACTCGATCAGGGCCAGGGCAGCCGACCTGGACGAGACGCCGCGCGCCGCGCTCCATCGGGATGTAAATGGCCGCTATCGAATCGCGGTCGCCCCGTACTCAGCCTCCAGCGTCCTCGTCCAGCAGAAGCCCGACACCTGAGTCGGGAGTCGGAGCCCATTCAGGAACAGTCGTCAGGTCCGCCTCATGCTCACCTGGCCTCCGTGTCGTCACCGAACGCAGTTGGACGATGACGAATGAGACAAGAGCTGAGACAAGGCGATTACGGCGCCGAGAGTCAGAAATGCATCATGCGCCCACGAGTTCCTCAAGAGACGGCGCGGGTTCCTACATGAATGAGCCCCTCAGTCGCGATCTGGAGCGGACAAAGGCAACCACTGCCAGAACGGCGGTCGACATTCGCACCGCTGGTCCCAACGCTGTCAACGGCCCGGCGCCGAACAACACGAACCAGACCGAGCAGGGAGGTTGTCCCGAGTTCCGTTGAACTTCGGTGGCGGTCCTCGTGATCGTCAGGCGACGTTCACGGGTTCATCATGACGGATGGCACCGGCGGTTTGCGCGGCGACATGCGCATCGAGCGCGGCGCGCAGCGCGGGCAGGTGCAGGTGGCCGTTGACGCGGCGGAACTGGCCGCGGGCTTCGATCATTCCGGCGGCGCACCAGCGCAGTGC
>Ga0209747_1001498_pt1 | contig 12407 bp, 10 predicted proteins | sample BarGraNGADG00311_FD_184498 | JGI IMG/M metagenome (GOLD analysis project Ga0209747, IMG submission 184498) | Arctic peat soil microbial communities from Barrow, Alaska - Barrow Graham LP Ref core NGADG0011-311 (SPAdes) (version 2) | ecosystem: Environmental > Terrestrial > Soil > Wetlands > Peat... | reverse complement strand
TCCAGCCGGCGGACGTGGGCCACCACGTCGACGATCCCGGCCCGGTCGCCGGCGGCCAGCGGGGGCAGTCGCACGATCGGGTAGCCGGTGAGCTGGCCTGGCCCGTGCCACGTGATCTTCCCGCCGCGGTCCACGTCGATCACCGGCGTACCATCGAGGGGCCGCTCCCAGGGATCCGTCCGCCGGCCGGCGGTGTAAACCGGTGCATGCTCCAGCAGCAGGCAGGTGTCGGGGATCTCGTCCGCGACCCGCTGGGCGTGCAGCCGCCGCTGCCAGTCCCACGCCTCGGCGTACGACACCAAACCAGGACGAAGGAAGACCAGGTCGGGCACGCGGTCAGCGTACGTGCTCCGCGTCCCACCGGCCGGCTGCGCTGGCCGGTACTGATGGGCGCCCCTACCCTGCGGCAGGGGAAGGTCGTCCCCGTCCCGACCTCAGCGGACGCCCGAGGAGAAGGAGCCCCCGTTCCCATGCGCCTGATCACTCTTCCGGCCGGCCGTCGCGGCAAGTGGGCGGTTGTTGTGTTCTGGCTGCTGCTGGTGGGGGCCGTCAGTCCATTCGCGGCAAAACTGACCTCAGTGCAGAAGAACGACGCGTCGAGCTACCTGCCGGGCAAGGCAGAGTCCACCCGGGCGCTGGAGCTGCAGCAACAGCTGCCCAGCGGCCGCACCCTGCCGGTGATCATCGTCTACGCCCGCGACGCCGGCATCACCCCAGCGGATGCGGGCCAGGCGGCAGCCGACCGGTCGAAGATCGACGCCGCCCGGCTGGTCGCCGAGCCGCTGCCTCCTGTCGTACCGGCCCAGGACGGCCGCGCGCTGCTGCTTGCGGTTCCGTTGCCCGGCGGCGGCGACGCCATCGCCCTCGGCAAGCAGGTGGAGGACATCCGGGCCACCGTCGGCGCGGGCGGGGACGGGCTGGTGGTCAAGGTCACCGGTCCAGGCGGCTTTCTCGTCGACTCGGTGAAGGCGTTCGAGGGCATCGACACCACCCTGCTGTTCGCCACCGTCGGCGTCGTCGCGCTGCTGCTCCTGCTCACCTACCGCAGTCCGGTGCTGTGGCTGATCCCGCTGATCGGGGTGGGCATGGCGGACCAGCTGGCCCAGGGCGCGGTCTACGGGTTGGCGCGGCACGCCGGTCTGGTGGTCAGCGGACAGAGCGCCGGCATTCTGACGGTGCTTGTCTTCGGCGCCGGGACCGACTACGCGCTGCTGCTGATCGCGCGCTACCGCGAGGAGCTGCGCCGGCACGAGGACAGGCACGAGGCGATGGCCTTCGCCCTGCGCCGGGCCGCCCCGGCGCTGCTGGCGTCTGCGGCCACCGTCATCATCGGGCTGCTCTGCCTGCTGGTCGCCGCCCTGAACTCCGATCGCGGCCTGGGACCGGTGGGCGCCATCGGGGTGGCCTGCTCGCTGGCGGCGATGCTCACACTGCTGCCGGCGCTGCTTGTCATCTTCGGCCGCCGGCTGTTCTGGCCGTTCATCCCGCGCTTCGGCACCCACGTCGCCGAAGGCGCCGGGGTCTGGGCGCGGGTGGGCCAGCTGATCGCCCGGCGACCGCGGGTCACCTGGGTCGCGACCAGCCTGGTGCTCGGTGTGCTGGCGCTCGGGCTGTTCGACCTCAAGCTCGGGCTGTCCCAGACGGAGGCCTTCCAGCAGCCCAACGACTCCGTCCAGGGTCAGCAGCTGCTCGAACGCAGCTTCCCCGCTGGCACGGGGGCCCCGGCCACCGTGATCGCGCAGGCGTCTGCCATCGACGACGTCCGAGCAGCCGCCGCGGCCACGCCCGGCGTGGTCAGCGTGTCCCCGCCGCTGGTGGCCGGCAACCTGGCGCAGGTTGACGCGACCCTGGAAGGGGCGCCGGACAGCAAGGCTGCGTACGGCGCGATCGACCGGCTGCGGGCCGCCGTGCACGCCGTCCCCGGGGCCGATGCCGTCGTCGGCGGGTCCACTGCGACGAACCTGGACGTCTCCCGAGCCGCGACCCGGGACCGGCAGGTCATCATCCCGCTGGTGCTGCTGGTCGTGCTGGTCATCCTCGGCCTCCTGCTCCGCGCGGTGGTCGCGCCGCTGGTGCTGATAGCGACGGTGATCTTGTCCTACCTGGCGGCGCTCGGGGCCAGCGCGGTGATCTTCGATGTGGTGTTCGGTTTCGCCGGCTCGGACACCTCGTTCCCGCTGTTCGCCTTCATCTTCCTGGTGGCCCTGGGCATCGACTACAACATCTTCCTGATGAGCCGGGTGCGGGAGGAAGCCGCGGTGGTCGGTACCCGGCGCGGGATGCTCCGCGGGCTGGCGGTCACTGGTGGGGTGATCACCTCGGCCGGCATCGTGCTCGCCGGAACGTTCTCCGTGCTCGGCGTACTGCCCCTGGTGGCCTTGGCGGAAGTCGGCTTCGTCGTCGCCTTTGGCGTGCTGCTCGACACGTTGGTGGTGCGCTCGGTGCTTGTTCCGGCCCTCACCTTGGACATTGGGTCGCGGGTCTGGTGGCCGAGCGCGCTGGCGCGGGTGCCGGACCGTGACGTCGACACTGTCGTGGCGCCGCGGGACCTGGAGCCGGCCGGGGACAGCCACGCCTGACCTGTGGACAACTCGCCAGGCTGATCGGCGGCGCTGCCTAGCCTCATATCCGGGCAACCGGAGGAGGTCGCGGTGGGGGCGGTGTGGACGCTGACCGGGTACGGCGTGGAGCGGTTGCTCGGCTTCGGCGCTACCGGTGAGGTGTGGCGGGCGCACGAGCTGGCCAGCGGTGACGTGGTGGCGCTCAAGCGGCTCCGCCCGGGTGCGGCCGGGGCGCGCGACCTGCCCGCGCAGGAGCGGTTAGGCCGGGAGGCGGCGCTGTTGGCCGCCGTCCGGCATCCGCACGTGCTGCCGTTACGCAGCGTCGTCCCTGTCGACGACGGCATCGTGCTGGTCCTCGACTACGCCGCCGGCGGCAGTCTGCATCGGCTGCTCCGGGCGCGCGGCCGGCTGACTGCCGGCGAGGTGGTGACGACGGCCGGACCGTTGGCCGCCGCGTTAGCTGTGGCCCACGGCGAAGGCCTGGTGCACGGTGACGTCTCCCCAGCGAACGTCCTCTACACCGCCGATGGCCGCCCCCTGTTGGCCGACCTCGGGGTGGCCCGGCTGGTCGGCGAGTCTGGGCGGGCGGTCGACGGCACTCCCGGGTTCGTCGATCCGGTGGTGGTTGCCGGGGCCGAGCCGACAACGGCCAGCGACGTCTACAGCTTGGCCGCGGTGTGCTACCGGGCGCTGGCGGGGGAGGTGGTGGCCGAGACCCGGTCGACGGGTAGGTCGCGCCGGGCTCGGCGGACCGCCCTGCGGGAGCTGGCCCCGAACGCGCCGGCCGAGCTGGTTGAGATCGTGGAGGCTGGGCTCGCGCCGACGCCCCGGGCGCGCCCGGATGCGGCCGCGTTCGGCGCCCGGTTGACGTCCGCGTGCTCCGCGACGCCGGTACGGCTCTCGGTGGCGCCGCCGTCGGGTGCGGTTGGACGGTCACCGGCCGGGGCCGACCCGGCGGGGGACGACCCGGCGGGGGACGACCCGGCGGGGGACGACCCGGCTGTGGACGACCCGGCTGTGGACAAAGACCTCGCTACGCACGCCATCCGCCCGGCCGCCCCGCCGCCCGAGCCCGCGTCGGCAAGTGCGCCGAGCCACTCCCGACCCAGCGTTCGCCAGCTCGTCCTGGGCGGCACCGCGGCCTTTGTTCTCGCCGCTGCCATGCTTGCCGGCTGGTGGTGGGGCAGCGCACCCGGTGTACCCGCCGGCCGCTTGCTTGCGCAGCCGAGATCCACTGCGGCACCCTCGTCTCCCGCGGCTGCGGATCCGCCAACGACCACCGACCCCGCGTCGTGGCGTGCCGTGCTGGCCGGCCTGGACGGCCGTCGCGCGGCCGCCTTCGCCGAGACCAATCCGGCCGTGCTGGCCGAGGTCTACGTCGAGGGCTCCCCGCCGTACGCCGCGGACGTCGCCAGCCTGCGCAGCCTCGTCGACGCCGGCAACCGCGCCCGCCCGGTCCGGCACGAGCTGCAGGAGGTGCGGCTGATTACCCGGACCGCTGCGGGGGTGACCGTCGAGGTCACCGACGAGATGCCGGCGTACGACGTGGTGAACTCCGCTGGGGCGGTGGTCAGCTCCGATCCCGGCCGCGGCCCGAAGTCCTGGCGGGTCGAGCTGGTGCTGGCGGGGGATGGGTGGCGCATCAGCAGACTGCGCGGGGCTTGATCTGCTGGGGTCCGCGCAGTCGCGTGACCGAGCCCGTAACCGACACCACGGCTGGCGCCAGCCCGACTGGTGCTATCGCCGACCGCGGTGCCGACGGTTGCAGTCGATGAACTCGGACTCGCTGGTGAAGACCTGCAGAAAAACGGGTGCCGCCGTGAACGACAGCGGACTGACCGGCCCGGTAAGCATGAAGGGGTAGACCTTCTCGGTCATCGCGCGGGGGTCGGTGAAGGACTGGTAGAGCTGCAATCCCGCGCCATGGCCTACTTCGTCCGCGAGGCGGGCGAGGTCGCTGCCGGTGGTCAGTCCGTAGCCAAAGGCCCGGATCGAGAGCTGGGCGTAAATCCCCGGATGCAGCGCATTGATCTCCTGAGTGATGAAAGTCCAGCCAAGCCCGGTCTTGCGGGTTTCGCGCACGTGGTCGACTAGACGTGCCGCCAGCTGGGCGGCCTGTTGGCTGTCGCTGTGGGCGTTAGCGAAGCGCGCAGCCTCGTCGAAGACGACGAGGCAGTTCAGCAGCCGCCCCGACCCGGCGTAGGCCCGCTCGGCGGCGTCGCGCAGTTCTCGGACGATCTTGCGGAGCAGGCGTGCCTTGACGTCCGCAGAGTCCAACCAACGGTTGCCGGACCGGGAAGAGAGGTCGACGATGACGTAGGGGCGAACGGCGATGCCGCGGTCCAACGTGGCCTCGATCAGCTGTGCGAGCGCCTTGCGCGGTTTGCCGCCGGCGGTCGTGGGGCTGAACAGGGCTTGGACCGGCGCCCACTCTCGTAGCAGCTCAGCGAAATCTCCCGGCTGAGCCAGTGCCCGGTCAATTGCATCCTTGACTCGGGCGCGGGGCTGAGGAGAACTGTAGATCCGCGCCATTGCGGCGTTGTCGGCGCTCAGCGCCGTGAGCAAGTCGCGCAACAACTTCTCGGCAGGCTGGTCGGTCCAGTCGTCGGGTCGGTCGCGCAGCAGTCGGGTGAGCTCTTCACCGGCAATCTCCCGGTTGAGCTCGGTCTTCATGGCCAGCCGCACGAAGAAGCGCGTTTGGTCGAGTAGCTCGCCCATCAGCCGAGCGTCCTTCGGCAGCCGCAGGTCCTCGGCAAGAGACAGCTTCTCAACGGGCCGACCGAAGCGGGCGGCAAGCGCCTGCAGGCGAACCGGGAGGTCATGCTCGGTGGTGAACTGGCCCTGCGGGTCGAACACGAACACGCTGAGCGTCTTGTGGCGTAGCTGCGCTGCGATCAGGTAACTGGCGAAAGCGGTCTTGCCGCTGCCACTGCGGCCGAAGATGCCGGTGTGGTAGGCGCCGTCGACGCCAGCGTCGGTGAACTGCCGCACGTACATCGGCAGCAGCACATCGCCGCGATACACCCGTCCCAAATAGATCACTTCGTGCGCATGCCCGGCGGTCAGGCTGCTGATCAGGTCATCGGTGACCTTGCAGACCGGGGCGCCAGTGGTCGGGCTCATTCCCAGGGTGCCGCCGGACTCCCGGGGCGGCTCGGTGAACGGTGAGCTGGGCTGGTCGGTGTCGTAGACCGCCTGCACGCGCACAATCGCGGTGCGCACGTCACCGTCAGCGGACAGATGCGGCAGCGACCCGTGCACGCGGAGCACGCCGCGCATGTTGGGGTCCTCGTGCCACCGGTTGCGGGTCTGGATCTCGCTGATCGTGCCCAGGCCGAGCAGATGCCGACCGCTGGTCAACGCGTGCGACATGAAGACGAGGTCTCCGAGCAGGCTCTGGCCGCTGGCACGCTCCGTCAAGTCGACCGTCAGCTCGTTCGTCGAGCTCGGAGACCCCACGACCCCGACCGCGTCTGGCGGAACGGGCGGGCGCGTTGGAGTCTGGTCGACGAACGGCGCACCGGGCGGGTCAGGGGGGATGTCGCCGATCAATTTCCCTCCGTTCGGTAAGAGCGCACCAAGTACTCAGCCAGCTCCGGTTGGGCGCGCGAGAGGGCCAGGTGCGCGGCCGCCTGCAGTGCGCCCAGGCCGAGGCCCACGCTCTTGGCCATGACATCGGCGAGGTACTGGGGGTAGGGCTCTCGAACGAATGGGCCGGTGATTTGCCAGGCAAGGGTTGACAGGACGTACCGCAGCGCTTCGCGATCGTGCGCCAGCGGCGGCTTGACCTCCAGCCGGTAGCTGGGCGCGGCGTCATCGGGGCGCCAGTACACGTAGTACAGCTGTCGGTCCCGCAAGGGTTGTAGCAACGCGTCGAAGCGGGCCGGCAGACCGCTCAGCTCCGCCGGCGTGCCCGGCCGCGTGGTGATGTGCAGCTCCCGCCAGGGGTCGGGCCGGACCTGCTGCGGGGTGGTGTACTCGCCGCCGCGCAGGATCAGCGACGTCACGTACTTGTCGTCACCGCTGATCGTCGTGCCGAGGGCCGCACCCAACAGGCGGCACAGGTCGTCCGAGGAGTCGTACTTCGGCATTGCCACGATCGACGGGTGCTCGACGAAACGGTGGAAGGCGCTTTCGAGGTCGACGTCGGCCGCGACCGCCACGGACAGCTCGCTGACCTGATCCGACCCTGACGTGAGGCCACTGTTGAGCCCGATCACGGGCGTCAGGTGACTGCCGTCATAGATCGCGACGTCATGCGGGGAGTCGGCTAGGACGGCCAGCTCATGCGCGACCATGCTGGCGCGGGCCAGTCGCTCGTTGTCCAAGTGATGCGGCAAGACGCGGTGAAACGACGCATACTGATTGTCGTTCCAGCCGGTGCCGCCGCCGTCGCCCAAGAAGCCCTCGACCCCAACCGCGACCGCCAGAATCAAGTCGACGGCGATGGTGCGTTCGACGGCGAAGCCCCCGTCGACGGCACAGATGCTGCCGGCGCGGCCACGCTCGTGCTCGTTTATCAAACCCGTCCGCTCGGCGGTCCGGCGCAGATCATCGCGGGCCGCGAGCGCCGGACCCAGCAACTCGCGCACCTGCCGCACCACGGTTGGCGTCTGCGCGAGTAGCTCGGCCAGCAGGTCTTCGGGGAGTCGGGCGTAGTCGACTGCGCCGTCGATGCCGTGGCCGATCTCGAGGCTAGTCACCGCGCTGTCCGGGGTGTGGGCGGTTGGCCCGGCGGGCCCGCCGGGAGGCGTCGTCCGGCGCCGAGCGGGCCGCTGCGAGGTCGGGAAGGTCCCGGTCTTCGATCCGGCGCTTGAGTCGACCTGCCTGCCGCGGAGACCAGATCCCGTGGCGCTGGAGGCGGGCGGCGACGATACTGGCGGCGACGCCGACGTCCGCGGCGAAGCCGAGCACGTCTTCGACCCGGCGTAAGCCCAGCAGGCGGGTCTCCGCCGCCGGCGGGATCAGCAGCTCCCGGGCGAAGGCCGTGGCCTCGTGCTCCCGCGCGTCTGCGGCCGCCTCGGCCGTGTCGGGCTCGTCCTCGCAGGTGTCGATGAACACGGCCCGCCGGTCGTGCATGAGTACGTGGCCGAGTTCGTGCGCGGCCGTTTCCCATAGCTGGTCGTCGGTGCGGCCGCGCAGGCTCAGCTGAACCAGCGGACGGTGTGGTGCGAGCCAGCGGGTGGCGCCGTAGGCCCGCGCGCCGGCGATCTCTGGCACGAACACCACCGTCACCCCGGATCGCGCGCAGGCCTGGCAGTAGTCTGCGATCGCTGCGCGCAGCGGTGCACGGCGAGTCAGCAACCGCAATTCGGGCAGCCACCGGCGAAGCCCCTCGGGGTCCCAATCCGCTACGGTCACGCGACGCCCGGCCAGCTCACCGAGCTGGAGCCACGCCGCGACGGCACCGGGATCGACGTCGTACGCCCGGGATTGCCGAAACGCTGCAGCCGGCAGCTCCCACACGCGCCGGTACGAGCGCACGTCGGCGACGCCGAAGAATCGCAGCAGCTGCCGCAGCCGGCTCGGCGGATCAGCGGGCGCAGCTGGCAACGCGCCGGCGCGAACCAGCTGCCTAACCGGCATGTCGTGCAGCCACGCCAGTTCGTCGTCGTCGGGCTCAGGGACCTCCAACCGAGACCGGGCGCTGCGGTAGTCGGCCTCTAGCCGCAGCCACACCGGCGTCGGGACACCGGTGACGAACTCCAGCCGCTGGGCGACGTCGGCACTCAAGCTGGCCACGCCCTGAACGACCTGGTTGACATGCTTGGTCGTCAACCCGGTGCGGCGCGCGAGCTCCACCTGGCTCATCTCCAGCTCGTCGAGCCGGTCCCGAAGCGTCTCCCCGGGCGGGACGGCATAGTCCGGAGGCGGCATGGGCCGGAGCCGGTGTCGGGCGTGCGCCTGGTCCGCCATGACTGCTCCGCGGTGTTGGTTAGATTAGTCCCGGTGGGTGATCGAGATGATCACTACTTGCCGAACGTCGCTCCAGTCCACGCCGCCGCCAGCCCGCTCGTCGGTGGCCGGTTCGAGCAGCACCCGGCACGCCGCGTCCAGGTCGAGCACTATGGGGCCGGTGAGTTCGCCGGCCAGCGCGTGGATGCGCGCCGTGAGCGTGGCCATGTCGGCGACCGTGTCCACGACCCGCAGCTGTTGTAGCCGTAGGGCCAGCCGCCGCGCCCGCACTGCACCGACGCGGCGCTGCATCGCCTGTTCCGACGCGCAAGTCTCCGCCAGACCGTGGTCGGCGAAGAACACATCCACCGCCGTGGTATATCACCATTTACCGAATCGGTAAATGGTGATATGACCGACGGGCTCGCCGAAGGGCTAGCCGGGCAAGTACAGCCGCCAGCTCCGCCGGTCGAACCTGCGCCAGTCGTCGTCGCGGAGCGAGCGGGGGAGCGCCCAGCGCGCCTTCCAGTGCGCCGTGACCTCCTCGACGGTAACCGCGGTCCACTGCGGATCTGCTCCGGTCAGCAGATGGTCGACCGAGTTGTGCATGAGCGGGGCGACGAAGACTTGCCGGTGAACCCCGTGGAACCGCAGCTGGCGCACCGGCAGCCCGAGCAGGCCGCACGGTGCAAGACTTCTCGCCGGTCGCGCGGGCTCGGCTGCTCTCGCCACCGCTCGTGGGCGTGGACTTCGGCTTCGCCTCGGTGTTGCGCGACGAAGCGCGCCAGATCCGCATGGATCGCGCCGGAGAGGTGGAAGTCCCCGGTTCCAACGGTGTAGCCGACGGGACGGTAGGCCAGCACACCGCCCGGTCCGGTCAGCCGGTTGTAGATCGAGGATCGGCCAAGCGCCGAGGTCGTGGTCACCAGAGCCAGCTGCGCGCAGGGATCACGCTCGCTGATGAGCGTGGTGCGGTAGGCGTAGCGGATGCGGAACGTGTCCCGTACGACTCCACTGGTGGCGAGCAAGGCAACCAGCTTGCCGGCGCGCAGCGTGGAGTACGGTGGCACCGCCCCCAGTACGAAGGCATCCATCACGTTGGTCAGTGCATGGGTGCGGGTCTCGACATCCCAGCCGATCCATCGGTCTCGGGCCGCGCGTGCGAACACCGGATCGGCTAGGCCGATCAGGCCGATCAGTTTGTCACCGTGCGCACGATCCAGGACCAGAAACCGCAACCGGCGGCCGTACCTATCGATACCGGGATGGACCAGTGCAACGCCACCCACCGCCACAGCAGCCCCTCGAAGCCTCGGTAGTCACTGACCGGAACGAGGGCGGGGGAAAAACGGCAGCGACATCGATAGCGCTGCCCCGGGCGAGCTGGTGGAGAAACAATCCTTCGTCGCGCGCCAGCGCCTTCCGGGCCCGGGCCCGCTGCGCGGCGACAGCCTCTTCGGGTAACGCGCGGATCTCGCCTTTGGCCGCACTGAACGGCGCCAGCAGCCGGTTGTTGGCGAATCGAAAACCCTGCTGGCGCAGATGCTCCAGGACGCGGTCTCGCAGCAGCTGCGCATCGTTGCCGATGGCTTCGTCGAGGCCAGAACTGGCGGCGGTGACTACGGCGCTCGCCACAGTCGTCGTCATCGGTGAATCCTCCCTGCGCGGAGCCGACGGTAGGCACCTGCGTTGGACTTGTCCGTCCATCGGCCGGGTCGAGCACCGGCACCTGCGTGATGTGCTGGAACGGACCATCCACCGGCGCGGCGCGTCACCGCCAGACGCTGCGGGCGGTGTGCCCGCCTTTCAGAGCACCGCTCCCAGCGCGGTGTCGATGTCCGGGTGCGCGAAGGTGAAGCCAGCCGCCTCCAGCACCGCCGGTCGCACCCGCTGTCCGGCCAGCACGCCTTCGTTAGCCAGGCCACCAAGCGCCAGCCGCAGGGCGGTGGCGGGCACGGGGAGCAGCGCCGGCCGATGGACCACGCGGGCCAGCGCGGCGGTGAACTCGGCATTTGTCACCGCCCCGGGCGCGGTGAGGTTGACCGGCCCGCTGATGCCGTCGGCCGATAGCAGGAATTGCATGGCCGAGCAGTAGTCCGGCAGCGAGATCCAACTCCACACCTGCCGACCGGAGCCGAGCCGGCCGCCGAGTCCGAGCCGGAACAGCGGCAGCATGCGACCGAGGGAGCCGCCGTTGCGGGCCAGCACGAGGCCGGTGCGCAGGTGCACCACGCGAACGCCCGCTTCCTCTGCCGGTGCGGTCCCGCGCTCCCACGCTACGCAGGTCTGCGCCAAGAATCCGGACCCAGCTGGGGCGGCCTCGTCCACCGCCGCGGCTGCGGTCTTGGCGTAGTAGTCGATGCCGGATGCGGACAGCAGCACACGCGGTCGCGGCTGAGCATTGGCGATGGCACGAGCGAGCGTCAGCGTTCCGTCGACCCGGCTGCTGAGTATCTGCGCCTTGTATGCGTTGGTCCAGCGGTGGTCACCGACGCCGACCCCGGCGAGATGGATGACCGCGTCCACTCCGGCAAGCGCCTGCGGTTCGAGCCGGCGACGCGCCGGGTCCCAGGCGATCTCGTCGGCGCGAGCGACGTCGTGGCGGACGAGCCGCAGGACTTCGTGGCCGGCGTCCCGCAGTGCCGGCACCAACGTCGTACCGATCAGGCCGGAGGCTCCGCTGACTGCAATCCGCATGCGGTGATCCTCCGCCAGTGGCACGGCAACCGCGACCCGACGTCAGCTCACAAGCCGAGATCGGCCTCGAAGCTGCCACCCTCCAGGTGGTCCCGCACCGTGTTCAGGAACCGGGCGGCGCCCGCGCCATCGACGATGCGGTGGTCGTAGGTCAGCGCCAGGTACGCCGTCGAGCGCACCGCGATCACCTCGCCGAGCTCCGGGTCGCTCACCACCGCCGGCCGCTTGACCACGCTGCCGGTGCCGAGAATGCCGACCTGCGGTTGGTTGATGATCGGCGTGTCGAACAGCGCGCCCCGGCTGCCGGTGTTGGTCAGCGTGAAGGTGCCGCCGCCAAGCTCGTCCGGCGTCACCTGGCTGTTCCGGGTGCGCTCGGCCAGGTCAGCGATCTTGCGGGCCATGCCGCCCAGGTTGAGGTCGCCGGCGTCGTGGATGACCGGGACAAGCAGGCCGCGCTCGGTGTCGACGGCGATGCCGAGATGCTCGGCGTCGTGGTAGGTGACCGTGCCGGCCTCGATGTCGATGCTGGCGTTGACCGTCGGATGCGCCCTGAGCGCCTCGACCGCAGCGATGGCGAAGAACGGCAGGAACGACAGCTTCACGCCCTCGCGGGCCTCGAACGTCTCCTTGGCCAGCGCCCGCAGCCGAGCGATCTTGGTGACGTCGGCCTCGACCACTGTGGTCAGCTGAGCGCTGATCTGCAGGGACTCCACCATCCGCGCGGCGATGACCGTCCGTAGCCGGGACAACTTTTCGGTGCGGCCGCGGACCGTCGGGTCCGTCGACGCCTTGGCCTGGTCGACGGTTGCCGGCGCTCGGCCGGCCGTCAGCTGTCGAGGTTGCTGCGTTGGGATCTCCCGCGCGGGCTCGGCGGCCGCGGTGGCGCGCTGCCCATCGGAGGCCGCCGGTGCGGCCGCCGCCGGTGCAGCCGGCGCCGGGGCCTGAGCTGGCGCTGGCGCCGGTTGACCGCTGCCTGCCTTCGCCGCGTCCAGCACGTCCTGCTTGCGGACCCGGCCACCCACGCCCGTGCCGCGCACGGCCGCCAGGTCGACGCCGTGCTCAGCCGCGAGTCGACGTACCAGGGGAGTGACGTAGGTCGCCCCGCCTTCGAATCCGTCCGCACCAGTTGCCGACTGGTCCTCACTCGCCGGCGCGGGGGCCGGCGTCGCCGGAGCCACGGCCGCCGGCTCCGCGGACTCCGGCTCGGCCGCCGGTGCGGACTCCGCTGCCGGCTCGGCACCGGGTTGCGCCGCC
>Ga0209747_1001497_pt1 | contig 12409 bp, 5 predicted proteins | sample BarGraNGADG00311_FD_184498 | JGI IMG/M metagenome (GOLD analysis project Ga0209747, IMG submission 184498) | Arctic peat soil microbial communities from Barrow, Alaska - Barrow Graham LP Ref core NGADG0011-311 (SPAdes) (version 2) | ecosystem: Environmental > Terrestrial > Soil > Wetlands > Peat ... | reverse complement strand
CCCTGAGCAGCGGCGAGCGAGCGGATGTAGGCGTTCAGGTCGGCCTCGCGCATACGCAAGAGGCCACGATCGCCGACCTTCACGACGGGCAGCTTGCCTTTACGAAGCCATGCCCGCGCGGTCACGGGGCTGATACTCAGGCGCTCAGCGACGTCCTCGGGCGAGAGTAGGCGCTCGGGTTCGCTCATGCGACGTCCCCTTCGACGGCAGGCGCGTAGAGGTCGTTGCGCAAGAGGTAACGCACCGTGGACGCGTACCAGCGGCCACCGCGTTTCGTGGGCACCTTCTCGGCGGTCAGTCGCCGAGCGATGGCGGCCAGCGTCTGCCCCTCGGCGGCCCACTCGCGTATCTTGTCCACGATGTCGAGCTCGCTGCGATGCTCGTGCAGCTTGTCACCTTGGCGCCGATAGCCGAACGGCGTCGGCGCGTAGGCCTTGCGCTGGTCACGCTTGTAGGTGAGGGCCTGGGCGGTGCGCTCACTGATGAGGGCGCGCTCGAACTCGGCGAAGCCCGCGAGCATGGTCAGCATCATGCGGCCAGTCGGGCTCGTCGTGTCCATCGCGGCGCCGCCCATGTCGACCAAATGCAGGGCCACGCCCGCACGGTTCCATGTCTCTGTGAGAGTGAGGGCGTCGCCGGCGTTGCGGAAGAGCCGGTCGAGCTTGAGGGCGACGACGTGCGCCGCCTTGCCCTGGGCGATCGCGCGCAAGAGCTCGGCGCCGCCGGGGCGGGTGTGGAGGTGCTTGAAGGCGCTTACCCCTTCGTCGCGAATCATGCCGACCACCTCGAGGCCGCGCATGGTGCAGTAGGCGCGCAGGCGCTCTTCTTGCGCGTCAAGGCTGACGCCGTGACGAACCTGCTCATCCGTCGACACGCGGATGTAGAGGACTGCTCCTACCGTATCCTGTGACCTCTTATAGGACTCATAAGTATCTTTACCCTTCATGACCGTAGTTTACCATTTATGCAGCTCGTCCGCAAGGGTCTTCTTACAAAACCGCACGGTTTTGTATGGGGAAGCCTCTTGTGCTGGCCGGCTCGTGAACCCAACACGATTGGAGGCGGCCACGCGCAAGTCCGGACCAGGTGGTCCAACGGGCTACTCCGTCCCCCCGTTCAGCACGAGGCCAGTCGGTCACAGGTTATGGAGACGTGTCGAACCCACGGAAGATGCCCTCTAGCAGGCATTTTCTAGCGAACGCCGACGCGATGCCGACGCCAGCACGCAACATGTGCAGCAGCGCAATCGTCTCCCTGCCGACAAAGGCCGACCGGGTGATTCCGGCGCTGGTGCCCGGACCACGCGAGGCGGACTTGCTGACTACTCCTGATTGCGCGTCTCTACGTCCACGTCGTGCAGACCGAGTTGCCGAAGGCCCTCAAGCACCACGAGGTTCAGCGTCTCTCGCGGAATGCCGGCTAGCCCACCTTCTGCCCGGATGGTCAACTCGACGTCAACATCCGGACTGCTGGCACTTAGGGGGAGTACAGCAACTTTGACAACCTCTCGAACCTTGCTGCCGGGGACGGCTCTGATATGAATGGTAACGCCGGCGATGGTGGCACCGGCTCCGCCGCCCACCGGTATCGAGCCTTCCGACTTTCCGCCTGGCTCCAGGTCAATGCCGCCCGTCGGTTCTGGGCCAGGCGTCCCCGCGTCCTTGGAGTCTCCGGCCGTGCTGATTCCGCGCCTAGCTATCAACTCCTTGATCGTCGCCGCGCGAACCATCCACATCCCAGGCTGGAACTGAATCTCGCTGCCGTCAACAGACTCCCCAAATCTCAGGACCGCGTCGTCCGCGTCCCAGCTCGACCCACTTGCCAGTCCGAACAGTCTCTTCTCCACGCCATTGGCCAAAGCGTGGCGTAGGACGTGGGGGCCAGCGAGCTTGGGGAGACTGGGCAGCCTGTAGAAGTACCCTAGCAGCGCGTCGAGCTCGACCGCGTCCGTGCCCTCGGGCAGCAGCCCAAAGCGCGCGGCAAGCAGAGCGGCCGGCGCTAGGGTCGTTTCGACCAGTCGATCAGCGCTGCGCAAGTAGTCGAGCACGCGTTCGCCAACCTTCGCATCGACCTTGGCCGGCCCCAAGTCGACGTGGTCCATCTTGGTGCCACTCCCGTTTCCTTCCCCGAGCAGGAGCAAGTGGCGATAGGCCATAGTGACTTGCTGCGGCAGACGCTCGCCGGCGGACGAGAGCCGTTTGTCGAGTTGCTCGCGCTGCTCGGCGTTGAAGCGCCCTAGGCGATGCCGATCGCCCTGTAGGTCACGAAGGGCGGCCAAGGATCGTGCTGAGGCCCGCGCCTTGGCAATACCTGGCGCGTCCGCGGCGATGAGCATGGCGGCGTTCTTGTTCGCTCGCCAGCTCCCGCCACGGCGCTCGAGCACATCGCGAGCCACGCGCAGTGTCTCATCGTTGGCGTCCCCGCCGATCGGCATTCCGAAGTCGAGGACTCCAAGTACGAGCTGCTGGCTGTCGGGCAGGTCGGTTGAGCCTTCGATGCGCGGCTCCACGCGTAGCTCCGAGGTGCTCGGGGCCACTGAGGCTACCGCCTCGCGCAGAAGAGCCTCAATGCGGTCCTCACCAATGGCGCCCTCCCGCTCAAGGATCACCTTGTTGAGGTTGGGCTCCGTCGTAAAGCGGTAGCGCCCGCCCTCGGTCCGCATGTACCAGAGCGACCCTTCGAGGGCGTCACGGACGTCCTCGATGAGTCCCCTCGACAGGCCGGGCCGACCAACACCGATCAGCATTTGAGCGGCCGATGCACCTAGGACTCTGTCGGATCCGAACGAGTTCAAGAAGGCCGTAGTCGCAAGGCCGGTCGCGAGTCCGAGATTCATCGCCACGCCGCCGCGTCTGCGGTCTTCCTCGGGGGCCTTGGAATCGAGGCGGATGATGTCGGCGTTGAGAGCCGCCTTGTAGCTCTCTCCGGCAAAACGAAGAACCTCGCCACGGATGCCCTGGTCCGCCAAGACGACGTCACCGCAATGAATGAGAGGGGCATCGTGGTGCCGCTGGGAAAGGGCCTTCACAGTGTGGGCCAAGGTCCTCAGCGCACCTCGCGTGCGCTGGAAGCCAGACAGCGATCCCCAGCGATTTGTAAGGATGTCGACGAGCTCAGGATGAAACGGGAACGCCGTGACCAGACGCTCACGGTAGCTCGCCTCCCGGTAGTGTCCAGGCACTGCATCGCCGAGGGACTCGTACCAGTCGGCATAGGCTTCTGCAACTCGACGCCGCTCTTCCTCGGAACCGATAGCGCTGAACAGGCGCCGGTGCAGGATCGGGAAGATGTCGTCCCCCTCGACAGGTGTGACTACGTTCTCCGTGCGTCCCACGACCTTGGAGAGACGCTCCTGCATCTCCTCACCCGTCACGCTGGCGTAGTCCTCGAGGTTGGACGAGGTCAGAGTGGCCACGACTGCAACTCCTGGCACGCTCGCAGCCGCCGCGCAGAGCTCCTTGATGAACGTGAGTGACGTAGCCGCAAGATTGCCATCGTTCGAGGATACGGCCAGCGCTTTGGTGAGGTACTGGAGCACCTCATCGAGCAGGATGAGGCAAGGGCCACGGCTCTCCAGCAAGGCGACGAGCTGCGTCGTTGAGGAACCGTGCAAACTCCGGTCCTGTTCAGCAACCTTCGCGAAGCCGGCCGGGCCGTCCAAGCGGTACGCTAGCTGACCAAGCAAGGTCCTCACCTCTGCGTCCTTGATGCCGGAGTCTGGCTCACCTGCTGCCAGCGCCCCGCCCTCCAGGACCACAACCGTAGCCTTGGGGAAGCTCGAAAGGCTCAGTCTATCGGCGAGTTCGGTGACGAATGCCGTGTTGGCAACGAGTTCGGGGGCACGAAAAAGGTGATACGCGGCCAGCAGGGTATGAGTCTTGCCACCTCCGAACTCAGTCTGGAGGCGATAGATGCCAGCAGCCGCCATGTCACCGGAAAGGCGTGCAGTCAGCTCGCCGAGGAAGGCAAGCAGGCTCTCGGTGAGATACGTCTTGTCGCAGAACACCACCGGATCGAGGTAGTCGGCCGGACCACGGCCGCGGTCGACTAGCCCCAGGTCGGCAGCAAACAGTGACTCGTCGAAGGAGCCATCTGCAATGTCCCGCCTTGGCTCAGCGACCTCCGACCACGGACGCAGATCCGTCATGGCCACTCCTTCACGATTGCTGGAATAACGAAGTCATTTTGACCCCGATCCGAACAGAGTGAGTTCCTCGAAGGTCGCTGTGGACCGAGCGGCCGCCGCTGACAGAGCTTCACGGTTGCCTAAAAGTCCGAGGAGCATCGTCCGCTCTCTGCTCTCATCGGGGAGCACTTGGCCAAGTGCACGCGCCATCGCCCAGAACCCGGGTTCGACTCCCATTCCGGTGGCGCCCAGTAGCTCCTCAAGCTCTCGTTTCCGACCGGCGTCCCAGAGCTGACAGGCGAGGTGAAGGACGTCAACCAATCCTGCCGAGGCTGTTGGCTTCAGGCCCTTGCGCTCATGTGGACCCAGGAGAGTGAATGCAGAGCCAGCTTGACGTGCGAATCCACTAGGACGACACACTCGGCCGAGGTCGACGTCGAACGCCTTCTCTAGCTTGTACGCCTCGTCAGCTGGGATTGAGGCCGTCAGATAGGCCCATCGCCATGTCAGATAGAAGAGCGACTCGGCATCCACCGCGGCAAGGGACTCAGCACCGAGCAGACGGCGCATCGCATGCCGCGCAACAGTCTGCCGTGCAAGAACCATCAACTCGGAGACGTCGACCTCCTCGCCAGACAGCTTCACGACCCGACCATATTGAGCGAACACCTCGAAGGCCGGACCAATAGCGGACACGAAGTAGTCGGCGCCCATGAGGCCCATCTCCTCGAAGGCATCCAGGCGGTCGGCAATCCGTTCCTCAAGCGCCCGGACCACATCGTCGTAGAAGCCGTCCTGGCTTGCATGCTGCGGTCGGCAGACGAGTACCACAGACGATCCGAGAACGGCGCTAATGAAGGCTGTGCTCCGAGCTTCTCTCTCAGAGCGCATCGGCCATGACGTCGTAACGACCAACCGAGCTGCGCGCAGTGCGCGCAGCAACCGCTCCCACGCCTCCGCGTCGGTATGCGCAAAGACAATTGCTACCACGCCATCGGTCTTCACCACGCGGGCAATCTCGCCGAGTCCACGTTGAAGGCGTCGCTCGAACTCCTCGTGCGAGATGTACTCCGGCGACTTCCGATCCGCTCTACTCTCAATTACCTCCTGGTGTTTGGGCGTTAGCGGAGTTCCAAAGACAGCGGGATGGAGATGACCAATGCTCCGTTTGAGCCAAACGTAGAAGTAGTCCGACAGGTCCGCGTACTGAATCGAATCGTAGTAAGGCGGGTCGACAATGACTGCATCGAACGAGCAGTTCTGAAATGGCAGATCTTGCGCGTCACCTCGCAACACCCTAGCCGGTGTCGAGGCGGAATCTGAGCAGTGACGAATGGTGAGCTCAATCCAACGAACGGCTCCATTCCAGCTGCCGGATACTTTCTGGAAGGGATTGACTTCGACGTAGTCCCACACCATCGCGACCGACTGCCGCTTGAACACGTGGGCGTGAAACTCCCCCCCGGGGACCCAGGTCGTGAAGGTTGAGTTGTAGTCGGCGATCCGATCGACGCAAAGCCCAAGATACGTGGCCACAGCCAGCGCCCGATCGGGCTCCATGCCCTCGGCAAGCATCTCCTCATGCGCGCTCCGAACCGCCTCGCACAGAGAACCGAGAACGTAGAGTTGTCGCTCATTGAAGAGGCTCCGGAAAGTGTCCATGCCGTACACGAGACTGCGGAGAATCCGGAACTGGGACTTGGTGATGCTTTCATCGGGAATTGGCGACGTCCCATCTGGCGTCTCCCCCAGCTCCTCGAGCAGCGCGACCGCCAGAATGTCAGACGCCTCGACCTCATCTGACCGCGGAGGCCTGAATGTACGTGTCGCTCCCTGAATGTCGAGCACAGCGTAGAGTCGTCGACCGAACCCAGTCTGCTTTCCATACTCGCGAACGAGCTTGGCGCCGGTTGTTGTCCCACACGCAGGGCAGGTTGCCGAACTTGCCCTCATCGTCCCTGCGGACAAGTCCATCCCGCTGGGTGGCGCTCCTACCCGGATATGCAGGTCGATGCTCCCGGGCCTACCGTCGGCCTCCACCCACACGGTCCGCCTGGTGCTGTTGGCAAGCCAAAACGACGAGAGGAGAGGAATCTCGGCTCGACATGCAGGGTTCGGGCAAGTCATGGTGCGGGTCCAGAAGTACAGCGCCGGCCGACGACCCTCGGAGTCAACAGGGAAGGCCCTGGCTACGTTTTGTTCGGTCCGCTCCCTCACCCAGCCGGCCCATCTTACGAAGTCCTCAGCAAGTCGGTTCTCGCCGAGCGAGCCGGGCTGCCCAAAACGCTGCGGGTACTCGAGGACGCACTTCTCAATCAAGTAGGCAACGGGATTGAGATCAAGCGCGGTCGTGTCACACCCGAGGCGCAGCGCCTCGAGCGGGATAGCGCCACCACCCGCGAAGCAGTCGAGCACTTTAGGTGGGCCACCTGGGTACGCCTCTGCAATGATTCTGCGCAGGGGATTGATTCGCGCGGGATCGCTCGACGCCACGAAGGGTGACGCCTCAGCCAGCAGGTCCAAGATATGCTTCCGAGATTGGCAATGGCCAGGGTCAGGAAGCAGGGTGCCGAAGACGACCGCCCGACTCATGGACAGGGGCCGGCGAGCCCACCACAGATGCATCGTTGAGATGTGGCCATGGCGAAGGGACTTCTCTCGAGCCGACTCTGCGTTGACCGCTTTCAACGGAAGTTCCTCTTCGATCAGGCGGCGGTCGCTCACGCGGGGGCTCCTTTGGAGGCTTCCATGATCGGTTCGGGATCGACACGGTAGCGAACGTCGAGAGATGGCTCCCATGAGCCCGCGAGCGTTCTCACCGGATTCTGCACTCGGTACAGCCGAGGAGAAGGTCGGTTGCAGTCGAGAACTACGTAGAGCCAGTAGTCGTCGCCGAGCTCCTCGCTCTTTGCGAATTCACTCCAGGTCAGTTCAACTCGGCCAATGCCAGCCCGCCCTTTGACCTCTATGCAGCGCCGCTCATGGCCCAGCATCGAGAGGAGGTCAAAGCCAACGTTGTCGCTCTCGACTGAAAGCACTGACGCGCCTCGGTCGCTCTCATAGCGGCAAGACACGCGCACAGCGATCTGCTCAGTCTCCCTGTCACTTCGTTCACCTGACTCGCCGCCCTCTGGACCATCGCCATTCGCGGCAAAAGCGAGTGGAAGGAGCAGGGCGCTGCCAGCAACCGTCACATCCCCGCGAACGACAGTGCGGCCTCGCGCCGTGTCCTCCAACCGCTGACGGCGCCGCTGCTCGTGTTGTTCTTTGACAAGTTCGGCCTTGCGAAGTCGGCCTTCGGCCCCCTGCACACCGATTTCGATTTCCTCGTCGGCCGCGATGATGGCAGCGTCGGCCTGCGCCAGCAATGAGTTGAAGGAGCGCTTGAGAAAGTCCTCTTGAATGGAGGCGACGTTCTCTCGCTCGAGCCTGGTCTGCTGGAACACGCGCTCGAAGAGATGCTGGCGTGCCCAAAGGGCCACGTCCGAGTCCGCTTGCGCGGCGAAGGGCAGTTCGCTCCCGGGAGCCAGAACCTCGCTCTTGGGCGGTACCACATCGAATAGGAATGCCGCCGAGGCCGGCTCGATGCGCCCATCAGGCAGGATTCGAGCCGCCGCCAGCGTGCGCCTCACCACCTCTCCGTTGCCGTCGACGACGTCGCCGACGAGGAAGCGCAACAGTGTTGGCTCCTGGACATCCGGGTCCAGGAAGACTGCACCCCGGGCGACCTGCTTGCCAGTGCGCTCGATGCAGTAGGCCGCAAGGGCATCGAAGAGCGGATGGCCGGGGCCGCACAGTTCAGCGGCGGGCAATGTGGCCTCATCCTCCGCGCGGCGAGGACGCGTGACAACGGACTTGTCGAAGGTGAGGCGCTTGTAGTCGGGGGCGATTTGCCGCAGGCCTGACCCCGTGCGGCTGCGGGCCACGAGCACATCCGGGGAGCGATCCACTCGCCAGGTGCCGGGGTCGAGCCGCCTGGTGACCTTGCCACCCGCGTAGGCAATGGCGTCGACGAAGAACCGCTCGAAGTAGCTCGGAGGCAGGCGACGCTCCTCCGCTCGGGCCGCCCTATCGCGCTCAGTCTCCCAGTCAAGATGGTCGCGCGCGAGGGCACTCTCGAGGAGCTCCTCCGCCCTGGCCTTCGTCTTCGGGTCAACTTCGGCGCCGCCGAAGGTCTGGGCAGCGTCTTCCTTGCTCATCTCGCCTGCGATGACCGCCTCGAGGACCTCGCGCAGGTTGGTTGCGATCGCCTGGCCGATGACGTCAAACACCTTGTCGCCAAGAGCGACCCCCATGTTCTCCATCTTCCGCAGAAGAACGCTGAGGACGTAGCCCTCCCGAGTGTTGCCGGCGATGAGGTTGAAGATGTAGACATCCTCTGTCTGGCCGATGCGGTGGATGCGGCCCATTCGCTGTTCTAGCCGGTTTGGATTCCAGGGGATGTCGTAGTTGACCATCAAGTGGCAGAACTGCAGATTGATGCCCTCGCCGGCGGCCTCGGTGGCCACCATGATTTGGGCGGTCTCTCTGAAGTAGCGCTCTTGCTCGATGCGCTCGGGAAGCTTCATCTGCCCATGGATCTGGGCGACCTCGAAGTCCCGCGAGAGGTTCTCGACCAGGTAGTCGAGGGTGTCCTTATGTTCGGTGAAGATGAGCAGCTGCTTGCGACGGTCCTCCTTGAGTCCCAGGTTGCGAACCACGTCGAGGAGCTCAGTGAGCTTGCGCTCCACCCGCTTGCCCTCCACTTCCTGCGCAAGCGCGAGCAAGGGACGCAAGGCGTCGCGCTCGCCCTCCAACTCGGTGACTGTGTCGGGCAGCCATTCCTCAAGGGCCTCTTCCTCGAGCTCCCAGCGCTCCGACTCATCAAGGTCGTCGAGCTCGTCGCCTTCGGGGAACAGAGCGGTCTGGAAGGCCCTCCGGCCGCGCAGGTAGGCCGCCGGGTCCTCCAGTGCCTTCTCGATTCGATCGAGCCGCCTCTCCAGCGTGCGCCGGATTGCCCGAGTACTCGAAGCGACCCGGCGCTGCATGGTAGTGAGCGCGAAGCCTGCTGTGGCCTTGGCGCGATCTCCGCGAATCTCTACGAGCTTGGTTGAGACGAAGTCCGTGACTGCGTTGTAGAGCTCCCACTCATCGCCGGCTATTTCGAACTCCACCCGCTGAGGATGGCGGTCCTTGAACAGCTTGTTGCCGGCCATGTCGCGCATGATCTCCTTCGAGACCTTGCGGAACTGCTGGGCGGGAACCTCCAGCTTGCTCGGACAGCGATCGCCCCAGGCATCGAGGTCCAGTAGCCGCAGGAGAGCCCAGAGACTGTAGTCGCGACCCGAGTGGGGAGTAGCCGTCATGAGAAGGAGGCGATGGCTGCGGCGAGCCACTGCTTCAGCCGCCTTGTAGCGCTCGCTCTTCTTACTGATGTAGCCCTTGCCGTCAATCGCAATCGTGAACCCGTGGGCCTCGTCGATGACACCGAGGTCCCAGTCTCTCTTCGCGGCGTCGAAGGCCTCCCGCGTACGATCGGTGCGAAGGAAGTCGCGGCTGACCACAATGCGGTCGAACTGGTCCCACGGGTTCTCGGTCAGCGAGGCATCAAAGTGCATCGCGCTGAGCTGGACGAAGTCGAGCTGAAAGCGCTCCGACAGTTCGCGAACCCACTGGGGTCGGAGGCTTGCCGGAGTGACCACGAGAATGCGGTCACCGGCGCGACGAAGGATTAGCTCTTTCATGTACAGGCCGGCCATGATTGTCTTGCCAGCGCCTGGGTCATCGGCCAGCAGGTACCGAAGCCTCGGCTCACGCAAGAAGCACTCGTAGACGGCCTCAAGCTGATGCGGCAGCGGTTGGATATTTGAGACAGCGACCGCAGCCATCTCATAGGCAAAGGCGATCTCGATGCGACGCGCCTCCACCCCAAGGCGGAACTGGATGGGATCCCCGTCGAAGCGCAGCATGGCGAGTGCATCGACGACTTCGATGCCAGCGAGCTCGGACTCGGAGAGCACGTGCTTGCCGGGCCCTGAAGGCCCGTCGAAAAAGAACTCCCAGAAGGGCCCGGGAGTGACCGCGACCAGTGTCACAACCTCATCGCGCCCAGGAAAGCGGACTTGCGTTTGGGGCTTCAGGCGCTCCAAGTCAACGGACACCGTCATACCTCCGCTCGTCTTAGGATGGGTTGTCGTCCGGGAACATGGTGGCCATCCGGCCCAACACATCTGCCCCATAGCTCGTGGCCTGCCCGGTTGCTCATGAGTCTACCGGAACCAGTGGACAGAATGGAGTGGAACATGATTGCCCAGGGCCTCAGCACCGGTCTGCACGACCTGTTGAGCCACCACTAGTCCACCAAACGGGCTGGTCCGCCGACATCAAGCCGCCACTGGCATGACGGATTCGTCTATCCCTCGGTTCCGTACGCGATGAATCCACGCGCGACCAGGCGATTGCGAAGTTGGTGACCCGCGGCAGCGATGGCATTGTCCTCAGATGCCTCCGCTACCTCCAGAATGCCGAGTATCTCCGGTCGACGGCCACGAAATACCAGGGTAGCGCTTCTACCCTCCAGAAGTCCGGAGCAGGCCTCCAAGACCAGGGCCGGATGCCCGGAGAACAGGCGCGCGAGAGCACCGCCGACTAGATCCGGCCTCTCCATGCTCCCACCGAGTCGGGCGATGGCGACAAGGCGTTCGAGAGTCCATTCATCGTCAAACAGACCAGACACGAGCCATAGGCCAAAGCCCTCGAGCTCCCGGGCCGCTTCAGCCGGCGACTCGGTCGTGTTCTCGAGTCTCTGGTCGAGAAGTCGAACGAGCTTCTCCAAAGCCTCCTCGCCGATCCGGCCTGAGTGTCCGACGGGGAGATCCTTGACCTCCATCAGACATCGACCTAGGAAGCCAACGAGGGCCCTTCTCGTGTCAACGGGAGACTCCTCAAGAAAGGTGGCCAGCACCGCGTCTTCTTGACGGGGATCAACGGCGCACCACAGCAGCAAGAGTCCCACGTGTTCGGCGAATCTTGCGTGGTAGTTGGATCTCGCGTTGGATGGCAGAAAGGCGCCTAGTTCCGCGGCCCCCTTCAGATATGCGTCATGGTAGGCCTTGTAGAACGCGACGGCCGGCCGGTTCCGCGACACGAATGCCTCCCAGGCAGGCTGCCTCAGCGCGGAGCCCTCATCACCGAGAGGGAAGACGACTTCCGAATGGCCTAGCGCCCAGCCTACGTCCAACGAGTGCAACCAAGGCCAGTAGGCACCGATGGCCGCTCGAACCGTTGGCGAATCGTCACCCTCGGCGCCAAGTAGACCTTCGAGCTCTGCGGCAACCTCTGGAGCGTCCTCTTCCAGCCGGAGCGAATCGCCAGAGAGAGCTCTTTGGACAAACGCCAGGTAGGCGAAAAGGGCGTGGACCGCTTTGCCCCGCACGGAGTTGAGCGAGTACGCGAAGGGGTCGTCCGAACCGAATTCCGCTTCGTCACTGGGAGTCGGGTGAGGGTCAGCAGCTAGCCTCCTTAAGAGCGGCCATACTTGCGATCGAAGGTCCGGCGTCAAACCAGACGACGCGCGACGAAGGCCTTCTTCGAGCAGGGCGCCGGCCTCCTGCCGTGCCCAGTGTCCATCATCCCTGGGTTCTTCAAGGACAATCGCCTGTGCGTATTCGAGGAGACTCTCCCATTCAAGGTCCACTTCGCGACGAAGTGCATCAACGAAGGCCGCTAGGAACCATCCTGCGAATTCTGATGGGGCGCCCACAAAGAGCTGTGCGTGTCGGGCCCACTCGCTCGGCTGCCGGTCCACGAGCCGACACACCGACTCGGCGAGGCCGCGCTCCGATGGGGAATCGAACTTGTCGCCCTTGGGACGCCAAGTGACGGCGTAGGCGGCCACTTCCTCGATCGTCATCGCTTCAACCGCTTCCTCAGACAGCGGACTCTCAGGTCTGACGGGGTAGGCGTGCGAGCTCTCGGCCATCCACTGTCGCTCTTGGAGGCGGGCCAAGGGCTGCGCGGCATCGGATTTGAGTTCGTCGGGCGCCATGTCGACGCTCAACAAGTCGATAGCCACGCTCAACTCGTCAAGAGCCATTCCCGATTGCTCCCATGATGGCCCCAGCGCGGCAACTGCGAGCTTCATTGCCTCGACTTCACGGCCGGCCTCCATCAGGCGCCTCATGACCGGCAAGGCCTCCCTCCAGGGCATCGAGATGGGGTGGCCCAAACAGTCAAGAAGCTTGGGGAGAAGCTGGACGACGAGTTCAATCGGGAGAATCTCGGCAACCTCGAAGATGTCCAGGA
>Ga0209747_1001495_pt1 | contig 12416 bp, 12 predicted proteins | sample BarGraNGADG00311_FD_184498 | JGI IMG/M metagenome (GOLD analysis project Ga0209747, IMG submission 184498) | Arctic peat soil microbial communities from Barrow, Alaska - Barrow Graham LP Ref core NGADG0011-311 (SPAdes) (version 2) | ecosystem: Environmental > Terrestrial > Soil > Wetlands > Peat... | reverse complement strand
GAGCTCGAGCGCGATCGGGCCGGTCTTGCCGCCGAGTGTCAGCGCTCCCTGCACGCTGATTCGGCTGCCGTCCTCGGCGATCGCGACCTGGTCCACGCTCAGGTTGCCGCCGCCCTGTTGGATCAACTGGAGGGAGAAGGGCTCCGGCAGCTTACCGTCCGTGCGAATGAAGCCCTCGGCGCTCCAGCAGCCGTCATCATCCTCCGCATCGGTGCCGTAGCCGATCTCGGGAATGGAGATGTCGTCCACGGCGAACCCCGGCGCATTGTAGGCGTCGTCGGTCACCTGCTCGAAGCGGACCATCACACGCTTCCCACAGTAGGGGGTGAGGTCCAGCGACTCCTCCATCCACTGGCCGGAATCGGCACCCCGGCTCTTGCCTGTGAACCCGGCGCCCAGGTTGTTGCCGTTGGGATCATCCGCGGTGGTGTCGGGCGATGAAAGGGTCTTCCAGGTAATCCCACCATCCTGGGAAACCATCACGTAGCCGTAATCGTAGCCATCTTCCAGGTCGTACCAGGTCGAGAAATTCAGGGTGGCACTGGAGACGCCCGTCAGGTCGAAGCTGCGGGTCAGCTTCGTGTCCACCAGGTCGCCCCGATTGCTCCACCAGAAGGAGTTGCCGCCGTGGGCGTTGGCGGGGATAAGGCGGGTGTTGCGGTCGCCCTTGAAGTGAATGGTCGCGGTGGAGAAGCGACCGCCCAGCTCCAGGTAGTCCGCCGCGAACTGGTGAACGCTGTTCTGCTGCTCGGGCACCGTGGCCGTTATGCGGTCGGTAGCGGAAACCTGAACCTTCGCCTTGCCGTAGCGGTAGCGAGGATCGACGGAGCCGCCTCCCAGGTAGTTGGCCACCACCCAGTCCTTGAACACGTCCTCGAAGGTCTGCTGATAGCCGTGGGTCGAGAGGTACTTGTCGAAGGTATCAGGCCCACGGGTGGTACCGGTGAGCAGGTCGGCCGCCCCCTCGTAGCCGCCATAGTGCTCCAGGAAGTAGCTGATGAAGATGTAGGCGGCCCCGTAGTGCGGCGCCAGGTCCCCCTTACTGTCTACCCAGGCATCCAGCTGAGTGTCCGGGGCGTTCTCGAACGCTCGCACCGAGTTGCCGCCTCCCAGGTTGGTCGCCTCGGTCGCCTCTTCAGCGGCCCCCTCCTTTACCCAGGTCTGCTCCTCCCTGTTCGTGTTCCAGTGGATCATGTGCTCGAACTCGTGGGCAAGGATGGCGTAGTAGCCGATGGAGGCAGGCTGCGCGGACTGCACATTTATGTAAATCACCTTGCGCTCGTTGCTGTAGCCCTGCACCGCGTGGGGATAGTCGTCCACCGAGGTGAAGTAGCCCCCCAGGCCGGGGATTGTGGCGTGCAGGATGGAGACGCGGGGATCGCCGTCCAAACCCACCGCGGGCTCGCTGCCGAAGTATCTCCTGTCCGCGGAGTAGACCCTGTCCTCGAAGCCCTGGGCTGCCTCCTGCAGCCTGGGCAGATCCAGCATGGAATCGTCTTCCACGTACATATAGGCGTGGGGGGTGACCACCTTCAGGGTGGCGCTCACGGAGTAGTAGCGGTCGTTGGCCTGGTCGGCGACCCAGAAGTTTGTGCGATCTCCCACCTGGCGCACGGAAGGGTTCTGCGCGGGGGCCGCCTTTGCCGCGTCCGGCGACACCCCCTTCAACCTGACAGCCAGGTCACCCAGATCCCTCCAGGGCATGGCGGTTTGCGGGATCGCTTCCTGGGCGGGCGCTGGAGGCGCGGCCAAGATCGTGCCCTGGGGGCTGAACCCCATCAGCGAACTCGCCAGGAGCATCAGTGGTAGCAGGAAGGAGTACATTTTCAATTTCAGATCACAGACCCCCACAGACTACTTACTAGAGACATGGGTCGAGATTCGAGATCCGAGGCCGCAACGCGCCGGCCCTTGTGCAAGGAGGGCGGCTCGCCACCCGACGGTTTTCGCTCATCGGCCCGCGGCCTGGTCGCCCAGATAGCGAACAACGGTCCGAACGAGATGGGCCACGCCAGGGGCCGCAATGGCGGCCGCGGAGAGGACGTCGGCGTGGCCGCCAACGGCGTGGCTGGGCGGCCCCAGCAGCAGATTCGTGATGCAGGAGATGCCCAGAACGCGCATCCTCAGCCATCGAGCGACCATAACCTCCGGCACAGTGGACATCCCCACCGCATCAGCACCTAAGAGGCGCAAGAAGCGCGCCTCGGCAGGCGTCTCGTAATTAGGGCCGGCCACCATGGCGTAAACGCCGGTGGCCACACGAATATCCTTTCCCGCGGCTGCCTCCAGCGCCAACCGTCGCAGCGGCTCGTCGTAGGCGCCGGACATCGGCACAAAGCGCTCGTCCCCGCCCCCGCTGCCCACCAAGGGGTTGTGGCCGCAGAGTCCCGGCAGGTTGATGTGATCCTCGATCAGCATCAGCGTTCCCGGCTCCAGCTGCGGCGCCAGACCACCGGCAGCGTTTGTAACGACCAGCGTCTCCACGCCCAGAGCGCCCAACAGCAGGATCGGGAAGCCCAGCTGTGCGGGGGAGTATCCCTCGTACAGGTGGGGCCGTCCCATCAACGCGGCCACCCCCACCCCCTCCAGCGTGCCGATCACCAACTCCCCACGATGGCCGGCCACCGTCGTGCAGGGGAAGCCGGGAATATCCCTGTAGGGGATCGAGATGGCGGCCTCTATCCCCTCGGCCACCGCTCCTAGGCCAGAGCCGAGCACAATGCCAGCCGTTGGCCTCAACGCCGTCCGCGAAGAGACGAGCCCAACCGCATCGACGAGATCAGACACCCATCAGCACCCCAGTGTCATCATCTGGGCGGGTCGCCACGACCCGCCGGTTTCTCTTGGTCCCGGAGCCAGGCCTGACGCTGCGCCCGCTCGCATCGCGCCCCAGGGTGACGCCCACGCTCCCAGGGCGACGCGTGCGTCGCACCTACATGCCGCCCGTGGGCCCCACCAGCGGGATCAGCTCGTCCAGGGTGCGGACCACCGCGCAGTCCCGCCCGTCGCCGCCTCCCTCACGCTCTATCAGAACGGCTTGCATCCCCGCGGAACTGGCTCCCAGCACATCCACATCGTACAGGTCTCCCACGAACAGCGCTTCGCCCGCGGGCAGCCCCATCCTCTTCAGCGCCTCCTGGAAAATCCTGGGGTCCGGCTTCTCAATCCCGATGGCCTGAGAGGCGATCACCGTGTCGAAGAAGGGCAGCAGTCCGGCCTGGGAGAGCAGATCCACAACCGTTGTGGGGCCGTTGGAGACAACCCCCAGTCTGAACCCCATCGCCCGCAGACACGAGCAGACTCGCTCCGCCTCAGGATAGGCTTGCCAGATACCCACCTGGCCGAAGGAGTAGGAGAGGAAGGCGGCCTTCTGTCCACCGGGGTCGTCGATTCTCAGATAACGCAGCGCCTCGCCGTGATACTGAAGCCAGAACGACCCCGGATCGCCGGTGTAGCCCAGGTAGTTCCGCGCGTAATACAGCTCACATAGGTGGCAGGCACCGCGGGCAGCATCGAGACCGATAAAGGCGCCCAACTGATGGCACAGCTCCATCAGGGTCTCCTCAGCGGTTTGGGGCATATGAATGAGGGTGTTGCCGGCGTCGAAGAGGACGGCGCGATACACCGGAGGGGGCTCCCTTCCCGGGGTCTCGTCCGCCTCAGCCATCTACTTGGCCCGGGGATGGGAAGTCTCGTAGAGACGCTTCAGGCCGTCTTCGCTGGGATAGGTGTATATCTGGGTAGTGGAGATGTGAGCGTGGCCGAGTAGCTGCTGCACCGCACGAAGGTCCACTCCGTTCTTCAACATGTGGAGAGCGAAGGAGTGGCGTAGTGTGTGAGGGGTGATCTGAGTAGTGATGCCCGCCTCCTTGGCCCACAGCTTCAGGATCAGCCAGAAGCCCTGGCGGGTAAGTCGATCCCCTCGATGGTTGACGAATAGCGCCGTCTCGTTGCCATCGCGAACCAGCACAGGCCTGGCCTTTTCCAGGTATCCCCGAACTGCCTTGATGGCGGTGGCGTGCACGGGTATCACCCGCAGTCTCGTCCCCTTGCCGGCGCACCGGACCGATCCCTGCGCGAGGTCCACGTCGCCCAGGTTCAGGGAAACCAACTCGGTGACTCGCATGCCGGTTGCGTACAGCAGCTCAAACATCGCCTTGTCCCTTAGGGCCTCCGGCGACGCGGTCTTGGTGGGGGCATTCAGCAGCTCGTCTATCTCCTCTACCGATGCGGCCCGCGGCAATGACTTGATGATCCTCGGGGAATCGATACTGGCCGTCGGGTCTTCGGATACGAAGCCCTTGAAGGCGAGGAAGTGGAAGAAAGACTTGATCGCGGCAGTCTTCCGGGCTATGGTGGATGGTGTGTAGCCCTTCTCCCGCAGGTGAAGGAAGAAGCCCATCACGGCGTCCCTGCCCATGTCCGACAGCGCCACCTGGCCGTCCTGGGAATGGGTCGCGGTCCCTGCAACTCCGATCCCCACCTGATTTCGAGAAGCCAGGTAATCCGAAAACTGGCTGAGGTCGTTGTTATAGGCCGCGAGGGTATTGGCCGCTAGCCCTCTTTCGGCTGCCAGGTATCCGAGAAAGGCATTCACCTGCTGCTTCATGAGGGACAACCTCCACCACCGACACGACTACTGAAGTGCCCCGCGAGTTTACCATAAGGCCCAGCGAAAAGTCACCCCACGCGCCCGAATGGGCAGGGCCGACGCATCTAATTCTTTAGGGGGTGGGAGTAGACAGGGCTGGTTAGGATTGCGGCCAGGTTTGAGTTTTCGAAGGAACGCATTATGGAACCCTTGGCCGACCGAGCCCTGTCTGAGCATATCGCCTTTCTTGAGGATCCGAGGGTAGAGCGCACCAAGCTGTACCCCTCCTTAGCATAATGACCATCTTCCTGACCGCAGTGATTTTCGGGGCCGAGACCTGGAACGAGATCAAGGAGTTCGGAGGGGCGATGGAGGATTAGTTTGCCGACTTCCTGGAACTGCCGAACGGCATCCCATCCCACGACACCTTCAACCGGGTGTTCTCGGCGCTGGACCCGAATCAGTTCTAAGAGTGCTTCCTTGGCTGGATGCGGGCTGTAGCTGGGGTGCTGCCTGCCCAGGTGATAGCCATGGACAGCAAGGTGGTGCGAAGGAGCCACGACCGATGGGCGGGAAAGGGGCCGATCCACATGGTGAGCGCCTGGGCAACCGAGAACCGGCTGGTCCTCGCCCAGGTAAAGGTGGACGAGAAGAGCAACGAGATCACGGCACTACCTGAACTGCTGCGGTCTCTAGCCATATCCGGCTGCATCGTGACCATCGATGCCATGGGATGCCAGAGGGAGATAGCCAAGCAGATCGTGGATCAGGGAGGGGACTATGTGCTGGCCCTCAAGGGCAATCAAGGAACCCTCCAGCAGGGTGTGGAGGACAGCTTCCAGGAGGCGATGGCGAGCCAGTTCAAGGAAGTGGTGCACGACTACGCCGAGGCGGTGAACAAGGGACATGGGCGGATTGAGGTCCGTAGGTCCTGGGTCATGACTGATCCCGAGGTAATGGGCTACCTAAACATGCACCACCAGTGGCCCGGTCTTTCGGCTATAGGGATTCCAGGCCGAGCGCCGCATCGGGGCAGAACTGGAGCAGGAGACGCGCTACTACATACTCAGCTGGCCGCTCCCGGCAGCCGAGTTCGGAGGGGCGGTCAGAAGCCACTGGGGGATCGAGAACCAGGTGTACTGGGTGCTGGATATGGCCTTCCACGAGGACGGGAGCCGCATCCGTCATGGATACGCTGCCGAGAACTTCGCCGTGTTGCGCCACATCGCCCTCAACCTGCTGCGGAGCCACCCCACGAAGCGGAAACTCAGCATCAAGGGCAGACGCCTCAAGGCGGGTTGGGATAGAGGCTACCTCATGCAGCTACTCACCGGCAATTAAGATGCGTCGGCCCTACCCGAATGGGGGTCGGAGCCTTCCGTCATAGTAGGAACGGTTGCCCTATTGCCACACGGATTAACATGATTCAGAATAGGGTATTCGCCCCCTAATCCTATCGCCGCGTTGTGCCGAAATTATTAATGTACGGATGGAGGCTCTTACCATGGGCGCAACACGCCGTCTCGCCGACTTCGCGGTTCAGTCGGCCTTCGATAAACTCCCTCCCGAGGTCATCCGAGAATCGAAACGGTGCATCCTGAACTACCTGGGCGTGGCGCTAGGAGCGGCCCACCACCAAGCGGTGCGGCTGCTGATCGAGACGCTCGACGAGTTAGGGGGGAGATCTCAGGCCACCATTCTGGGACGTGGGAGGAGATACTCCGCGGCCGGCGCCGCGCTCATTAACGGGGCAATGTCCCACGTGCTGGACTACGACGACACCCATCTTCCCACGGTGATTCACCCAACCGGGCCCGTGTTGTCCGCCGCACTGGCGACGGCCGAGTGGAAGGGGCTGAGCGGTAGGGATCTGATCGAAGCTCTGGCGATCGGTATGGAGGTAGAGCTGAGGGTGGGCTCGGCGGTCTATCCCTCCCACTACGACGCGGGCTGGCACATCACCGGTACCGCCGGCACCTTCGGCGCCGCCGCGGCCGTGGGAAAGCTGCTGAGGCTTGATGAGGAGCAGATGGTTCATGCCCTGGGGCTGGCAGGTACCCAGGCCGCCGGACTCCGCGAGATGTTCGGCTCGATGGCCAAGGCGCTGCACGTGGGCAAGGCAGCATCCAACGGCCTGCTTTCGGCCATGCTTGCCAGTAGGGGGTTCACCGCATCCACGGAGGTGCTGGAGGGCCGGAGGGGTTTCTGCGCCGTGACGGCATCGGAGTACAACCTGGAGCGAGCCACCGTGGGCCTGGGCGACGAGTACCTGCTGCTGCAGAACGGGATCAAACCCTACGCATGCGGAGTCGTGACCCATCCGACCATCGATGGGGTACGGAGACTGAGGGACCGCTTCAGGCTGAAGCCGGGCGACGTTCTGGAGATCGAGGCGAAGGTGCACCCGCTGGTGCGGGAGCTGACCGGCAAAAAGTCGCCCCGCACCGGACTCGAGGCGAAGTTCAGCATATACTTCTGCGCGGCCATCGCCCTGATAGAGGGCAATGCCCGGGAGTCGCAGTTCACCGACGAGAAGGTGAGTAGACCAGACGTGGTGGCGATGATGGACAGGGTGAGGGCCCACGTTGAGCCAGGCATCCTGGAGGACCAGGCCGTCGTCTCCATCCACACGTTGGACGGTCGCGAGCTGGTGGAGCGGGTGAGAGCCGCCACCGGGACGCCGGATAACCCTATGCCGGACGACAAGTTGCTGGAGAAGTACATGGATCTGGCGACCAAGCTACTGACCACCGGGCAAGCGGAGCAGCTGGCGGAGCAGGTAGGCCACATGGAGACTGTGGAGGAGCTGTCCGGAATGATCGCTCTGACCATTCCCGGGAGAAGGAGGCGACCCTCCTGAGTGGTGTACGGCACACCTTGTGCACTCCTGGGAAGCACGAAAAGGTATTGACATCGCCGCTGGAAGGCCTAATATGAGGATGGTGGTGACGGCTACCGGCTCGCGGAACCGGGCACTAGAGCGGAGGTGACACGGCGATGCAGAGGGCATACGTTCTGATCGAAACGGCAGGGGGCAAGAGCAAAGAGGTGGCGGACGCACTGCGTAAGGTGTCCGGCATCGCGGCCTCTGATGTGGTGACCGGGCCGTACGACGTAATCGCTGTGGCTCAGGGCACCGATGCAAATTCCATCGCCCGACTGGTGTTGAACGAGGTGCGAGGCATCCCTGGCATCAGCAAGACGATGACCTGCCTGGCCGTCGACTCCTAGAGGCAGGACGGAACCGGCAGTGGTAATCTGCTGGGGAGAACTGAAATGAGTGGCGCGGACGCTTGGAACCTCAACTCAATAGAGGAGCGGAGAATCGGGCGGCAGGGTAGGATCAAGCCTTACAGCGAGGTTCAACTCTTTTTCCTCCTGAGACTGGAACGATTGCTGCGGGTGCGTCGCGAGCACGCCGTGTTGTCCACGTCCAACGATTCGTGGGCAAAGCTGTTGAGCAGGGCGATCTACTCCACCTACTGCGACTGCATCGAGTTGGGCGTGGGCGAGGACGCCCGGAGCCTGCTCTCTCGAGATAAGGCCACGGCTCAGAGCTGACGGCCCTGCACCGCACCCTCCGGCTTTCGCGATACTTCGGTGTGCCTTTCGCCCCCAGGAAAAGCGCCCGGGCCGGCGTGTCTCCGCCGGCCCCCTCTTGATCCTATTTGCACGTATAGGGCTGGGGCCTGCCCCCAGCCGCCATCGCCTGCCCACGACCGCCTGACGGCAGGGCACAGGGCCCTGCCCTACGCCATCGAGGCAGGCTAGCTCGCCCGCTTGATGGTCCGCCTTCGATGCATCAGGTCCACGAAGGCCTCGATTCGGGTCACAAAACCTGCCTGCCCCATCTGCTCGTCCAGCACCACGGAGAGCACCGGGATGTTGTGGTCCTTCGTCACCGTAGGCATTATGCTCTGGGCGATGATCTCGGGCATGCAGGTGAAGGGCAGCAGGTGGATGATCCCATCGAACCCATCCTGCTGGTGGAGGATGGTCTCGCCGACTGTCTGGACAGCGTCGCCGCTCACGTCGCGACTCAGGTAGGGCGCCGCCGCCTTCTTCACCTTCTGTCCATGGCTGAGCCCCATAGCCTCCAGGAAGAGCCAGGACTTTGCCCAATCGCCAAAGAAGGCGTGGCGGTGAACCTCCACCCCCATCCGGCCCAACCTCTCCTCCACGTCCATGTTCACGAAGGGCTCGATCACCATGAAGAACTCGCCCAGCAGCCCGACCCGCAGCGGGTTGGCGTCGGGGTTCAGCGGCACCGAGTTGAATTCGTCCAGCAGTTCGGCCCTCACCCGCTTCAGGTCGGACGGCGACCACGCCTTAGCCACCCTGGCACCGGCAGTCCGCCAGATGCGGGATATCTCCCTAGGGTTGTCCGCCCGGGGCCGCAGCCGGTGGGTCAGCCGCTCCAGATCGTCCATCACCTTCAGTTGGTCCAGGCCGAACTTGATGTCTCCTGCTATCTGCCGCAAGGGTCGGTCGGGCAGCACCTTTCGAAAGAACTCCGCCAGCCCCATGACCCCCTTCTCCTGCCAGTCGAATGTGACCATCTCAAACTGATATCCGGCGTCCCGCAGTATCTGCTCCGACACCTTGGAGTAGTAGCCCAGGCGGCAGAGGCCAGGCCCCGACACGTAGGCCAGGGTGTCCGCCCCCATCTCCATCGACTCGATGAAGTTCCCCAGGTTCAGCTTGAAGGGGAGGCAAACCCACTCCGGGGAGTACTTGACCCCGATGGAGAGGGTGCGTTTGCTGGTGGGAGGGGGGACGATACACTCCACTCCCGCCTTCGCGAAGACGGTAGAAAGGGGAACCCACGCCTGCCCGGCGTGAGGAAAGGTCATCTTCATCAGATTACTCCATCAGAACTCGCGCGCGGCATCACCAACGGGGTTGCGACGCGACTGAACAAGACAAGACGAAGATATCGAACAGGATATACAGGATACGCAGGATAAAAATAGTGGTGCCACGCAAGGCACAAGACTGAATTCTGTATATCCTGTTAGTTCTCGTCTAAAGCGCTTCCCCGGCACGCTGTGCCTTGGCCGCTCCGGTTCTGGGCGCGTCAGGCGTCCCGGCGGACGGCAAAGCGGGCCAGATCCACCAGGGAGTCGCGAACCTCACCATTTGGCAGCGGTGCCAGCACGGCGCACGCTTCGGCCACCAGTCGATCCGCCTCCTCGTACGATCGGTCTATGCCGCCTTCCCTCTGTATGGTCTCCAGCAGGAGGTTTATAGGCTCTTCCCGGTGTCCGTCGCCGTGGAAGGCCGCGTGAAACTGCTCCGGGGTGAGACGATCGCGCACCAGGAGTGCGGGCAACGTCACGGTGCCCTGCCGGACGTCGCTACCCACCGGTTTGCCCAGGCTCCGCTCGTCCCCAACCACGTCCAGGATGTCGTCCACTATCTGGAAAGCCAGCCCCATAACGTAGCCGTACCGCTTTACCGCCTCGACGACCGACTGGGAGGCCTCGCTTAGCATCGCGCCGCCCTCGGCAGCCAGTGCAAACAGGGCAGCAGTCTTGTTACCAATCCTGCTCAGATACTGTTCCCGGCTCATGCCAACGCTGCCGTTGGACCAGGACTCATCGATCTGGCCTCCGATGATGGTCATGGCCGTGCGCGTGAAGCTTTTAATCACCCGGAAGTCCTCTGCTTGGACGGCCTGCGCGGATGCCTGGGCAAACATGAAGTCCCCCACCAGGACTGCCACGGAGTTGTTAAACTTGGCGTTGAGAGTGGGGTATCCCCGCCTCACGTCGGCCTCGTCCACGATGTCATCGTGCACCAGCGTCGCGGTGTGGAGCATCTCAAGGGCGGCGGCAAAGGGAATCAGGCGGTCCGGTCGAAAGCTGTTCACTCGGCCACACAGCAGGGCGAGAGCAGGTCGAAGCCGTTTGCCGCTGCCAGGGAGCACAAGCCCGAGGAGTTGACGCATGGTCGGACCCTCGGCCTCGACTGCCCGAGTCAGGACCCCTTCTACGGCAACCAGATCCTCGCGGACCAGGGAGAATATCGTTGCGGTGGGTGTAGAGCCCAAGCTGCTACCTCTCGTGTGAGGCTGGCTGAATCTCCAGCCGGAATAGCCTTGCCGCGTTTTGGCCAGTAGCCTCGATCATCCCGTCGAGAGCCTCGTGCCGAAGCTCGGCCAACCTCTCCACCACCAGCCTAACGTGGGAGGGCTCGTTTCTCTGCCCTCGATAGGGGTGAGGCGCCAGGTACGGCGAGTCGGTCTCCACCAGCAGACGGTCCCGCGGCGTCGCGACCGCCGTCTCTACACTCTTGCCTGCATTGCGGTAGCTGAGCGGGCCGGCGAAGGAGATGTAGAATCCCATGGAGCAACAGTCCTCCATCAGTGCCCGGTCGCCCGAGAAGCAATGAAGAACACCACGAGGATGACTCGCGGGGAGCTTCGCACTCCATTCCTGCAAGATCTCAGCCAGATCCGCATCGGCCTCGCGGTTGTGGATCACCACCGGAAGACCGAGGTCTGCGGCCAGATCGAGCTGGGCCACGAGCACCACCCGCTGCAGTTCTCTCCCCGTTTGCTGTCGGTAGTAATCCAGGCCCACCTCGCCGATGGCCACAACGCCGGGCTCAGTGGCCAGAGAGCGCAGCCGATCCATCCAATCGGGTAGCAGGCCGGCACAATCGTTGGGGTGCACCCCCACGGCGGCCTTAACACACTGATTCAGCCTCGCTAGGTCGACGGCGTCCCGGCTGGAGGGGATGTCCACACCTGGACAGACCATGGCACGGACGCCAGCATCTGCAGCCCGCAGGAGAACGGACTGCAGATCTTGGGCGAACTCCGGCATCGTTAAGTGGGCGTGACTATCTACCAGCATACTGCCCGGATTGTAGCATAACGCCGTCGACGGGGGCCACACGCGTCGCCCCTACACAGCTGACTCCAGCCACGCCTGGTAGGCGGCACGCCGACCGACGCCGGCCATCTCCATCAGCCTCTTCACGCCGTCTTTGCCCTCAACCCCCTCGGCCCGAAGTCTTCTGGCCGCCTCCGCCAGATCAACGGCGAATTGTGCCACCTGCTCCGGGGTCTCGGCCACCTCCTCAAACGGTCCAATCACCAGGGTGAACTCACCCCGAGGCGGCCGCTCCCGGAAGGTCGCTGCAATTTCGGAGATGCGTCCCCGGACAACCTCCTCGTGCAGCTTCGTCAACTCCCGAGCCGCGGCGGCGGGACGATCGCCCAACACCGACTCCAGGTCGTCCAGGCAGGCCAGCAGCCGGTGGGGCGCCTCGTAGAGCACCAGCGTGAAGGGTATGGAGGCCACGGACTTCAGGGACCGCCTGCGGTCGGAGGGCACCCGCGGGAGGAAGCCCAGAAACAGGAAGCGGTCGGACGGTAGGCCGGAGACCACTAGTGCGGAGGCGAGGGCGGTTGGGCCGGGGATCGGGACCACCAGCAAACCCTGTTTCAGCGCCGCGGCTATCAGCGGCTCGCCGGGATCTGAGATGCCGGGCATGCCTGCCTCGGAAACCAGGGCAACGTCCTTGCTTTGCAACACCTCAAGCAGTCGCTCCACCTTGGGCGCGCCGCTGTGCCGGTGGTAGCTTTCCAGCGGCTTATGGATTTCGTATCGGGATAGCAGCTTGAGGGTCTTGCGGGTGTCCTCGGCGGCTATGAGGTCCACCTCCTTCAGCACCCGCAGGGCGCGGAGGGTGATGTCCTCCAGGTTGCCTATGGGTGTGCCCACGACGTAGAGGGTGCCCAATGAGAATGCCTCCCACAACCACTTACAGCAGCGGCGCATTGCTAGGACGACGTTGGGCGCGACGCTGCGCTCGC
>Ga0209747_1001494_pt1 | contig 12428 bp, 11 predicted proteins | sample BarGraNGADG00311_FD_184498 | JGI IMG/M metagenome (GOLD analysis project Ga0209747, IMG submission 184498) | Arctic peat soil microbial communities from Barrow, Alaska - Barrow Graham LP Ref core NGADG0011-311 (SPAdes) (version 2) | ecosystem: Environmental > Terrestrial > Soil > Wetlands > Peat... | reverse complement strand
TAGAAGTTGGTGCCCCCAACGGGATTTGAACCCGTGCCGCCGCCTTGAAAGGGCGGTATCCTGGGCCGCTAGATGATGGGGGCACAGACGCGCAAGACCTGCTCGAGCGCACGCTAAGTGTGGCAAAGGCCGCTGAAAAAGACAAGCAAACGCGCTCGTGCGCAGGTTCCTCACGAAACCGGTCGAAATTGAAGAGCAGTCGGCCTCACTTCGAGGCCACACGGCTCTCAAGGGGGTGGAGATTGGCACCGGAAACTTTTTCGAGCATGGGCAGCCCTATCCACTGGGCGAGGACGTACGACCTGGGCACCAGGTTCATGATGCTGGGACGCGGCAATTCGTTTCGCCGGAGAGTGCTTGACCTCGCGCTGCTGAAGAACGGTGAGGGGTTCCTGGACATCGGCTGCGGCCCGGGGCGCCTCGTCATGGAGGCCTGCAAGAGGGTCGGCCGGCTCGGCGCCGTGTACGGTGTCGACATATCCCCGCAGATGATACACCTGGCACGCAAGAAAGCCGCGCGGTCCTGCCCCAATGCCGAGTTCAGGCAGGCGGCGGCCCAGGCCCTGCCGTTCGACGCCGGCTTCTTTGACGCCATCACGATTTCTTTCGTCGTGCACCACCTCCCGAATGACCAGGAGAAGCTCAGGGCCTTCCGTGAGATGCACAGGGCGCTGCGAAAAGGCGGCCGTCTGGTTGTCGTCGATTTCGTGGCTGACGAAGCCGGACTCTTTTCGCATATGATCACCGGGCATATGGCCGGTGGCGGCGCGGAGCGCTATCCGGACATGATGCGCGCAGCAGGGTTCGGGAGGATCGATACAGGAGTGGCAGCCCTGGGAATCCCCCACTTCGTGCGCGGTTATGCTGAATGAACGATGGACGTGCTGGGATTGCTCTACATCCCGCGGGCGACATCGTGACGATACCAGGAACCAGGAGGCTTGATGAGCGATAACGAGCGCTACGACAGGGGCTGGGAGTTACTGGAGAGCATCGACGGCGAGAAGGGCGACAAGATCGTGGCGGATGTCGGCCGCCTCTCGCCTGACCTGGCACGATACATCTTTGAGTTCCCTTACGGAGACGTGTGGTCGCGTCCCGGGCTCGACTTGAAGACGCGTTCGCTCGCGACTGTATCCGCACTCATAGCGCTGGGCCACTGCGAGCCCGAGCTGAAGGTCCACATGAACGGCATGTTGCGCGTCGGCTGGACCCGCGATGAGATCATCGAGCTCGTCATCCACATGGCGGTCTACACCGGTTTTCCCGCGGCGCTGAACGCTCTGACGATCGCCGGAGAGGTGTTCGACGACCAGCCCGACGAGCAGCCCTGACCGCACCCGGCTTGACAGTGTTGCGCGAGCACCTTTCATGGCGTTACGATTACGTGGTAGCGCGAGCAACTCAACTTCTCTGACCGCCAACAAAATTGATGCATGGCTGTCTGACCACCCGGCTATCGAGCGCGAGGGGGAACGGCATGTTCTCGAGGAAAGAGAAGGCGCGGGATAAGAAAGCAAGCCATCGGGTTGAGTCCGGCCTGGAAGAGGACAACCTCATGGTGGACTCGAGAGCGAGCTCCGAGAGCGCGCTCAGGGTGTGCCCGATGTGCCACAAGCCCGCCGACGCCAAAGACGAAGTCTGCGCGGGCTGTGGAAGCAGCCTGACCGGCGGCTCGGCCTGGCGCTAGACTTGATCTGAAACAGACAATGAAGTGACCGGCCGGGACCGCGGCTCTCGCGGAACCGGAAGGAAGTAACTCCCTCTGTCCCACGGTCCAAACGCCATGCCCGGTAGAACTCACCACTCGAATTCTGCATCTTACCGGTGTACGGTTAGACTTGTCTCGAGCTGTCTCACGAGGAACACTACCGTGGAAAACGACACCAGTTGGCAGAGTCAGTACGGTGGTTACGCACCGGGCGGGCCGCCCGATCAGAACACCTGGTTTCACAGATTTATCACTGGAGCTGACGGCCGGGCTCATTGCTCGAAGTGCGGCGCCGTCCTCAAGGACGACGCCCGCGACGCCTTTCTCCCTCCCCGCGAGAACCCGCGAACCGGTTCAAGCTATTGGGCCTGGATCGTTGTTGCCTCAGTCGTAGTCTTCGCGATCGTCGGTGTCCTTGGCTGGCGATTCGTTTCCCGTACGCCGGCCCCGGTGGGCTCGGCCGACAAGCCCGCCGTCATCGGCATCGGCACCGAGCCCGTCCAGACGCCCGCGGATGAGGACCTCGTGATCTACAAGCGCTCGGATGGGATGACGTTCCGGGCCCTCGCAAGTTACAGCATAGAGGCGAAGGTGATCGGCGTGCGGGCCTGGGCTGACTACGACAAGGCATCCAGCGGTTTTCCCATCGACCTGGCGCTGATCTGGGGCGAAGCCGGCAAGTCGGACTACGAGAAGTACGTGAGCTTTCGCTTCTCCACCGAATACTCGGCCAACCAATGGCTGATCTACCAGTACAGGCCCGGGGCGTCGCCGCCATGGGCGGGCGCCTATTTCCAGGCCCACGTGTCCAACAACCATGTCTGCCCGGCGAGCCGGAACCTCTACAACGCTGTCAAGTCGCTCAAGAAAGGCGATGTCGTGCTGTTACAGGGGTACCTGGCGTCATCGGTCGGGGTGAACGGGCAAAGAATACTGAGCAGTAGCCTCACGCGCGATGATACCGATGCCGGGGCGTGTGAGGCATTTTACGTCAAGCGGTTGCAGGTCGGAGACCAGGTCTACAAGTAACGTCGGGTTGCCGGTCAGGCTGACAGGACCTGGACGTACACATGCCTCGTCCTCGGCCCGTCGAACTCACAGAAGAAGACCCCCTGCCAGGTCCCGAGGGCCAGGTGCCCTTCGCTGACGGGAATCGTCACCGAGCTGCCGACCAGAGTCGCCTTCAGGTGCGCCGCCGAGTTGCCCTCGGAGTGCCGGTACGGGCCGTTCCACGGGACCATCCGGTCGAGCGCCGTCTCGATGTCGTCCCGGACAGCGGGGTCGGCGTTCTCATTGATCGTCACGCCGGCGGTGGTGTGTGCTACGAAGACCACACAGACGCCTTGGCTTACCCCCGTGGCGGAGACGACCGCGGCGACTTCCCCCGATATATTCTTCAGATCGCTACGTGATGAAGTACGGATACTAATCGTTTGCATAACAACCTCTTCCCACGCGCTGTGGCTCGAACCGGTCGGATTTCTTCTCTGAGAAAGATCGGTACGGGTTACCCGGCATTCCTGAAGGTGAGCGCCATGTGATGCGCATACCGCCTCAACGGAGTCCGGAGCAGCCCCTCGTCGATTGCAACGAGTACAGGTGACAGCCAGTTGTAGGCCGTCAAGCCGAATGGCGGAAAGGAAGGCAGCATGTCCGTTACCTGTTGGTCGCACAAAGAAAACCCGCTCGATTCGACGATCGCCGTCATAGCCTCCTCGGTGTAGGTCAAGTCGTGGACCGGGAGCCCAAGGCGCTCCGCCAGGTGCTCCAGGTAGGCAGCGGTCCTGGGCGTCCGGAAAACGAACAGTTCTCCGCCTTTTCTTAAAACTCTCTTGAGCTCCAACAAGGTTGCGGACAGCAAGTCAGGATGAATGTGTTCCAGCACGGCTAGCGCAACAACGGCATCAAAGGATCCATCTTCAAACGGCAGGCTCCTGCCGTCGTAAGCAAGAAAATCAATCCCAAACTCCCGGGAAATTGCCCGCCAGGAATCTTTCAGAAGGTCGGGATTCATCTTCTCGTTTTCACAAGACCCCCAGCCAGCCATGTAGACTTCGTTAACCTCATCAGCCTGGTGGCCAACGTCAATGTCAACTCCCGTGACCTCCTCCGTTTCATTGGCAAGAAGTACGGAGAGAAGACCCATCCCGCAACCCAAATCCAGGAATCGGGATCGTCGCGGTAAGCACCTGGTGGCGATTTCTACGCATTGAAGCATCCCGTGGACGTAGATGTCGGAACGCCAGTCCATCCAGCCTTCACCGTTTGTTATGGATTCCATGATGGCCCGGTATCGGTTGATGACTTGTTTAGACGGGCATTCCCCCACATTCGCCTCCTCGTCATGTGATTCTAGCATCTTCTCATCACGTTCACTTGCCTTGCGGTGGTCGGCGGTCGACATTTGCAGGAATATCCATATGGGGTCGAATAAGAGACGTACACCCCCGGTCAGTCCGGGATCTGATGACCGTCGCTAACAGGTCGGCTCGAGGAAGGATGGCAGATGGACAAACAGGGAAAGTTGCGCGAGAAGTATCCCCATTTGTTCTACGTCCTGCTAGTATTGATGGCGATAAGAGTGATCCTCAAGGCCCGGCGCGTCGTCACAGGCGTCTGAGCGCGCAGGCCCGGAGCTGAAAGGACAGAGGCGTTGGAGGGTGAGACAGGACCCCCGGAGCTCGCTCGCGAGCCGGACGCAAGCCAGTTTGAGCGGCTCCAGCGCGAGAACGCGGAGCTGCGCCAGCGAGCCGTCACTCCCCGGGAGCACAACCCGGGCAGGTCGTTCGTCTCATGGCTCCTCATCGTCCTCACTTGCCTCGCGGCGGTCGGGGCGGTCCTTGCAACCTGGGTCCACTACACGACGCTTAACACGAAACGGTTCGTGAACGTCGTAGCGCCGCTCGTGCAGGACCCGGCGGTCGACAAGGCGATAAGCCAGGAAGTCGTACAGAGGCTGTTCAAGCAGTACAACGTCAAGGCGCGCATCGAGCGCGAGCTCAAGAAAGACCTCCCCAAGATTCTTCAGTCGCAGGCGGGCAACGCCGCGAGCGCCGCGGAAAACCTTTCAAAGACCGTGGCCACGCAGATCCTCAAGAGCTCTGCGTTTCAGGCCGCCTGGAAAAGCATCCTCAGCACCGCGCACTCCGAGGCCTTGCGAGGGATAAGGGCGACCGGGCCGGTCAAGCTGAACCAGCAAGGCGAGGTCACGCTCGACATCACCAACCTCCTGACCGACGTGAAGGACAGGCTCTCCTCGGTCGGGCTCGGTTTCCTGAAGAACGTGAAAGTGCCCGCCGGGCTGGGCGAGGTCGTTCTGTACCAGAACGACCAGCTCGGAAACGTGAAGACCGCGGTGAACACTCTCGACATCCTCTTCTGGGTCTTGCCATGGCTGACCGTGCTCCTGTTGATACTCGCCGTGCTCGCGGCGACCAGCAACAGGCGCGCGGTGGTCGGGGTCTCGATCGGCATCATCGTCGTGATGATCGGGCTCGCCGTGGCGTTGAAAGTGGCCCAGTATCACTACATCAACCCGATCAACAATGCGACGAACCGGACCGCCGCGATGGTAGTGGTCAGCCACGTCCAGGGCGCGTTGAACCGGGTAGACCTGGGGCTCATCATCCTGAGTGTCGTCACGATCGTCTCCGCTGTGGCGGCCGGTCCTTACAGGTGGGCCGCGAGCATGCACGCCTCGATCTCAGTGCCCGATCGCAGGAGGAGGAAGCACCCCGAGCAAGCGCTTCCCGCAAAGCCCTGGTTCTTCTCGAGGTTCGCGTGGGCGCTTCGGGTGGCGGGGCTCTGCGTTGCCATGCTGCTCCTCCTTTACCTGCCGTGGGCTAACGCCGCGACCGTAATAATCGTCTGCGTGGTATTCGCGATCTACCTGATCGCAATAGAGATCCTTCGATAGATACATGCCCGCCAGGGCAACTTCAAGCGGCCGCACCGCAATATCTTTCCTGCTGAAACATGGACCTGCGGGCTTCGACCCCGGGCCGTATCTGCCGATACAGTTCAGGAACGCGAATTCATGTATGCTGTTATTGAGGTAACTCGGCCATTGGGGGTGGCATCTTGGACTCGCCTGACAAGCGAATCCTTGTCGTCGAAGACGATCCTGCACAAGCCCGGACCATTGTGCTTCTTCTCAAGCGCAACCTCACGGCAACATGTGATATCGCCATGTCCTGTGCCGAGGCGAGGGAGAAGATTCCCTCGTGCGACTACGACCTCATCACGCTCGACTATCAACTTCCTGATGGCAACGGACTTGATCTACTGGAGGAGATACGCGACATGATCGGCCCGCCGCCTGTTGTCTTTGTCACGGGGCACGGGGATGAGATGACCGCGGTATCCGCCTTCAAGAACGGAGCTGCCGGTTACGTTGTCAAAGACAACAGGATGGCCACCATGGTGGTCGAGGAGGCGAGGAGCGCTCTGGCGCGGGCGGACCTCGTCAGGGCCGAGAAGGCCGTCAAAGCCCAGCGGGACCTTGCCGTTTCCGCGCTATCGGCGCACTCGATCGAACAGTCTCTTGACCTCGTTCTCGACGCCGTCATCGAAGCGACGGGCCTCGACTGCGGCGGCATCTATATATTTGATGTGGGGGACTCCTCGTTGGACCTCGCGTGTCACAGGGGTCTTTCCGATGAGTTCGTCGAGCTCACCAGGCACTATGACAAGCACAGCGACAATGTGGCGCTCGTGCTCGCCGCCAGGCCAGTGTATGTCGACCGAGAAGGAATACCGGTCGACGCTGACGATCTTGAACGGGAGGGCCTCAAGGGTATGGCCGTGGTGCCACTCGCGTTCGGCGGCGAGGTCATAGGCTGTCTTAACGTATCGTCCCGGTCGCTGGAACAGATACCGCAGGACGTCAGGAACATCATCGAGTCACTGTCGGCGGAGGCCAGCCAGGCGATCCAGAGGGAGATGGCCGCAACCGCTCTCGCCGTGAGCGAAGCCGGGCTGCGCGCCGAGCGCGACCGTCTCGCCGACATCCTGAACGCACTGCCGGTCGGCATCGTGATCCTCGACCGCGAAGGCAAGCTGATCATGCAGAACCGCGCTACCGAAGAGTTGACCATGCTGTCGGAAGATCAGCTCGAGGACCGCAAAGTCGACTCACCGGAATGGGAGATCACCGATTGGGAAGGCAACCCACTGCCCGAGTCCGAGAATCCGTTTGTGAAGGTGCTGCAGACAAGAGAGCGCGCCAAAGGTGTGCGGCTCGCCGCTCTAAGCGGCCCGGGAGAGCGGGTCTACGTATCTGAAAGCGCCGCGCCGATCTTCGATGCGGACGGTGAGATCGACTCCGTGATCCTCACCATGGAGGACATGACCGATCTCAGGAATGCACTCGAGGCAGTGCGTCAGGGTGAGCAGTTGTACCGGCGCACGGTCGAGAACCTCAACGAAGGCCTGTGGATCATCGATCCTGACGCGGCAACGCTATTCGTGAACGATCGAATGGCCGAGATGGTGGGGTGCACGGCCGAGGAGATGGTCGGCATGAGCCTCTACGATTTCATCGAGGATGAGGCCCGGCCCATCATGCGGAAGAACCTCGAGTTGCGTCGTGAAGGGATCTCTCAGAATTACGACTTCGAATTCGTCACAAGAGACGGCTCGAAGATACAGACATATCTCGCCGCGGCCCCCATGGTAGACGGCGATGGCAACTTCCTGGGGTCTCACGCGGGCGTCCTCGACATATCTGAGCGCAAGCAGATGGAGCGGGCTCTCCGGGAGTCGGTCATGCTCTACAAAACTCAGTTTGAAACCTCACCCGATGGGGTTACCTTGACCGACCTTGATGGAACGATCGTGTCTGCTTCCAGAAGGAGCGCCGAGATGCTCGGATACGGTAGCCCGCAGGATCTTCTTGGAATGAACTCGCTCGACCTGATAGCCCCCGAGCAGCGCCAATGGGCTGAGGAAAACCTTCTGACGACGCTCGATACCGGTTTCGTTCGCGGCATGGAGTACGAGATGTTGAGGAAAGACGGCAGCCGGTTCGTCGGTGGGCTGAGCGCGGCCACGTTGAAGGACGAAGACGGACGACCAACGGGCTTCATCGCCACCATACGAGACATCACAAAACAGAAAGAGGCGGAACGCAACCTTGCCTCTCTCAACCTGGAGCTCGAAGGTTACGCGCACGCCGTATCGCACGACCTGAAAGGTCCGGTCTCAGCCCTGATCGCCGCCAGCGGTTTGCTGAAATCGCTGATAGACGAGGTCAGCGAGGAAGAGATGCGTAAGCGTCTCGATGAGGTTGCGGCGATGATGGAAGGGAGCGCCCGCAGGGCTTTCGATCTCATCAGCGACGTGCTGACCCTCGCGGAAGGAGGGCAGGAGCCCGTGCGCCTCGAGGAAGTGGACATTGCGGCGATCGTCGACATGGTCCTCGAAGAGAAATCAGCGAAGGTGCGGGAGAGGAACGCTCTCGTGGAGCGGGATGCGGACCTGGGCAGTGTCAGGGCCGACCCGACACACATCTACCAGCTCGTGTCGAACTTGCTGACCAACGGCCTCCAGCACAACGATTCCGCCGAGCCGGTTATGCGCGTCCGTCGGCTTCCCGACGTGGGAGACGCCCACCGCTTCATGGTCTACGACAACGGTAGCGGGATCCCACCCGAGCTGCTCGAGCGCGTCTTCGAGCCTTTCTACAAAGGCGAGCATGGAGGGGCCGGCCTCGGCCTGTCGATCGCACAGAAGGTAGCCGGGATCTACGGCGGCTCGGTATCCGCCTACAACGACGAGGGGGCCTGCTTCGAGGTCTCACTCAAGGATTACGAGGCCCGCTGACGGATTCCGGCCCAGCCTGATTTACGCTTTCCGGTCGCACTCAGCATGATAGAATCACGCGACGTAGTCGAGTGTACGCCGTAGCACGAAGGATGTGACCGGCAAGGAATGACTGGGACCCGACAAAGATGGGCATCCGGGTTGCTTGCACTGGCCTTGATGGTGCTGGTGCTCGCGCCCCTTGTGGGCTGTGGAACGACCGCGGTCCGGCAGCCCCCTGCCAGCGTCCACCTGATCAAGCTGGCCAACGTCAAGAACTCGAGAGACCTCGGTGGCTGGACGCTCGCGGATGGCACGAAGATACCTTACGGCCGGGTATTTCGCTCGGGGAGAATCTCTAACGCCAGCCAGGCTGACCTTGCGAAACTGAGGAGCCTCGGAGTCCGCACGAGCATCGACCTGCGGACCACCGCGGAGGGGATCGCCAGCGGAAAGGACCCCGTAAGCGCGCAGGGCTTGGCGAGCACGACGAACGCCCCCATGGTCGGTGTCGCGTCCGAGGCCGGATACAAGCACATCGTCAAGAACCAGAAAGCCGCGGTCGCGATCGCATTTCGCGCGCTTGCCGACCCCTCCTCTTACCCCGTGATCATCCACTGCACGGCCGGCAAGGACCGGACCGGCGTGGTCAGCGCGTTGCTGCTGAAACTGCTTGGGGTGCCACGCAAGCAGATAGTGGACGAATACCTTTTGTCAGCGGGCACAGGCGCCGTGGACGCGGACTGGATCGAAGCCGCACTGACCGAGGTCGACGCCGAGGGCGGCATCAACAAGTATCTCTCCAGCATCGGGATAAACTCGTCGATGCAGAACGCGATCAAGAAAGCGATACTTGGCCAAGGCTGAGAGGGCCTTTCAGATCAACCGCAGGGTCAGACCTCCAGGCGGTCGAGTGCCACGCGGGCCTCGAGCGCAACTCGATCATCCGGGTCGAGGAGCGCATCCGCAAGCGGAGCAGCAGCCCCCGAGTCTCCGATAGCTCCAAGGTTCCGTACGGCTGCAAGACGAACGGCCGGGTTTTCCGAGGAGAGCCGGCCGACCTCCAGCGCGAGTTCTTCCTTCAACAGCTTGAAGCGGTGCGTCCTGTCGGGGCGCACCAGGACCAGCTCGAGGTCCAACAAGTCGGGGCATCTGGCGGGCCAGGTGCTGGCCAGCGAGCGGCGGGCCGCGTGACGCACGCGCGCGTCGGGGTCTCGCGAGGCATCCGACAGCAGATCGAAGCCTCTCCGGTCGGCGATGCCGGCGAGCGCCTTTGCGGCTCTGCACTTCGAGGGAACGTCACCATTCTCGAGAATATCTTCGAGGGCTTCGAGAGCGAGCTCGTGTCCCCTGGTCCCCAGGGCGCACGCCGTCGACAATCTCACGGGCAGGTACTCGTACTGGACAAGGTAGCGCAGCGCGTAAGCCGAGTCCGGCGTGTTGATGTCCACCAGCGCCCGGGCGGCCCTCTCACGTGCGTGAGCGCATGACTTTGCCGCGAACTCGAGTGAGTCAGTCGCGGGGGGCCCGCATTCGGAAAGAAGCTCGACGGCGGCGGCCGTGAGAAGCGGGCTCGGCGATGGAAGTAATGGACGAAGCGCTTCGCCCAGGCTCTCGCAGGCGCGCGCTCGAGCCATTCCCGCGGCGGCCAGCAGCTCGCGTTCAGGGCCCATGCATACCGTGCTAGCGCCTGCCTCCATTGCGGCCCTCGACGCGACCCCGCCCATCCTTGCCAGCTCCCGAGCGGCAATACGCGCGGTCCTGCCTCGTGCGGTCTCGACGGCGGCGAGTAGAACCCGCGCGCCGTCTTCACCGCGTGAAGATAGAGCCGAGGCGGCCGCGCTTGAAAGGACCTCCTGCGCGGGCTCGTTCAACGCCCGCTCTAGAACGTCGAGCGGCAGGCTCGAGGCGAGCCTCTCGACCGCGGTCGCGGTCGACCGCGCGGAAAAGATGTCGCCGCTGTCGATCACGATCGCGAGCAGCCCGTCGAAAGAGCCGTCGTCGCAGGTCGAGCCGAGCACAGCGAGGAGAGCGGCGCGGACTCGAACGTCCCCGGTTGCTGTTGCCTCGTCAAGCACCGGCCGTGCGCAGCAGGACCCGAGAGCTCCGAGACACCGCTCCGCCAGGAGCGAGCCCGGGGAACGCGAGTAGAGGCCGCGGATCAGGGGTTCAACGGCTCCGGGCCCCGATGAGGCAAGCTCCAGGGCCGCCGCCCTTGCGACGGCACCGGAGGGGTCGTCGAGCATGTCCACAAGGCGTTCGAAGTCTTGAGCTTCACCTGCCGCCCGCACAGCCTCGAGTGCCTCTGCGTCGTCGCCTGCTCCCGAACCGCCCTTCGCTTTTCTCATAAGGCCGGACCCGCTATCCTTCACATTCCAGAACGATGCTCACTATTTTCTCAAAATCCTCACTGCCAAGGCCGGGGTACAGCGGAAGACAGAGCACGCGGCCCGCCACGTCCACGGCGCACGGTATCGCGTGGCTATCGGTGCCCATGGCGCCGGCGATGTATTCGAACTCGGTCGTCAGTGGGGCAAAGTACTTACGCGCTTTGATCCCGTTGGACATCAGCGACTCGCAGACCGCGTCTCTCAATTTGCGCCGTGAGAAAAAGACCGGCATATACGAGTAGTTGTAGCGGCTGGCGGTCAGGTCCTGGAAAGACAGGCCGTCGACTCCGCCGAGGCGCTCGCGATAGGCTTCGTAGATGCGCCTCCGGGCGGCGATCTTATCGTCGATGGCGTCGAGGTTGCAGAGGCCCACCGCCGCGTGCAGCTCGCTCATCTTCGCGTTCGTCCCGGGCAGCACCACGCTCTCCTCGGAGACGATGCCGTGGTTGCGCATGTCGACGATGGCCTGGAGGACGGCGGCATCAGGTGAGGCGACGGCCCCGCCCTCGATGGTGTTGTAAACCTTTGTGGCGTAGAAGCTCAGCGTTGAAGCGTCCCCGTATTCGAGGATGGAGCGCCCGTCGAACTCGACCCCGAAGCAGTGGGCTGCATCGTAGATCAGCGGGAGGCCGTACTCTTCGGCTATGTCGGCGAGTGCCCCCACGTCGCACGGGTTGCCGTATACATGGACGGCGAGTATCGCGCAGACGTCGGCGGTCATCTTGCGCCGGACGTCGGACGGGTCGATGCACAAGGTGCGCGGGTCTATGTCCGCGAACACCGGCCGCAGCCCTTCCCACACGAGCGCGTTAGTGGTCGCTGCGAAAGTGAACGGGGTCGTTATCACCGAGCCCTCGAGCCCGAAAGCTTTGAGCACCAGGTGAAGGGCGAGGGTGCCGTTGGACACGACTGCCAGCCTGTCGACGCCGAGGTATTCCCTGAGCCTCTCTTCGAGCAGCGTGAGCTGTTCGCCGTCGTTGGTGACCCAGTTGCTCGCCCAGATCTTCTCGAGATACGGCATGAGCTTTGCCAGGTCCGGCAGGTCGGTCTTTGTCACGTTGATCATCTTCCGCACGGATACTCCCTTTCCAGGTACTCGAGCACGAAGCGGAAAGCCCTGCGGTTCAAATGCGTCTCATGTCGGCCCCAGTGCCGCCGGAAGTCGTTATCTTCAGCATACTTCTTCGAGATGAGGCCAGCGCCGTCCACAGTCGGAGAGTACATGTCTATGTATCGCAACCCCAACCCCTGGCAACGGGCTTCCAGCCGTGCATTGAACATCTTGAAGATTTTCGACCTTTCCTCTCTCGAAGCGTAGTGAACGGCCCCGAACCGATTGTCCTCCTGCCTTCCTGCAGGGGGTATACCCAGCACAAGGACGTTGGCTCCCCGACTCCGCAGCTCCTGCAGGAACTCGCAATACCGGTTGTACCGCACCCGGTTCCCTGGACACACCTTTGCGGCTCATGCCGCAGCCTCCATTTGCCTCTGGTAGTATGCCTCCCGTGCCTGGCGCGGGCTTAGGT